>Ga0066637_10001459_pt1 | contig 15360 bp, 16 predicted proteins | sample CryGeyCG2014_020_FD_62737 | JGI IMG/M metagenome (GOLD analysis project Ga0066637, IMG submission 62737) | Groundwater microbial communities from aquifer - Crystal Geyser CG08_land_8/20/14_0.20 | ecosystem: Environmental > Aquatic > Deep subsurface > Groundwater | place: USA: Utah: Grand County...
CGGAGTGACAGTTGGCAAGCGGCAACCAAACCAGTAATCCCCCCACCTAAAACCGCAACTTTCATATTGGTTTTAATGGTGTTTGGGTCTTTTTAATTGTAGGTTTTTTAATTACCTCCACTACTATTACTTCTAAAAACAACATTGTTGGAATCGCTAAAAGCACCCCCATCACTCCAGCCAGCTTCCCCCCAACAATCAATGCAATTAATGTAATGGCGGGGCTGATACCAACGGCTTTTTTCATTACTAATGGAACAATAATATTGTTCTCCAGCTGTTGAACAATAAAGGAAGCGGCCAGCGCCGCCAGTCCAAGAAAATAGCTTTGAGAAAAACCAATTAGAATCGCCGGCGCCGCTGCAATCGTTGGCCCAAGATTGGGAATAATTTCTAATAAGCCGGCTAAAATCGCCAGCGGCACAACGTATTTTAATCCAATTAAAGATAGCCCGATAAAGGTTAAAATACCAACCACCATCATTAATACCAACTCGCCCCAAAACCAAGAGTTAAGTTTTTTTTCTGCACCGTTGGATATATCGTTAATCTTATTTGATTGAGTCTCGTCAAAGAACTTAATTAGTGTTTTTTTAATAGTATTTTCTTCTATAAGAAAATAAAAACTGAAAAAAAATATTAACATTATAAACACCACATTAGAAAAGGCGCCTTGAATAACATTAATTAATTGATTTGTTATGTTTGGTATATGTTGAACAAAGGAGTTTGCATCAAGAAACCCCAAATTGCCTATGGCTAATTTATTGATAATATAAGGAAGGCTTTTTGCCAACAAAAACAACTCTTTAATCAGTGGAGGAAGAATTAAGCCTATGATTGAACCCATTATCCCAATAAATAACAAATAAACAATTATTAAGGATATTATTCGGGGAGTTCTTTTTTCTATCAACCAAAGAACAAATGGCCGCAAAGCGCTCGCAATAATAAAAGCAATAAACAGAGCAAAAATTAAATCTTTAATTATCATCAAAAACTGAAGCAATAAAATAAAAAAAACTGTGAAAATAATTGTTTTGGCAGAAATTTCAATTTTTTGCATATCCTTATATTACCAAAATCATTATGGTCGCGCAAGAGCGAAGCTATAAATCCTACCTGCCCCGGCTTTTTTTAAAACACATGCAATTTCATTAATGGTTGCGCCGGTTGTTACTAAATCGTCAACGATAATAATGTCTTTTTTGTTTATGATCTTGCTATTTATTACTTTAAACGCTCCCTTAATGTTTCTTTCTCTATATTTTTTGTTTTTAATTCCAGCCTGGGGTTGGGTTTTTCGGGTTTTTATAACAACATTGGCTGTTTGTAGGTTTAACCAACTGGACAGGTGGTGGCAAATAGTTAAAGATTGATTAAATCCACGTTGATGTATTCTTTCTTGTCCTAACGGAACAGGAATTAGTAATGCTCTGGTTGATGGTAAAAAGACCTTTATTCTTGAGGCCTGCAACTGAAGTGCTTGTGATAAAAACCGTTTAATAATTAATTGATTTAGTTGATATTTATAGGAGTGAATTATTTTTACCATTAATCCGCCATATTGGTAAAGATTTAGATTGCCTGTAATTGGCCCCCTTGGCACGCAAAGAAAGTGGGTGATGCCCGATGGGCTAGGTTTTTCGCAATAAAAACAAAGGTTTTGTTTAATTTTCAACAGATTAATACACCTTAAACATAAATATTCTCCCAAGAATCCGCACCCAATGCAAAACCTGGGAAACAACCATTCAAGAATAAACATAAGAAAAGGTTAACATTTTTCCTCTTGCATTTTGTGGTGAATATGTTTATTATTTGTGGATAATTTATCCACATAAATATAATTAGCCTTATGTTAGCCGCCCTTTGGAACGAATTTATTAGTAAAATTGAGCAGTCAAAATCGCTTGTGCCAATGGTTACGTCAATTCTTCGACAAACAAGATTGGTTGAAATAAAAGAAGACAGTGTCTTACTTGCCTGCCAAAATCAAGGAACAAGAATTTTTATTCTTGAAAGAACGCGTTTGGTAGAAAAACTGTTGTCTAATCATATGGGTAAAAAAACCAGAATTGAAACTATAATTCAACCGGTTTTGGTAAAAAGAAAAGTGAAAGACGCGCCTCCGCTATTAAGTTTTCAACCGACGGTTGAGGATATGGTTTCGCGCTCAGGTCTTTCGCAAAAATACCAAATGGAAAATTTTGCTGTTTCACCAACAAACCAAGTTGCTTATGCTGCGGCACAGGCGATAATTGAACGACCAGGAACGGCTTATAATCCACTTTTTATTCATGGTGGGGTTGGGGTCGGAAAAACTCATTTAGCCCAAGCCGTTGCCCGCTCAATCATTAATACTAACCCTAATAAAAAGGTATATTTTTGTCCTGGAGATCAGTTTACTAATGAATTAATCGACTCAATTCGGGGGAAAACAACTGAACGATTCAGAAAAAAATATCGCCATTTATCACTGTTAATTGTTGATGACGTTCAGTTCATCGCTGGTAAAATTGGAATTCAAGAAGAATTTTTTCACACTTTTAACTCGGTTGTTTCTGCTGGGGGACAGGTCATTCTCACATCAGACCGCCCCCCACAAGAAATTAAGAACCTTGAGGACAGGCTTCGTTCACGCTTTGGTGGGGGACTGGTTTTAGACATCCAGCCACCAGATTTTGAGCTCCGTTGCGCCATTGTTCTTATTAAGGCAAAAGAGAGGAACATTGCAATTGATATTGATGCGGCAAAGTTAATTGCAGAAAGGGTGGTTGACGCAAGATCTCTTGAGGGGGTACTAATATCTATATATGCTAAGATTGTTGGGAAACAGGAAATAATTGATTCCGCGGTCGTTGATTCTTATTCTTCCCAACAAAAAGACAGGGGGACAAACAAAGCCAGCCCGCCCAATGTTATTCGGGCGGTTTGCTCTTTCTATAACATAAGACCGTCTCAAATTAAGGGACCACTGCGCGAAGAAAAAATTGCCACGGCAAGACAGGTGGCGATGTTTATTTTGCGAACCATTTTGAAAATTAATCTAAGCGAGGTGGCTTTTATTTTAAAAAGAAGAGATCACACAACCATTATCCATGGGGTAAAAAAAATTCAAAGACTCACGATGTCTAACCCTATTTTTAAACAAGAGGTTGATCGGATAATCCAATCGATTATGTCATCAACATAATATCCACAATAAATCAACATGAGATAGTTTTGTTTTATTCGTTGTTGAAAATCTGTATTATTTTTTATACACTTATACCCATCAACTACTACTACTATTTTTATTATGATAATAAACATTAACAGAAAAATATTAATAGAAAAACTGGGGCAGTGTTTAAAATTTACAGCAGAAAAATCATTAAATAACAGTCTGCTTCGTGGCATCCTTATAAAAGGAGAAGAGGAAACTCTTGATATATATGCCACGAACCTATCTTTTTTTATTCATACAACCATTGATCTCACGACCAAGATTGAAAAGTTTCAGGCGATTATTGAGCCCGTAGATTTAATAGAGTATCTTAGTTGCGCCGAGTCAGAAATGGTAGTGGTTGAGATAAAAGAAAATACTTTAAGGATCAGTCAAGAAAAGAGTCAAGGAACCTTTCCTTTAATAAGCGGAGAGGATTTTCCACTTCCTCCGGGAATAAAAGGTAAGGGAATGGCCGTTGATGTAAAAAGCCTAAGAAAAAGCATTCCGCTATTATTACTGTCGGCATCGAAAGATAACAGTCGTCCTGTTCTAACAAGCGTCAACTTTATTGTTGAAGGAGACAAATTAACAATGGTTTCAACCGATGGCTTTCGCCTTTCGGTTGTGCAAGAAAAAGCAACCAGCGGCCTCCATTCAATGCTTATATCCGCAGAGTTCTTGAATAACGTGTTGCAAATGGTAAAAGACAAAAACCTAACCACTTTTTATTTACCAGAAGAAAAAATTGCCGCGTTTCAGATAGATAAAACAACCCTTTATACCAGGCTAATAGAAGGAGACTTCCCTCCTTACGAAAAAGCGATTCCAACAGATAAAAAAACAACAGCGCTAGTTGAGAGGGAAACTTTCTTAAAAAACATAAGACAAATGGCGGTTTTTGTGAAAAACAGAGGAGGAATAATAATTCTTAACATTAAGAAAGACTCAATAAAAATTAGTCCAAAAAACACGGGAAAAGACGTTAACTATACCGTGATAGAAGGGATAATTGATGGGGACGAACAGCGAATTGCGTTTAATTACCGTTTTTTAGTTGATCTACTGAACCACCTTGAGGGAGAAAAAATTATTATAGAAATGCTAAGATCGGATACCCCGGTTTTGTTTCGAGACGAAAGCAGAAAAAATTTTTTTCACATTATTATGCCTGTTCGTATTAGCGAGTAGTTTTCTGGTTTAAAGCTCTCCTAATCTTTCTTTTTTTTCAAGTTTTTCTTTTGATAGTGAAAGAAACTTTTCTGTTGATGATAAGCGACGATGTCCCACAACTTTAGCAATGTATTCAACGGAGACGCCGCCCGCCAACTGATGAGCAATAAAGGTGTTTCTTAAATCATTAACCGTTGCGTTTTCAATTCCTACTTCGCGAAAACATCGGCCAATAATTTGGCGAATATTACGGATTAATAGCGGGTTACCAGTGCGGGTGATAAACAAGTACAGACTAGAGCTTTCTCCACGCATTTTTAAATAATTAGATATCGCTGCTTGGACAATGCGATTGGCAGGAACAATACGTTCTTTTCCTTTTCCATATGGGCGAACCACTAAAGAATCTTTTTTTATATCTTCAAGCATGAGGTTGGCCAATTCCCCAATTCTAAGCCCGGTTTGAAGTAAAATTTCAATAACCGCATAAGTACGAGAATCTTCCTTGCTAAAATCACGAAGAGCACGATACTCAATTTTTGTAAGAATTCGAGGAGGAACCTGAACATATTTGGGATGAGAAATCTCAAACGCAGGGTTTTGATTGATAACCCCCTCATTTTTTAAATAACGAAAAAACGTCCTAATGGAATTAAGCTTACGAGAAGCGGACTTTTTCGCATAGTTGTTTTGGATCATGTGGCTTATAAAACCACTAATATTTTCCTTTGTGACGTCGCGAATGTCGTTTTTTTCATGGCTGGTTAAATAACCGGTAAACTGTTCGAGATCTTTTTTGTAGGCCACAATAGTAAATTGAGACTTACCATGTTGTTCCAAGAAACCAACAAATTTTTCAATTAAAGAAGGGATTACGTAATTATCCATAATTGCCCTATAATATCAAAAAAAGGATAAAAGTGCAAGGGAATTGTCACCACTTGCAATTTATTTTAGAACTGGTAAAATATTTACCTATGGTTTTACAAGCAGATGAAAAAAATTTTAAAGAGTTGGTTCTAAAAAGCAAAAAACCAGTTTTTGTGGACTTTTTTGCAACTTGGTGTGGTCCATGTCAGGTAACAGCACCGGTGATTGATCAAATTGCCAAAGAAAGAAAAGACACGTCTTTTATTAAAGTTGATGTGGACAAAAACGGACAATTAGCTTCTCAGTACAATATTTTTTCAGTTCCAACCTTTGTTATTTTCAATCAAGGAAAAGCTGTTTCCCAATTTACAGGAGCAATGGGAAAAGAAAAATTTATTGAAGAATTAGAAAAAGCAACCTCAAAATAATTCTTTAAATAGGCTACTTCTTAAAAATACGAACGGTTTTTCCTTTCACAGATTTGAGTGTAATATGGGCATGGCTTAAGATATAAACCGCTAGAGTTGCCAGCCAACGGAAAGACGAGGTGATTGGTGCGTGTAGACCAACCAAAACCCGATCATCGCGAATAGGAATAACAACATTTTTAAGACTAGAAAATTGGTTATTTGAAACAAGCTGTAAGCCAAGCTTTTTTAAATCCGGGGGAAGCTTAATTGTTTCGGGGTGGATTTGGATAATTTTTGGATGATCGTTTGACTCATGTTCAACCACCTCTTGAATTGTGTTTTTTTCACCACTTTTTATCATTGGTTCAGCCTCTTTCGGAAAAGAAACTGGTTTTAGAGTATTAATCAAATAGTTGATTGGTGTGTAGTTTTTAGTGACCATAATTCAACTATACAATAACCTCGTGTTTATTAGAAGTGTGACGAGCAAGAACAAACAAAAGATCAGAAAGACGATTAAGATATTTTATTATTAACAACATATTTGAGTTTTTTAATAAAAAAGAATTTTTTGCGAACAAAACAACCGTTCTTTCACTGCGTCGACACACTGTTCGGGAAAAATGAAGAAGTGTTGTTAGTTGGTTTCCTTTTGGTAAAATAAACCTATTTAGTTTTGGAAGTTCTATTGTTATTTTATCTATTTTTTGTTCAAATAAAATTATATTACGATTTAAACTTGATAATTGTACCTTTCCACCTGCTAAAAAAGACATAATATAATATAAGTCATTTAGGGCGATATTAATTGTTAGTGTTTTTTTGTTGTTTTTAGCTGTAGAGATTACCATTCCCAAAACAGAAGAAAGCTCATCAATTGATCCGTAAGCCACAACTTGTGGATCAGACTTTAGTACGCGCTTTCCACCAACAAGGGCGGTTGTTCCGTCGTCGCCGGTACGAGTATAAACAGACATAATGATAAAATTCAAATTTCAGAATTCAAAGATTCTAATTAAATTTAAATAACAAAATCCAAAAAACAAACAGGATTACAACCCTATACTAAAAAACTTGAATTTTATTATTGATTTGACATTGGGGTTTTGTCATTGGGACTTGTGTGTCTTATTTAACACTCCGAGTATGCGCAACTATAACATTTTTTACAACCCTCTTCGTAAGCGAGAGATGCTTCTCCACATTTGGGACAAATATCAAAGAAACTAATTTCTGGCGCTTGAATTATGGATGGTTGCGTTACTGCCCCAATTAGTCGTGGTTTGTCATCGTGGCCTTCTATTTTTTTTAATTCTCCGTTTAAACCAAAATGCATTGATAGTACTTTTGCCAGGGCATCAGGGAGACTTCTAATTCGATTTTTTCCAAAACCCATTGTTCTTGCTCCGCCAATTCCTCGAAGCTGAGCGGCGATTTCTATCACTCGCTGTTGATATGGAAGGTGTGAGGCAAACCGTAAAGCAAGTGATATAACTCGACCTAGTCCTTCAGCCATTGCATAAACATCGCTTCCGGCCTTTCCTACATTTACAAAAACCTCTAAAGGTTCTCCCCCGCCGTTGGTGTTTATTGTGATAAAAGCAACCCCAACTGGAGTATCAATCCGATAGGTTGATCCATGGACCACCATTGGGCGCGGTTTTACAACATAGCTGGGCACAGTTGGCTTTTCTTCAACTGTTTTTTCTTTAACTCTTTCAAGTACGCCCGCACGTGATCCTTCACGCATATAGGCCATTCCCTTTAAACCAAGTTTATAGGCAAGCGTATAGAGTTTTTTTACATCTTCAATTGTGTGAGTTTTTGGAGCGTTAACAGTCTTTGAAATTGAAGCGTCTACATATTTTTGGATGGTTGCTTGAACATAAACGTGATCTTCTGGTGAAAGCTCGTTTGCAGAAATAAACCATGCTGGTTTTTTAATTTTCCCTGAAGCAATTTCTTTTTCATGTTTTTTATACCATCTATCATATAAATAATGTCTTAAAACATGTTGTCCAAGCCTATCTTTGCGAATAAATTCAAATTCGTAAACTGGTTCAATTCCGGAAGTAGTATTAACCATTAAAGAAGTAGATCCGGTTGGCGCCTGCATCAACAATATTGAGTTGCGAACTCCGTTTTTTTGGATTTGTGAGCGAATTGATTGGGGGAGTTGTTTAATAAAAAGACCATTCAGATATTTTTCTGAATCAAATTTAGGAAAGGCCCCTTTTTCTTGAGCGGTTTCCGAAGCCGCCCGGTAAGCCTCATCTCTAATTATTCGGTAAACCCTATCTATAAAGCGTAAAGATTCTGGTGACCCGTAACGCATTTGAAGTTTAATTAGTGCGTCTCCCAATCCCATTGTTCCCAAACCAATTCGTCTTTCACCCTCAAGTTGGGTTTTACGGATGCCTGGAAAAAGATATGTATCCAAGTCAATCACATTATCTTGAAATCGAGCCGCAACCTTAACTATTTTTTTTAGGGTTGAGAAGTCAAACGTTCCTTTTTTGTCCACGCCGCCTCCCTTAACCAAAGCAGAGAGGTTAATTGATCCAAGATTACATACACCCCAAGGAGGAAGACCTTCTTCCCCACAAGGATTAACGCAGTTAATCCGATTCCAATAATAATTATTATGCCATTTGTTATATCTTTCCATAAACACAACCCCTGGTTCAGCGGATTGCCAAGCAGCGTTGGCAATTAAGTCCCAAACTTTTCTTGCCTTAATTGTTTTTTTTATAACCACTTTTTTCCCCAGTTTTTTCCATATTTCTAGATCCCCACGCCATTTTTGATCGTATTCAGGGTCGGTTGTATCAGGAAAAACCAACGACCAATCCTCGTCTTTTTCTACTGCGCTCATAAACTTATCAGAAATACAAACAGATAAATTTGCACCATTAATACGAGCTAAGTCTTGTTTAACAGTGATAAACTCTTCAATATCCGGGTGCCAGTCCCAAAGCATAAGCATTAGGGCGCCGCGACGAGTTCCACCTTGTTGAATAATATCTTTTGTGGCAACGGAGAAAAGCTCTGACCAATTACATGGGCCTGAAGAAAAACCATTAACCTTATTAACTCGGGCTCCCCGCGGACGCAGCGATGATAGATTAATACCTACACCACCACCATGGGCCATAATCTCAACCATTTGTTTTAATGTATCCAATATTCCGTCGCGTGAGTCGTTTGGAGATGGGATAACAAAACAATTATAATAAGTAACAGAATATCCTGTTCCTGCCCCAGCTAATATTCTTCCACCCGGGACATATTTAAAGTCCTCCATTGCCCAATTAAAGCGCTTTTCCCATTTTTTTTGTTCGGATTTTTTTTCAACCTGAGAAACAGCCCGAGCGATTCTTTTCCACATTTGTTCTGGTTGTTTTTCAATAGGGGCACCTAATTTATCCTTAAGAGAGTAGCGATCAAGAAATACTTTTTGGGAAATACCGGTAAGTTTCATAAATTATAATTTAGTAAATTGAACAAATTAATCAAAATTAACCTATAACAATTTTTTTAATTCTTTTTCAAAATCTTCCAAATCCACAAAACGGCGGAATACTGATGCAAAACGAATGTAGGCAATTTTATCAAATTTTTTTAATTGTTTTGCTACTATTTCGCCGATGACTCTGCTGCTGAACTCAACCCGACCTTTTCCTTTAAGAGTTTTTTCCACTGAATTAACAATTATTTCAACTTGATCTGCGGTAACCTTAGTTTTTCCAACTGCTCTTAGCAATCTTGTTCTTAATTTGTCCCGATCAAAGCGCTCGCGGCGGCCATCGCTTTTTATTACTAAAATTGGTAGATTCTCAACCCGTTCATGAGTGGTAAAACGCTTTTCGCACTTTTGACACTGACGCCGGCGCCTTACTACGCTTCCATCTTCAGACAATCTTGTCTCAATCACCTCTGTGCCAGGATTTTTACAAAATAAACAAAACATAATAATACAAAATCGCAAGTTTCAAAATTCCAAAAACAAGTCAAATTCAAATTTCAAATTACAAAACAGTTTAATTTTTAATTAATTGTATTTTTCGTCTTTTGAATTTTTTTTGATTTTTGATATTTGAATTTTGAACTTTTCTTTAGTGTCCTCTTAAAATTTAAAGCACCACTGGTAGAAAAACAAGACATCAAAATACCACAACAATATATCATTGTTTTTATACAGCCTTATACTGATTAAATTTGTATGATATATGATCGATTCCCAAATTTTTGTGAACAATAAATAGGACTTGATTTTAATAATAAAGTCAAATATCATTAGATTATGAAGCTTGCCCAACATCATAAACATCAAGCCATTCATCATGTATCAGTCGATCACCAAACACATCGTTACATTCTTAAACCGCACAAAACAGTGGTAAAAAAATCAAAAATATTGTTAACTCTTTTTATTACTGTCTTGTTATTAATAACAATATTTATTGTAAAAAAACAATTGTGGAACGGTAGTTTAATTGGACAATCAACAAATCAAAAACAATATTATTTTGGCATCGGAATTGGTATCACGTTTTATGATGATCAAGCAATTGTTAGTCGAATTATTCCCGGAACACCCGCAGAAAAAGCTGGGATTCAATTAAACGATATTATTGTTGCAGTTGACTCAATTCCAATAAACACAAAAAATAGCCGAAATTTATGCCGGGAAATTCGCGGTCAGAACGGAAGTGCGGTTAATCTTTTAATAGAGAGACAAAAAAATACTTTTGATAAAAAAATTACACGAACAAAAATATATAGCCGAACACCAACAATGTGCCAATGAAAGTAAAATTCAAAAGACAAAATCCAAAGATACAAACCAAATTTAAATGGCAAATAAAAAATTTAGCAAATTACTTTAGTAATTAAGATTTTGAATTTGATTTGTAATTTGGTTTTGGGACTTTGGATTTACTTGTATTTATTCTTCACTATAATATACACATGGACAAATATATTCTTGACACAAACCTTTTCTTTAATATGGGTTCTGGCTTAGAAATGGGGAAAGATACAGAGTTGGTGGTAAAAAATATGACGTCGTTGGTTCAAAATAATAAAACAAGTGATTCTGCAGCGTTTTTTATGCCGCCTCGTATTATCGATGAATTTTTAGGTTTTTTTGAAGACAAAAATCAGTCATTTATTAAAGAGTTTTTAGCAGGGATTATAATAAAATCCCCAGATTACTATAAACTTAACATTAATGGAGCAATTTTTTATGATTTAATAGAGGATGTTCGAAGTCGAAACTATCGGGGGCTAACAATTTCAGAAGAAGAAATCGTATCAGCAGGAAAGTTGATGGCAGGAAAACAAGGAACAGATAAACGTGGATTTGAAACAACCATTGGTCCAGTGATTAAAAAATTTCGTGAACGGTATCGTCAAGCGACCCGTTTGGGTTTTCTTGATAGTGTAGCCGACCTAGATTTAATCATGCTTACAAAAGAGCAAGATGGTTTTTTAGTATCTTCTGATGAAGGGGTTTTAAAATGGGGAAGACGGTTTGGAGTTAAAGAGATGCCTGCTTCAATTTTTGCATCAAAGCTGAATAATTAGAAGCTATAAGTTTTTGGGAGGAGCCCATGTCTTCTTCATCATCTGGTATAAGATTTGAAAACCAATCAACCATTTTATCAGTAAAAGAACGCTGTGGTTTTTCTTGAAACATTAAATGTTGTGATAAAAGCTCAACAGATTTCTTTTTTATTTCAATAGTCGGAACAACAAAAAACATATGATAATAATATGGTCCATGACTAACGATAGTTAAAATATCAACCCCAAATTTTTTAGTAAAGTAAAAATGAGATAACGCTTCCCAACGAACACTAACTCCAGCACTATCAACTCCAAACGTTGTGATTTTGTTTTCCACATCCGGAGGCGGCGTAATTGTTAATACATAAAATAAGAAAAATAAAGTAACAATTGGAATAATTAAAATCCGGTCTCCAAAGAAAAAAACAATTAACGAAAGAAGAAGAGATAGGGCAATATAAAAACGAAGGATTTTCCCCCCACGTTTTTTATAGGCACGCAGCGGTGCTTTCCAAGAAAAGAGTAATTGAGGATTATTTTCCATAGTCTTATACCACTCTGCTTTGATTTTAAAACTTTGCATATGCCTACCGTAGCTTTCAAATTTAAATTTGAAATTAACTTAATAATCTAACTTTAAATATAATCAAAGCTCCGTTAGGCATTATGCCCTGATAATTTGAAAGCAAAGGGGCATATATTTATTATAACCGAAATATTAAATAAATTCAACCCGTTTGCATTTATTATCCTATAATGATATAATAATCTCAACATGGAAGGATTTAATAAGGCAATTTCTTTTATTCTTGGTTTAGTAGTGGTTGTGGTTTTTCTTGCGGTTTTAACCGGAAGAATAAACTTAAAGAATCGTATTCCTAGTTTTACTGGTGGGATATTTAGTCGCGCTACGCCAACCCCAACAGTTTCTACTCCAACAAATCAAACAACCACAGTTGTTTTAGAAAATCAAGATCAAACACAAAACACATCTGACAATCAAGAAAACACAAATGATCATCAGTACCAAATAAACAACTCAACCATTTTTTCAAACGAAAAAACAAGCAGTATTCCAAATACAGGACCAGAATTATTTTTTCCAGTTGTTGTTTCTGGATTGTTATTAGGTTTGTTCTTCAAAAAAATCCCACGTAGATAATCATTTCATTAATTTAAACATATCTGGTTCATGGAGCGGGAGTAGGCGAGGCAAATCCAGGGATTTTTAAGATTCCACCACCGATTAAGCTAACAATAAAAATTGACATTAGTGCAAAAACCAAACCAACCAATGCGCCAATCACCATTGCCTTGCCTTGTGCGAGTTTTTCTGGATTTGCCTGCGAAGTGAGAATGACAAATGCACCGAACAGCAGGTATAAAAACGCAACGGCTCCTACCATTTTGAATATAAAATCAAGCAATTTATTCGCCAGAGTTGAAGAACCAAGCGTTCCTTGACTATCTGTAAAACCACCACTACCGGTATTAACACAACCGATCATGGTATAGTGAGCGCCAAAAACCGGCGTGGGAGGAATATTGTCTGTAGCGTCAATTTTTAATGTTTCAAACTGACTTGCCGGCGCGCCGGTAAGAGTTGGATATAGACAGTTGCGGCACTTTTCCCAGTTTCCTGAATTGTAGGTTATAACTCCATCTTTTTGGCAGAGGCCGCACAAATCGCACGTAGCGCAACGTTCATTGCCTGGGGTTGTGAGTGGTCCACAGACAACCGCATCAACCGGCTGAAGAATTGATAAAAAACCCACAATAATAACTATAAAATAAAAGAACTTTGACATAGAATTAGTATAGCAAAAATATATGATACGAGTAATACAAATAATGAAATCAGGTGCTGAATAGTGCTTGATGCGAATCTACAAATATGCGAATAAAGATAAATTTTAAAAGAAATGTCATTGCGAGTCCCGCCAGTTTATGCGGGACGTGGCAATCCCTGCCTGCCGGCAGGCAGGTCGTTACCAATAGGACAGTTTTATATTAACGGAATTGTCCCTCAAATACTCTCGGGATTATAACTTCTCCCTCGACTACACTCGGGATCGCAATGACAATTTATATCAAGGGCGAACGAATCTTTACTTTTTCGTTATAATAAAAGCATGTTGAAAAAAGCAGGATTAATTTTGTTGGTAGTAATAATATTTATTACAACGACGATTGTGTGGGCAGATGAGAATCTGTTGAAAGAAATTGAGCGTCAATTAGCTGATTTAAAAAAACAGAGTGAGTCGTTAAGTAAGAATATTAATACGCGTCAACAAGAAATTGCAAAACTTAATCAAGAGCTTGATGCAATAAAAACAAAAACAAATACGCTCGCGGAAGAAATTATCAAAAAAGAAAGGCAGGTGAATTTAGGGGAAAAAACACTGGATTATCAGCGCAAGTTATTAAATGAAAGGGCACGATCTTACTATAAAAACAGCAATAAAAACGCCCTAACCCTTCTTAGTTTTATCACCGCAGATAATTTATCTCAGTCAATGGAAAATGTTTTTTACCAGAAAACTGTCGTTGACGAAGACAGAAAAACTATTATTCAAATTGTGCTATATATTAAAAATCTTGAAGAACGAAAAAAACAACTGGAAAACGAAAAAATACGATTAAGTATTTTGCAAAAAGAAGTTGATCGTCAGTCACAGCAAATAAAAACAGAATTGGCAAAAGATCAACAATCGCATCAAGTGATTCAACAACAAATTGCTTCACTAACAGCGCAGCAACGACAAATATTAGCGCAGAAACTAGCTGATTTAAATATTCCTCATTCGGCCGGAACAAGTATGACAGGCTGCACTGACGACCGGGAAAAAGATCCGGGTTTTAGCCCGCGCTTTGCATTTTTTACTTTTGGAATTCCTCATCGAGTCGGGATGAATCAATGGGGTGCTTATGGAAGAGCGCGCAGTGGTCAGGACTATAAAACAATATTAAATGCATACTATAACAATGTACGAATTGAGTGCCGGAATTTTCCGGATAATAAACTTAATGTACAAGGGTATGGTAGTGTTAATCTTCATGACTATCTGAAAGGTCTGGGAGAAATGCCGGAGAGTTGGGGGAACGACGGGGCATTTCAGGCTCTGAAAGCGCAGGTTGTTGCTGCGGCTTCTTATGCTTTTGCCTATACCAATGGCGGTAGTGGAGAAATTTGCACAACTCAAAATTGTCAGGTATATCTTGGTCACAATAAGGGTGGGCGTTGGGACGATGCAGTTAATGAAGTAAAAAGCAACTGCGGTGATGGGATTGAGGTGATGGTTTCCAATGATACCAATGAAGTAATTAAGGCTTGGTATGCTTCTACGTTTGGTGGTTATACCTGGACATCCGGTGAGGTTTGGGATAGTAATAAGCCCTGGACAAAGCACTCATCAGACTTAAAAGAAGGGGTTGGGAGTTTAAACGAACTGCGTGATAGTGACAAATCTTATGACAAGCCTTCGCCCTATTTTTATTGTGATTGGGGAAATCGTCGTGAATATAATAAAACCGCATGGTTAAAACCCGAAGAACTGGCTGATATAGCGAATGCTTTAGCTTTAGCTAAAAGAGATAATGGCGTGATTTCTCACCTGGCACAACCTGACAAACCAAATCCTGATGGGACTGATACTTGGGACAGGGAAAAAGTAAAAAACGAATTACGTAGTCGGGGAGGATCTCCAATAAACGCTGTTACCGATGTTGGAGTTGATTGGGATAGTGGAGCTGGAAGAGTAACAACCGTACGTATTTCCGGAGATGGTAGCTCTTTTAGTTTTGATGGCCGGGAGTTTAAAGACTTTTTCAACCTCCGTGCTCCGGCCAATATTCAAATCGTCGGACAGCTTTATAATATTGAACGAAGGTAAGTCATGTAAACATTAACCCTTTAATTAGTAGTACATTACTTAATATCTATTAATATCTAAATTGTTGAGGAATTTTATTATGTTGAAAAACAACAGTAATTATTGTTGAGGAAGAACAGTATTATCCAATCAATTTTCGGACTGAAAATAGTCCGATTGCCAGATGAAAAATCGGAGTGAAAGAGGATGATGGTTCTTGAAGATATGTGATAATCAGTATATATGGATGTATTTA
>Ga0066637_10001460_pt1 | contig 15359 bp, 19 predicted proteins | sample CryGeyCG2014_020_FD_62737 | JGI IMG/M metagenome (GOLD analysis project Ga0066637, IMG submission 62737) | Groundwater microbial communities from aquifer - Crystal Geyser CG08_land_8/20/14_0.20 | ecosystem: Environmental > Aquatic > Deep subsurface > Groundwater | place: USA: Utah: Grand County...
CGTTCAGTTAGCCTATAGAAACTATTAACTTTTATTCCAACAAATACAGTCATATGGGTCACAATAAATAGAGGCGCAAACCTCTATTTATTCCCATTTATAAAGGATTTCTACAGAGCTTAGTACACTCAGGATGTTGGCTCCATATGCCTTATCACTATTTGGCCAAATAGTACTGGATACCTGTTGCTTTCTATTGCAAAATAGCGTGCACCTAAATCCTTGCTGCTAGAAACCTTAACTAGGATTGGAACATCATCTATCTTATCCCTATGGATATTTGGAAGTGCTATTCCAATATTGTCGCCTCGCCTGACCTTTAAAACTCTTAAGAGATCAGCATAAGTTTCAGAGGTATGGCTTAAATCTACCCTCTGAGCTCTTCCAAAGTATGCATCTTCTGCCAAGTCCTGCCAACGCAAATCAGATCCTTTTGGAGGTCTTACGCTAAAACGCTTTCTGCCTAACCTTATCTTCCTTGCTGCAGGGCCTTTGTCTGGTTTTTCGAGTGCCCTCTTATTCTTAAAAATAGCAGGCCTTGTTCTTCCTGGTTTTGGACTCATACTTATTATATCCCTTAATGTTTTTAAAAATCATCCGCAAATTACTTTAACACAATTATGTTCCCACGACCTTTCTTTATCTTTTTTATTAAGCCATGGGATTCTAACTCTGCTATGATTAGTGAAATTTTAGCCTCACCCATGCTTGGAATCTTATCCCTTAATTCTCTTTGAGTTAAACGATTGCCGCTTTCTTTTATAATTTTTAAAACTTCTTTTGCTGAGTCATCCAAGTACAAATCCTCTAATTTTTCTATTTTTTCTTTATCTTTTGGCAATTCAATTGTTTCAAATTGATTTTTTGATTGACCTTGTTCTGATTTTGAACCAATTTTTGATTTTTTGCTTTTACTCCAATAATAAAAACCAAAAGAAACCAAAATTATTAAAACAAAAAGCAAAATTGGAAATAGAATATCCTGAGAATCGGAACTGACAGAATCATTAAGCACATTCTCATCAATCTGATTTTCAATATCTGCATTAAGCAATTCATCCCAAGAATCAATCTCGCTCAAAGGAGGAAATAACATCAGATCTAATTCAAATTGGTCATCAGAACTGATTGTAATGTTTTCATCTGCAGATAATTCTACCTTGCCTGATTTAACATAAAATGCACTTATTGAATAATTGCCTGGGGAAACATCAAATGAATAATAGCCATTGTTTGAGATTATTCTTTGGATTGGCTGCGTATTTATTTCAACAAGAACCTTATCTAAAGGCTCTAAAGAAGACCAATCGTAAACATTGCCAAAGATCTTCGCGCAGCTTGATGCTGGAATTATTGTGGAAAAAAGAATCAATAAAGTGAAAAGAATTTTTTGACAATTATTCATTCAAACCGTAAGTATTATGGACTCTTGGTTTAAAAAAAGTTTTTGTAAAGCTTTGTAAAGTATTCTAAGCGAAAATAGGGCTTATTTTAACTAATTTTTAAGTGCAGACTGAAAGTATCTTTATAAACAAACGGAGACGCTATCTGTATGATGAAAAAAATGTGCAAAAAAGATTGCACATTATGAAGGAGGTAAAAAAATGAGAAAGATTTTAGCACTATTAGCATTATTTTGCTTAGTGTTTGCTTTAGGGGCATATGCTGAAACAGATGCAGCTCCTGCAGACGGGCAAAATAAGACAGTAAAGGAATTGAATAAAGAATATGCTAAAGAAATAGTAAAAAATAAAGTAGGAACAATAAAAAATATTGTTGAAACATTCAAGGATGCTAAAGATAAATACCTTGAAAAAATCAAGGAATACAATAAAACAATAAAAGAGCAAAAAGAAAGTTTGAAAGAAGGATTGAAAGGAGTGCATCAAGAAGCAAAAATACAAAGAAGAGCAGTTGTAAAAGATGCAGCAGTTGCACATGCTGAGCTTTTGAAAAGCTACTTGGAACAGATTAAGGAAAAGGCACAGCTACCAGAAAATAAAGAAAAATTAGATTCTTTAATCGGAAAAATTGATGAAAAGAAACTAAAGTTGTTAATGGATAAAAACTTAGCGGACATAAATGTCGAATCATTGAAAAATGACATAAAAGAACTGAAAGAATTGACAACAAAGACAAAATATGTTGCCAGGATTGCTGCATTAAGGGCTAATGTCGCAAAACTAGTTGCATATCTCAATAATGCAGAGAAAGCTTACTTAAGGGCTTCAGACCTTGTCGCAAAATTAGAAGCTCAAGGAAAGGATATGGCAAAAGAAAAGCAGGCTTTAGCAGATTATAAAGCAAGGATAGATTCTGCAAAAGTAAAACTTGAGACTTTAAAAGCCAAAACATTAGAAATCAGCAACAAAGAAGATGTTACAAAAGAAGAAGTAATACAAGCATACAATGAAGCACATGAAATGGTAAAGCAGATGCATGTTGATTTGAAAGAAGCTTTCAAAATATTAAGAGATGCAATTCGCGATTACTTGAAAAGCCAAGCACAAGCAATAAATAATACAACAGATACAAATACACAAACACAATAAGGTGAAATTATATGAATAAAACTTTTATTATATTATTTATTGGACTGGTGCTTTTTTTGGTATTCGCAGGATGTGTACAACAAGAAAAGCAGGATCAGGATAATCAACAGAATGCAGACACTGCAAAGGTACAGGAAACACAGCAAGAATTAGGAACAGAAGCCACTAATCTTGACAGCACTTTACAGGATTTAGAAAATGCAGAAGACGATTTGACTGCAGCAGATTCTGAATTAGATTTAGAAATAAATGAGGAAGAAATCCAATAATCCTCATTTCTTTTTTTTATTTTTTTAAACAACAATTTTTTCTCTTTTGCGCACAAATAGCTTCTTTTTCTTTTGGTGCAACTAGCTTTTCTTTTTCTTTTGATATTAAGAACATATTAAAGAAAGAGAAAAGGTGGTTAGGGAGTAATCCTTTTTGTTTCATAATAATTGATATCATTTTCTGAATCAACAACAGCCTGCAATAAAACAGTATTCAAATTTCTTGCAAGACGGACCATTCTACTAAGTTCAGGCATTGAATAAATTTCTTCTTGGGTTGATACATTGATTACCCATTGAGTGTGTTCTTCCCCTGGTTTTTTCCCTCTCGGGTAAACTCTTAAAGGGAAGCCAAATTTCAAGCCTGTTTTTACTACAAAACCCCTATCCCTCAAATCTTTGAAAACTAAATAGGTGGAATAGAATTTTTTATCTAAAGATTCGCCTAATTCAAACAGTTTTTTGTATGAAACCTTTTTGTTGGTTTTTTTTACTTCTAAATCGCCTTTATCAATTAAATAAACAGCTTCTTTCAGATCAAGTACAAGGTCTTTTTCCTGCCTTTCCCCGAATCCTTTTTGAATCAAGCGATCAATTGACCTTTTTTCATCCACAATTATTTTATTCTCAATCAATGTTGCATAATCTTCCATATTAACACAATTTGCTTCTATAACACAATTTGCGGTTATATTTGTTTATTATTTAATAATATATTAGAAGGGATTAATTTATTAATACTTAAACAATAAACAAATACTATATTCCTTGATTTTTATGACTGAAAATAAGCCTTTGATTGATCCGTGGTCTTCAAATAATATAACTGATTACGAGCATATATTCAAAGAATTTGGATTAAAGCCATTCAATGAGGAATGGAAAAAAGACCTGAATCACATTCTGTTTAGAAGGAATTTGGTAATTGCAGAAAGGGATTTTATAAAAGTGCTTGTAAGGATAAAGGCAAAGAAGCCATTTGTGAATATCACAGGAATCGCTTCATCCGGCCCATTACATTTCGGGCATAAGGTTGACATTGATTTGTTTAGATTTTTCAAGGAAAGGGGCGGAAGGAATTATTTCGCTGTTTCAGATATTGATGCATATTGTTCAAGGGATAAAATTCTTACAATGAAACAAGCTAAGGAATTGGCTGTAAACAATCTGAAACATGCGCTTGCCCTTGGTTTAGATGAAAAGGATGTCTATGTTCAAAGCAGGAAGGAACAAAGATATTATGAGTTTGCATTTGAATTGAGCAAAAAGATTACAAACAATGAATTTGAGGCTGTTTACGGCCATGTAAATCTGGGAAAGATATCTGCAGCTATTTTGCAGTATGGGGATATTTTGCATCCGCAGCTTTCGGAGTTTGAAGGAAAGATGCCCTCCATAACAGGCATAGGTTTAGATCAGGACCCGCATGCTAGGGTTACTAGGGATGTGGCGCAAAGATTGGGCTATGACATTGAAGTTCCAAGTTTCATTTATTTTAAACATCAGTCTGGTTTGAGGGAAGGCAAAAAAATGTCCTCTTCAGAGCCAAATACTGCCATTTTCTTGGACGACAATCTGAAAGAAGCTGAGAAAAAATTGATGAGTGCATTCACAGGCGGAAGAAACACACTTGAAGAGCAGAAAAAGCTTGGTGGAAACCCTAATATTTGCAAGGTATATGAAATGTTAAAATTCCATTATGAAGATGATAAAGAATTAGGCAGAATTTATTCTGAATGCAGGCAGGGAAAATGGCTTTGCGGCGAATGCAAAAAATATTGCGCTAATTTTGTAATTAAATTTTTGGAAAAGCACCAGAAGGAAGCCGAAAAAAAGCAGAAAACTGCTGAAAAGATTGTTTATGGTTAGTGAATAAAAATGGTATTTGTTGAAATAGCTGTTCTCCTTGTTTCATTAGTTATCCTAGCAAAATCTGCAAGTGTAGTAATAAAAAATGCAGAAAAACTTTCAAGATTCTTCGGGGTAAGTCAAATTGCGGTTGGATTTCTCCTTGTTTCAGTATCTACTTCAATACCTGAACTATCTGTTTCGGTAATTTCTTCAGCCATGGGAGAAGGTGCTATTTCAGCAGGAAATGTCTTTGGTTCAAATATTGCAAATATATTATTAATTTTAGGAATCGGGGCGTTCCTTTATGGGTTAAAAATAGGAAAAAATGAGTTAAAAGATATTTCAATAATACTTGTATTAACTACAATCATTTCTGTTTATATTATATTTAACAGCACAGTAACAAATAGGGCTTTAGGCTTATTTGAAGGTATTGCTTTATTGCTTATTTTTGGGGCTTATGTATTTTACATATTAAGAAAAAAGAATATTAATCTAGATGGTGCAAAAAACATATCAAAAGAAGAAGCGCTTCATGCATTCTTGTTTTTTACTGCAGCAATGATCCTTGTTCTTGTAAGCTCAGGCTTTGTTGTGAATTCTGCTGTTAAGATAGCTGATTCCCTTAATTTTGCAAAAAGTTTTATTGGTGCAACAATTATTGCTATTGGAACCTCTTTGCCTGAATTATCAATAGATTCGCAGGCACTCAGAAAAAAACATTATGGTCTTGCATTAGGTGATGCAATTGGCAGCAATATGACAAATATCACCTTAGTATTAGGCACTACCTCAGTAATAAACCCTATTTCAGTAACCCTGCCAATATTTATTGCAGCATTATTATTTGCAATCATAGCAAATATTGTACTGTTTTATGCATCTGCTGTGGATAAACAATTAAATAGAAATGGCGGATTATTGTTCCTGTTAATTTATTTAGTATATATTATTACAATTTTCTACTTGCAGCTTATTGGCGGAAGCTAAAAAATATAAAGATTAGTGGCTTATTATTTGTGCTTATGAAAAAAAATCGCAAAGCAGTTAGAGGGTTTTTGTCTGAGACCTTTTCATGGATCTTCAAAAAGAAAGTTTCATTGGTTATTCCAGCATATAATGAGGAGAAAACAATTGCCCATGTAATAAAAGAAGCCAAGAAAGTATTTGAGATAAGCGAGATTATTGTTGTTGATGATGGTTCAACAGACAATACTGCTGAAATTGCTAAAAGAAATAACACAAAAGTAATAAAGCACATTAAAAATAAAGGCAAGGGAAATGCGATAAAAACAGGCATTATAAATGCAAAAGAAGACGTAATTCTGTTTCTTGATGCTGATTTAAAAAATATTACTCATCAAAAGATAGTGAAAATAATTGAGCCTGTTTTGAATAATGAAGCTGATTTTGTAAAAGCATCATTTGACAGAAGCAGCGGAAGGGTAACAGAATTAACAGCTAAACCACTATTGAAAGCACTGTTTCCATACATCAATCTAGAACAGCCATTAAGCGGACAATTTTGTGCAAGAAAAGAACTATTAAAGAAGATAAGGATAAGCCCAAAATGGGGTGTTGATATTGAAATTTTAATAGACATGGTTAACAAAAAGTTTAGGGTTAAAGAGGTTGATATTGGTGGAATAGAACATATACAAAAATTATTACATGAACTAAAACCAATGGCTGAGCAGGTTACAAAGACCATATTAGAAAAGTATGAAAAAACCAGAAAAAAATATCAAATTATTGCTTTTGACATGGACAATACCTTACTGAAAGGCAGAACTATTGATTTGGTTGCTAAAAAGTTTGGTTTTGAAAAAGAAATAAAAAAGCTCAGGGACAAATTTAAGAAAGGAAAAATAACTGATTGGCAAATTTCCGAGAAAATCGGAAAATTATTAAAGGGCAAGGAAGAAAAAGATATCATAAATACTGCCAAAAAAATAAAATTTGCAAAGAATGCTGTTGAAACAATAAAAAAGTTAAAGAAGAATTATGAAATAATAATTATTTCAATGAATTACGGTCTTGTTTGCAAATATTTTGCAGGCAAACTAAAATTAAAATATTTCTGCCCTGTGCTTGAAGTGAAAAATGGCTTAATAACAGGCAAAGTAATTATGCCTAAGGAGTTTTTTGGTTTTTGCAAAAAACACAAAGTATGCAAAACAAATGTACTAAGGCATTTAGCTGAAAATAAACATATAAAATTGGATAAAATTGTTGCTGTTGGAGATTCAAAGGGGGATGCGTGCATGCTAAAAAATGCGGGATTAGGAATAGCAATTAATGCAGATCATCATGCGAGAAAATCTGCAAATATTGAAATAAAAGACTTGAGAGAGATAACATTGGTATTGAAGTAAATTAAATCTGATCCATTTCAGGCACATTAATCTCTGTCACGGCTTCTGGTTGCTGATCACTATTTTCAATTGCTTTCTTTTGGACAATATAAAAGCTAATTGTTGCGATAATTGTAGTCACTAAAATTACTGAAAAGGTGTAAGCAATAAAATTTTCTGTGCCTGCAATGCCATACTGCATTGGCATGATTGAAACAACCGCTGCAGCTAATCCTTTTGGAATCAATGTCCAAAGGGCAAAAAAATCATTTTTGGACAAAGAGTATTTTATTGAAAATATTTTTACTGAAACAAATCTGGCTGCAAATATTATTGCAGTAATAAGTATTCCTATTAATATTAATTGCGTATCTAAAACAAATAACATTCCGATAAAGGCAAAGAAAAATGTTTTAACAAAGAATGAAACCTGTGAATTAAAGCGTCTTACCTCAGTATCCACAGTAAAATTATCTGAAAGCCTTAATATCATCCCTATTTGATGAGCATTCCCTAAAACTAGGCCAAACATTAATACTGCTAAGGCAGAACTTCCTCCTAAATACTCTGAGATTACATATACTAAAAGCAAACAGGCAAACGTAAGCATATAGTGATGTATGAATTCATGGCTCTTTGTTTTGAAAAATTTCATAATATATAACCACAAAAGGCCGCTCAATGCACCTATAACCAAACCAACAGCAAAATTAGCTGCAACTTCTTTTAGAACATTATCTAAGCCATATGTCCCAACAGAAGAGCCCAAAGCAAATTTAATTAAAGCAACAACTGCAACAATCACAAAAACATCATTATAAGTAGATTCCAAACCCAACATGTCCAGAATTTTCCTATTTACTTTTGACTTTAACATTAATGGAATTAATAATATTGAGCTTGCGCCTGCAAGGGTTGCACCAAGGATTAATGAATTAATTAGGGTAACTCCTTTAACTAAACCAATAAAACCTAAAAGATAATATAAGCCAGAGACAAACAAACCAATAACTATAAAAGAAAGCAGAGACAGTGAAAAGGATGCAGGAGTATTTTTTATTACCTCATAAATATTCAAATGCAGACCGCCCTCAAAAAGTATTACTGTCAAAGCTATTGCTGAAAAGAATGGCGCTATTTTCCAAAGCAATGAAGGATCTACTAGAAGCAAAAAAGGGCCAATTAATATCCCTAAAAGCATTAACAGTAAAACATCGGGAATGTTAGTTCTGGCAAATATCAATTCACCAAGTACGCCAACAAAAATTATTGCAGCTGACAAAAACAAAAAACTAACAAGATCCATGTATTTCAGTAAAAGTTAGTCCTTTAATGTTTATAATCGTTTCTGATTTTCTTATATTGGATCAAATATGGTTTCAAGGAAAATTCTGAAAATATTTGAAAAACCAAAAAAAGTTAAAAAAAAGGATCCTGAATTAAGGTTAAGCTTTGCTTCAAAGGAAGAAAAACGATTTAGGAACAGAGTTTTGAGAATATTTAACAAATTGCTGACTGAAGAAAGCAAAACTTTTGGTTTCAAAAGACCTAAGGGAACTGTTTTAGTTACTTCTTTAAATCAGTTGAATTCAAACAGCTGGGAATCTTTTTCTGAAAAGCGGCATATTGGATTAGGGAAATGGGTAAGGATAATGCATGAACACAAAAATTTTGATGTTGTGCTGATTGAAACAGATAATCCTGAACTAATAAGGAATTTTGTTATAGATTATTTAAATGCAAATAAAGAACAGGGACAGAATTAAAGAAAATAATGGGCAATAAAAAATTAAAATAAAGGAGAAAAATAGAGTAATTAAGGCATTACCCTATATTTATTGCTACTTTTTTATTTACATCAAAGCTTCCTTGGATATCCAAAGCAGCATCAAGATACCAGTTAATTGGGCCTGAACTGCTTAAGTTGTTTAACATATCTAAGACAGCACCAACAGCGCCTTCTGCTGCCGCGGGTTGGGTGCCAGAAAGAACCGGTGCTTTTAATTCAAAGGAATATTCTGAATTATTGTAAAGTTTATCTCCATCAAGGGAGAGTTTGAAATCATATACTTTGATAATTTCTGTATGGTGTGTCTTTCCATCAAATCTGCTTTGTTTTCTTTCACCAACAAGCATAATTCTTAATTCTCTTGCCTGCGTTGGCTGGTGTAAGTTCAAAACAAGCTTGCCATTAATCGCTTCACCCTGTGAAAAAACCCTTTTATCCAGAAGAATATCAATAGAACCTTTTCCTAAACCAAACATTTAGGTCACCTTCAGATACTAATTATTCTTCGTATTATTTAATTCTTGCTGTAGTAAGTGAACCTATTTCAAATCCATTTTTGCTTCTTCAATTTTTCATTCTCAAATTTGCATATTTCTTTTTCCCGATAATAAAACAGTTCATGGCTTTTTGCTGTGCGCTGTTTTTCCTTATGCTCCATAATTCTTTTTTCAAGCGACTCCATCGCTTTTTTATATTTTTTCTTGTTCATTTTTTAACCATTTGCTCTGTTCTAATAAATTCCTCTTTTGCAGAATCAAAAAGTTTTTTGGCGTCTTGCAATGATAGTCTAAGATTTATTTCCCTATCATCCCTTTCAGCCCTATATATGGCCAAAAAATTGTCAATTATCTTGCTGTCGAATCCACAATTAGAAAGGAATATTTTAAATTTTTTATTAGAGAATTCCTGCTTTTTTTTAATGCATTGCACCAAGAATAAGCCTTTCAATCTGAGAATTAATGAATAAATAACAGTATTTGAATCAAGATATTCTTTGTCTGTGTTAGAATCAAGCAATTCCTTAACTTTTTTAAATGCTCCAAGAACATCACCAAACAAGATTTTGAAATTTGGCTTTATCTTCAATTGCTTCAGCTCTTTAAGCAATGGTTCATTAAGGATTGGTTTTGCCTCTTTTACAATCTGATGCAGAAAAAGGGTGTGATCTTTTTCCATTTCTTTTAAACATTCACCCTTTGTTTTTACAGATAAATCAAATTTTTCCATCTTCCTTGGGCTGAACTTTTTATCAGAAATCACCATAACATCTATATCTGAATCGTCAGTCTGCTCATCCCTTGCAAAGCTCCCGTATAAAAAAATACATTCAATACTGTCTAAATGAGGCTTTACCAATTCCAAAACCTCATCCCTTATATTAAGTGGCTGTTGTTCCATAATTACCTGCACCTTTTTGCCAATCCATTTCTTAGGAGTATATACAATACTGCCATTGCCAAACCTGACAACCTGCTTTTCAACACATTCCTTTACGTTAAATGTTTTCATCATAGTATATACTAGTATATACTAGGGAATTTATATGTATTGCTCTGCATTGCTATGTCACAACGTTTGGGAACCCATGCCTAAAGGCATGGACTTGCAAAGCATATTGTTAAATTTATAAATATGCTTGCTTTACCAATGCATAAATACATTGGCTTTGCAAGCCAAACATTGTGAGTAAGTTATTATATAAAAAAGGCTAAAAGCGATTAATCTATGTGAGGTTGAATAAAAATCAACTTGTACGTTGTACTGGAATAAGAATGCCCTCAGCAGTATCAAAAAAAATCGATTTCAATCATTTTTTCAAAAAGTCTTTCACTTGCCTGAAGTATTCTTTCAGGGTGAATTCTGCCAATTTTTTTGGCAGGCCTTTCTCAACAGAATCTATTAAGGTTTGGAAATAATTCTCCTTTTTTGTTGAAATATTAAGCAAGGGAAAGCCTTCATCAATAAGCGTTTTGTTCAGTATCAGCCTGCAGATTCTTTTGTTGCCATCAAGGAATGGGTGAATTTTGTAAAGTTTGTAATGGGCTTGTGCTGCCTTCTCAAGTGGATTTAAGGGGGTTGCATTATACCATTCTGCAAAGTCATCAAGTAATTTGCCGACCTTGTTATAATGCGGCGGCCGATAACCAATTTCCGTTCCCAAAGGATTTTTTTCATCTCTTTTTTGCAGGTAAACTTGCCCTACCCTTATCTTTCCTGGGCTTTTCCCTTCAAAGCTCGCCATTATGGTTTTATGCAATTCCAGCAAATATTGCTTGTTCATAACGTGTTTTTCTTTTATTGATTCCACTGCTTTAAGCATATTTTTGCTTATCTGCTCCCGCATGCTCAATTGGTTTTCTTTCTCAAATGCTTGCTTAACATCAGTTAGACTAACATCGACATCTTCGGTCGTAAGTGTGGTTAAGGTGAAAAGAATTGTGCTATCAACTTCATATTTTCTCTTTTGAACACCTGAAAGGGAAGCAAATTTCTTGCTAAAAGATTCTTTGAAAAGCAGGGCCTTTATCAAGTCGTCTTTCGAAATGAACTCATTTGCGTACTGCTTTCCTGAAAGTTTTGAAATTATTTCAGCCCTGAAAGATTGCTCAATCTTTGCCAGTTCGCTTTCTGACGGCTTTTTTGTGCCAACATATTTGCTGAAAGTTTTTGATTTGGCTAAAACACGATAGCCTAAATCTAAATAATAATATTTTTTTCCATAAACTGTTTTAGTTCTCAGCTTCATAGTATATTTAGGCTAACAAAGTTATTTAAAATAGTTAGCCTAAATTCGCTATTTTTGGTTTTTAGGCTAACAAAAAGCAAAGTAATTGTCAGCCTAACTGGCTTGCCTTAATCTTGGGCTAAAACAAATAGGAATTGCCCTCAGCAGGCGATAGATATTCAGCTCAACACCCGAGCCAAAAATAGTGCCATCTGCACCTCATAAACATTAGGCATTTCTCCTTATTATTTCTTTTGCTCCTTCATTAGCCTCAGGATGATGTCCTCGTAGGTTTCCCCTTTCTTCCCGAGATCCTTCATCTTTTCCCTTGTGTCTGCGCTCAACTGAATTGTCGTGATTGCTTTTTTGTTAAACATGTAACTATATAGTGCTATGGGGTATATATAGGTATTGATTTTCAATTAGGGGTTATACATTTTGTAGTTTATATGCTTCTTCAAGTGCTCTAATGACTTCATCCAAATTATTGTCGTTTTCCAAAGTTACTTTAAAACAGGGCCCATTATAAAAATTTTGCACACTTTCAGCCAGTGGTGTAAGTTTGTGCTTTTTAATTAAAATATTGCTTGCTTCATAAGGCAACATTATTACTATGTGCATTTTCTTTCTCTTAATTTTAACAAATGCAAAATTTCGGTTTTTTCTTAAAGATATGTAGTATTTCTGAGGATTTACTTTTATGCCAGAATCAATTTTTAAAATAGCATTTTTAATTTTTTCATAAACCGAGGATATATTTGATTCAACATCTTCAGTATGAAAATTTTCAGTATATCTTTCTTCAGTTTCTGGATGAGCTAACGTTTCAACAAAAGCTATATCCTCAAAATCAGGGTTTAGAGTAAAGATTGATTTTTTATTAGCAGTATACTGTTTCAAAACCTCAACTTTAACAAGTTTTGCCCACTCAGTTATCGTTTCAGAAGTTTCATCAAATTCTGGTTTGTATTCATCAATAATTAATAATATGTTCTGGCTGTTTTCAATTACATCTTTAAGTGTCTTATAAATTTCTTTTTCTCCAATAAATTTTTTAAATTCTTGTTCTAAAGTAGAATTAGATTTAATAAAATTGAAAATTTTTCCAATGAAATCATCCCTGCTTTTTGAATTTTTAAAAAATGAAAAGAATTTTTTGATTTGTGGAAATATGTGCTTGTCAAAATCATGCTTTTGAAGCTCAACTTCAACTAAATAAAACTCAGGATTATCTTTTTCTCTAAAATCAAAAAGGAATCCATCCGGTATTACCCCACCCATAGTCTTTGTTTCAATTTTGTTTTTTATATCAAAATAGATGGTTTTTGAACCAAATAGGGTTTTTGAATTTTCTTTTATGATTTTTTCAAATTCTTCTTCTGTTTTGAATTCTGTTTCAATAAATCTATTCCCCTCCATATAAATTGCTGATTTCATACATAGCAAGGGGGTGAAAATAATTTATAAACATATCAACTATTGCCTAAACGCAGAGTTTCCCAAGCTGTTCGTCACAATCCTGTCAACAGCCTTATTCACAAACTCCTTTATCCTGTATGCCTCTTCCCTTCTGCATATCTCCTCCATTGTTTTGTAAAGAAGCCTAATTTGACCAGCTTTTTGGTCTCTGAGTGCCTAATTGAGCTGGAAAGTGGCAAAAGGAGGCTGCTTTACTATGCCAAAATATTCATGAAGTAAGAGTTTTTACTGTTTTGAATTTGGTCTATTGGTGTGTTTGTTTGGTTTACCTTAGTGGTGTTTCTGAGTCTACCTTGGCCTTTAAGTCAGAAGCATTGCTCCATTTTTTTGATTATCCTTGATTTTATCTCGTCAAATGGAGGCTGATTCATCAGTAAACCAGACATATCATTGGCCCAGTTCTCTCTTAAATCCTCTATTTTTTGCCCAATGTTTTTTAAGTTAAATTCACCATCACGTTCTTCAATTTTGTCCCTTATCAAATTTAGGGCATTTTTGTCCAATAAAATATTTTTTTCTTTAGTGAGTATGTAATCAATATCAAAAATGTCCCTTGCCTTAAGCCTTTTGGGGTTGAAAAGGGCATGAAATTTTTCAGCAAGGATTTCATTAACCTTCATGCACTGAATGCTGTGTTCATACTTGGTTTCTGGAACAAAATCGGGGCAGTCATTGCATTGAATGATATTATCATTTGCAAAATTACCCAATTTGCAGCCAAAATGACCTCTTGGACCACCAGCAAGGCGTTTGCAGGGATTCTTAAACTTAAAATCATAAGGCGTTAAAATAAGGTTTCTCCACTCAGGATCTTCAAATAGTTTTGTGGTTCTATTCAGGTCAATTCTAATATTTTGTTTTCGTGTTTCCTCCTGTTCATCTTCAAAACGATAAGAGACAGAAAACACCTTGTTTGGTGCTTTTGTATTCTCCTCTTTAATTTTAGTAAACCTAAAGCCATCAATATCAAATTTTATCAAATCACCAAAAAATGCTGCTAATTCGCTGTTAAAATTTTTTTCATTGCCGATAACTTTAAAATCAAGGTCAGTTGAGAACCTGAATTCTGGATAGAGCGTCTTCTTTATGCTTGTTCCACCCTTAAAAACAAGTTTAGTGCAGAGTGGATAATAAGATAAAAGTGTGAGAAAAACAGAGATAGCATAATCTATTTCAATTGTATTCAAGTTCATTTTACTGGCTAATCTTCTAAGGCCATCATGTTTCATAAAATCTCCTCGACCAAGCTCTCAGGGGAAATGTTAATTTTAAGCCCATACTTATAGGAATAATGGCCATCTTTTTTTCCGGAGGGATCTAAAAGACGATAGCCAGCAAACTTTTTGTCAGAAAGAGCCTTATGCACAATATTGTCTTTTATCTTCAAATAATCCAGCAAAAAAAACAGCCTTCGCTCAACAGCGCTATCACCAAATTTATTCAAATACTGCAAAAGTTTTTCCCAATTGACCTCAGTTTTTATATTGTTAAGCGCTTTTGCGGTTTCAGCTATTCCTCCGGAATACTTAAGGCAATGCAGGCAGTCCAGAATTAATTTTTCTTTGGAAGCTACATTAATGCCGTTCCTATTGACAAAACCGAAAAAATGCTTTTTAGAAAAGTTGACAAACTTGTAATTTACATTATTATATTTCAAAGATTTTTTTCTGCCCAAAATGCACACAGATACACTATTTACTATTTGTTCAGTTAAACCCCAGTAACTCAAACCACTCCAAAAAGATACATAGTAGTCAAAAGAAAAAGACTTCAGCAATTCAAGGTTATTAATGCTCCAAAGGCCTTCAATGCCTGCCCTGGCAGGCACAAGCATATATCTACCTTTCTCAACACGCTTAAGCCTGCCCTTGCGAACTAATCTGGACAAAAGATTATGCACTACCTGATTGTTGGTATTTTCTAAGATCCCTTTTGCATCGCCAACGCTGAAAACAGTCTTATCCAGCTTCTCAAGGGTGAAGAGCAATAATGCTTCAGCCCTGCCTAATTGTATATTTTTTGTATTCATACTAATCTACTAAGTTATTATACATACAAAATATATATAAAACTATCGGCATCATTAGGAAATGACTAATTATCAACCCGATTTTCATAATTTCAAGGCTCATGCTTCCCGCCGTTTGCTTTCGCCCAGCGTTCCATAAACTTGCTGAATTGCTGCAGGTCAAATCCCTTTTTGCCCTCAAGCTCCTTGAACTGCCTTATTACTTCACCTATCACTGAAAGGCTCTGCTCATGCTTGTTTTCAAGCACCTGCATTGCGCCTTCTTCATTCAATGCAGAGCCGCATCTCCTGCAAAGCATGAAATTGCTTGG
>Ga0066637_10001462_pt1 | contig 15342 bp, 10 predicted proteins | sample CryGeyCG2014_020_FD_62737 | JGI IMG/M metagenome (GOLD analysis project Ga0066637, IMG submission 62737) | Groundwater microbial communities from aquifer - Crystal Geyser CG08_land_8/20/14_0.20 | ecosystem: Environmental > Aquatic > Deep subsurface > Groundwater | place: USA: Utah: Grand County...
GTTAATGTTCCACCGGAAAAAAGTTTTTGGTTTTGTGACGGTCAGGTTGCTAAAAACCTCAAGGAATTAGCGGTTATTCTGGAAAAAATGCCGCAGAATGTTTTTGAGCATCATGCCAACAACAATAAAAATGATTTCAGCCGCTGGATTGCCGATGTTTTTGGTGACGTTGCTTTGGCTAAAGGGATTCAAAAAATCAATTCGTCCAAGGTTATGGCTAAAAAAATAAAAGCCAAATTGTAGGGTTGTTAAACTGAGAGCGTAGAAAAACCCCTGAAAATGTCATTCCGAGCGTTAACGAGGAATCTCTGGCAAGGTAAAAACCGCGCCAGAACGAGATTCTTCACTTCGCTCAGAATGACAAAAATAGGCTTTTCTACACTCTCAAACTATAAGGTGTTAATATGAGAACCCAAACGATTATTTCTAAGATTAAAACATCGGAAAAGCCGGATGTGGTTTTTGAGGTTGCCTGGGAAGTGGGCAATAAGGTTGGAGGTATTTGGACAGTTTTAACCTCCAAGGCCGAGCAAATGGTAAAGCAATATCCCAAGAATTATTTTTTGCTCGGCCCTTATTTTGCCGAAAAACTTAAAGGCGAGTTTGAAGAAGAGCCGCCTGAAAAAGACCTTAAAAGCATTTTTATGGCTTTAGAGAAAGAGCAGGGTTTAAGGTGCCATTTAGGCAAGTGGCTGATAAAAGGCGAGCCAAAGACAATTCTTATTGACTTCAAGGATTTTTGGCTTAAAGCCAATCAAATAAAAACCGACCTTTGGAATAACTATCAAATTGATTCTCTAACAGCGGGCAATGATTTTACCGAGCCAGTTGTTTGGGCTACGGCTTGCGGACAGTTAATTGAAAAAATGGCCGAACTCTTTCCCGGGCAAAAGATAGTGGCGCATTTTCACGAATGGCTCTCGGGCGCGGGGCTTTTGTATCTTAAAAAAACGCAGCCCCAAGTAGCTACTGTTTTCACCACCCACGCTACCACTTTAGGCCGAACTTTGGCTTATAACAACATTGATTTTTATGTTTTTCTGAACAACATTAAGCCCGAAGAAGAGATTGAGCGCTTTAATATCAAAGCAAAACATCAATTAGAGAAAGCCGCTGTTCATCAGTCCGTGGTTTTTACTACAGTAAGCGCTATTACCGCTTGGGAAGCCGAATGTTTTTTAGGAAGAAAAGCCGACTTGCTTTTGCCTAATGGTTTGAGTGAAAGTCAATTTCCCAGTTTTGAAGAACTAACAATTCAACATAGAGCGTATCGCAACCGTTTAAGAAATTTTTTACTTTTTTATTTTTTTCCTTATTACGGTTTTGATTTGGAGCAAACTTTGTTTTTCTTTACGGCCTGCCGTTATGAATTCCGCGCCAAAGGCCTGGATATATTTATAAAGGCATTGTCTCTGCTTAACGAAAAAATGCGCCAGAGTAATGCCAAAAAAACAATTGTCGCCTTTTTTTTGGTGCCTTCCGAGGTTAGGGGAGTTAAAATTGATATTTTGGAAAGCCGCGAATTTTTAGAAGATATTAAAAACTCTTTAGAAGAAATCTCTGACGAGACACAAGAAAAGGTGCTTTATGCGTTAGCCGAAGACAAAGAAATATCCGAGAAGACGCTTTTTAACAAGGACTTTTTATTTAACATTGAAAAAAAGTTTTTAAAATTAAAAAGAAAAGGCACACCTCCCTTATCTACTCATGACCTGATTAATCCGCAAGATGCCATTTTAGCCATGCTTAATGATTCGGGCTTGGACAATAAGATAGATGACAAGGTTAAGGTTATTTTTTACCCCATTTATCTTTCTGGTCACGATGGTTTAACCAATCTTACTTATGAAGAATTTTTAAAGGGTTCGCACTTAGGTGTTTTTCCTTCGTTTTACGAACCATGGGGCTACACCACATTAGAAACTGCGGGCTATGGCGTGTCGGCTTTAACAAGCGACCTGACGGGCTTTGGCCGCGCCTGTCAAAAATACATTGAAAACAAAAAATATCCTGGAATTTTTCTCCTTAAAAGAACCGGCCAAAAAGATGAAGAAATAACAAAGTCATTGGCCGACATTTTATTTGCGTTTGTTCAATACCAACGTAAGGAAAGAGTGGAAAACAAAATCCAGGCCAAAAATCTTTCAGTGCTTTTTGGCTGGAAACAACTTATTAAAAATTATTTCAAAGCCCATTGTTTAGCTTTAAAAAATTAGGAAGTTGCTCGGCAACTTCCGTTCGGGAGTTGCCGAGCAACTTCCAGTTTCAATATGAAAGTCGTTCATTATTTCAACGAAAATAATCGCGTAGCCAAAGTTGTTGATGGTGAAAAATCATTTTTGCTCACTAATAAAATCGGGGGTTATTTATGGTGGAATAGCCAAACAACGAGCCGTTATCAGGGCTGGTTTTTTGTTCCGGATGATTTAGTCGGGCAAAAAATTTTTCGCCTTGTGGAAAGCATTGAAATTGAGAACGCTCCGGCAGTTGAAGAAATCAAAAATAATTTTTGGGAATGTGAGCAGAAAAGGGGAGTAATAACGGAAAAATTCTTTTTACCTCCATTTTTAGATGTTTTTTCTTACCAAATAAGCGAAAAAGCCAACTTAACCGTGGTTTTAGACATTAAAGAGACGTATAATAATCAAAGCAATAACCGCTTTTATGAAATTTTCTACGAAAACGGTTTGATTTTGATTAGATATACCCAGCCCGATTTAACTTTTCCAGAGATTTGGTTAGCCATTAAAAGCGACAGTCAAGAAACCAAACTCGTTAAAAAATGGCTGCTAAAACACTATGCCTTTGATAGAAAGCGCAATTCGCCGCCTTTTGAACGTTATGTTTTTTCAGCCATTAAGTTAGTTGCGGCTCAAAGAATAATTTTTGCGGCAAGTAAAGAAAAACAAAAAGTTATTGATTGCGTAACTTATGCGGCTGACAACCTAAATGTCTTGAAAAAGAAAGCGCAAAAAGAAACTAAAAAATTATCGTCTTTCTTTTACGACCCGGTGATTAAAGACCCGGAATTAAAAATGGCTTTTCTTTGCGCCAAGAATTCCTTGCAAGGTCTTTTGGTGTTTGACCAAAAGAAAAAAGCCAAAATGCTTTATGCCGGCTTGCCCTGGTTTTTCCAGCCGTGGCAAAGAGACACCGCTCTTTCATTAAAAGCCCTTTCTTTTGTCAATCGTTCGGCTGGCCAAACGATTTTTGAAAAAATGCTGGTGGCTGTTATTAAGGGCGAAAAAAACGATTCGGCAGTTGATGGTTGGGGTTGGTTGTTTAAACGTTCGGAAATTTTTTCCTTTAAAAGAAAGTTTTTACTGTTAGCCATTGAAGAATTCATTAAAAACGGCCAGATAAATTTTTCCAAGGCCTGCTTTTTGTATCATTCCAGAACCAGTTGGATGGACACTGTCGCTCGGGCGCCTTATGGTTTAGAGACGCAGACCTTGTTGTTAAATGCTTATCAATTGGCTCAGGATAACTACGAGTTTTGGCGAAAAAAATTTTTTTACCGCAAGCAAAAAAATAAAAGCCACAAATATCTCAGAGAAAAATTTTGGAACAATGAGGTTTTAGCCGACGGTCTTTTTGAAAACCAAATTGCCGACCGAACTGTCCGACCAAATGTTTTTTTGGCGGCTTTGGCTTATAATAAGTTATTGAGCAAAGATGAGTGGCAGAGATGTTTTGAAAATATTCTGCCCCATCTTTGGCTGGACTGGGGGGGCTTGGCAACATTAGACAAGAAAAATAGCGCTTTTCAAGGAAAACACACCGGCGAAATTCCTTTGAGTTATCATCAAGGCGACAGTTGGTTTTTTATCAACAATTTAGCGGCTCTAATTTTGGCTCAAAACAACAAAAAAAAGTTTAATGCCTATATTGAAAAAATTCTCAAAGCCAGCGCTTATGACATTTTATGGCAGGGAATCATTGGTCATCATTCTGAATTAAGCTCAGCTAATAATTTGCTGCCTGAGGGTTGTTTATGTCAGGCCTGGTCAAGTGCCTTTTTCCTTGAATTACTCAAAAAATTATATTAGGATGTTTATAACCCGAGTTCAAACATTAGTTAATGTTTGAACTCGGGTTATAAACATTTTATGGCTAAAATTCGGGATTCGTTTAACAGCACAACGGTCAAGAAAAAATTCCCGGAAATTTACAGGGAATTTTTTTCTAAGTGCCAAACCGTCGTTTCATCGCCCCATTTCTTCACTTGGGCAGGGGAATATGTTGGTTATTGGGGCGGCTTGATGTTATTGCAAAAATTGCCCTTGCGGCTTTATGTGGGCCTGGAATTTTTGCCTAAAAACAGTTTGTCTGAAATTGATATTAGCCCAACCAGCCAATCATTTTCTTTAAGAGAACAAAAATTTCAGCCCGACCAATGCGACCATTTAGCGCAGAGGCGCTTGTTAGGATTTATTAATAAGGTTTGGGCTCGTAAATTTCAAAAACAACCATTTAAAATTCATTTGCTCTCGGAAATGCCTTTTGGGGGCAGCGGGTCTTCCGGGGCATTAGCCGCCGCCTTGGCCTTGGCTTTTCATCTGCAAACCAAAGAAATTTGCAAGCAAAATCTCAATATCTGGGAAGAGCAAACCTCGTCTGAATTAATTAAAAATAAAAAGCACCGCTTTAATTTAATTTTCCGCTCTGCCTGGAAAATGTTGGCGGCTTACCGGGGAGCAGAAACCAGCGGTGCCACTGTTTTTACCACTCTTTTGCCTTCGGTTTATCCGTTTTATTATCTAATTAAAAAATCAAAAAATTTAATTTTGCCTTTTAATATCGGTGATAACTATGGGCTTATTGACGAAGTGGAATTTGAAGGCGGCCGGCTTAATGAACTATTTACAATTTCTCCTCACGGCTCTTGGCCGATTGATTTTGGGCTTTTATATTTAGGCGAGCCCCGAGGCAATTCTCCATTTTCCACTTCTCCATTAGAAGAGACCGCTAAAAATGTGGCTGATTTTTTTCGCGGCAATTTTCCTCAATCGTTTTTCGGACAAAACAAAAAACTTTGGAACAACAGCTGTTTGGAGGTAATGAATTTTTTAAGCGGCGATGTTTTGCTCAAAATGGGAACTTTATTAAGCAATGGCCACCGAGCAGACAATTTAAGAGAATTTTTGCGCTCGCTTGACCGTCATCAGGCATTATTTTTGCTTTTAGGGCTTTTATCTGACACAGCTAATGCTGTTAAGTCCATTATCCATCATCAAGCCAGCAAAATTGACGACTTGGGGGCCGGAGTTAAGGCGGTTTCCACCACTAAAAAAGATATTATTCTTTTTGCTTTTTCAGCGGGCCAAAAAAGAGAAATTTTGTTTGATATTGCCGCCATCTTAAAAAAGGAATTTGGTTTGGAGACGCAACTGGGCTATGCCTCATGGTTAGACGGCATAGAAGAAAGGGGGGTGGTTGTTGAACAATTTTTAGAACAAAAAATTTATTCGGAATTTGTTTCAAAAAACACTTTGTTAATTCAAGAATTTTTTAATAATCAAATATCTAATCTGCCTTTATCACCCGAACAATTTGAAAAAGAAAAGAAAAATACCGACATTTTAATAATGGAAAAATCCGGCCGCATTTTGATTAAGGGCGAAAATCTAACATCCTTACAACTTCATTCGCAAAAAGCCGCTATTAAGGTTTTGAAAATCCTTTTAGTAAAAATCGGCCAGGAAGTTCAAAACAACGAGTTGCCGCCTTCTTCTTACGCCAATGACCGCTATGAACTGCAAGGCAAGATTATTTTACCTTTAATTAAAATTATCGCTCAAAAAACCAAAAAAAGATTAAATATTGCAATTCGCGGCGGGGTGACTGAATTTTTCTTAAAATTAAATCCCAACAACTTAAAAATTTGGCTGGTAAAATGAAATAGAATATAGAATAGTGAGTGTTGCATTTTATAAGCGATCGCTTATAAAATGCAACACTCTTTGTTTTGTCTTTTTTTTGTCCATTGCTCAAAATCGTTTAATCGACTATTTTAGAGATAGATTTTTATTTTTTATTTTTGGAGGTGTTTTTGGAGGTGAAAGAAATGTTTGAATTAGTTGCTTTTTTACCGAGAAAAGAAAAAGAACAGGAAAAGTTATTTGCGTTTCACGGAGAAAAAGCCAAAACGATGGGGTTTTTCATTTGCCCATCTTGTGGAAAAAAGAGATGGGAGTGTGATTTGAAAGCAGACAAAAATATTTGCCGTCATTGTTACGACGGCGAATAGAAGAAAAGGGGGCTCTGATGTTATTACATCATCCCCCAACTTTTAACTTTGAACTTTTAATTTTTTATTATGTGCGGCATATTCGGTTACATTGGTTCTCAAAAAGCAGCACCTTTGCTTATTGAAGGTTTAAAACAATTGGAATACCGCGGTTATGACAGCGCGGGTCTTTGCTTATTGGAGCCAGATAAACTAAACACTTTTAAGTCCAAAGGCAAGGTAGAGGAATTGGCTCAAAAAGTCAGCAACGAAAACCTTTTCTCATCCATTGGCATTGCTCATACAAGATGGGCAACGCACGGAGAGCCGTCAGAAATCAACGCCCATCCTCATCTTGATTGTCAAGGCAGAATAGCCGTAGTTCATAACGGCATTATTGAAAACTATCAGGCCCTGAAAACGATTTTGCAAAAAGAGGGTCATAAATTTATTTCCGACACCGACACGGAAGTTATCGCTCATTTAATTGAAAAATTTAGCGATGGTAATAATTTTGAAACCGCTGTTTTGAAAGCGCTTTGTCTTATAGAAGGAGCTTATGGCTTAGCTGTTTTAAGGCAAGGCGAAAATAAAATTATCGGCGCTAAAAAGGGCTCGCCTTTAATTTTGGGCATTGGAAATAACGAGTTTTTTTTGACCTCGGATTCCTCAGCTATTTTAAGCCATACTAATAAGGTTATTTTTCTGCAAAACAATGAAATTGTTGTTATGAACGAGCAGGGTTATCAGATAAAAAATTTACAGGGTGATTTGCTTAACAAAGAAATTGAAGAATTAAAATGGAATGTTGCTCAGATAGAAAAGTCCGGTTTTAAGCACTTTATGCTCAAAGAAATTTTTGAACAACCCCAAGCCATTGCCAATACTTTGCGAGGACGGCTGAAAGATGAAGACATAAAATTAACTTTTGATATTGAACCGTCACAGATAAAACGGCTTATTATTTTAGCTTGCGGCACAAGTTTTTATTCCGGGTTAATTGGCAAATATATTATAGAAAAAATGTGCCGCATAAATACCGAGGTTGATTATGCTTCGGAATTTAGGTACCGCGACCCGATTATTGGCGAAAACGATTTGGTTGTGGCGATTTCCCAGTCCGGAGAAACCGCTGACACCTTGGCGGCTTTGCGAGAAGCAAAAAGGAGAGGAGCTAAAACACTTGGCATAATTAATACCGTGGGTTCAACTATTGCCCGAGAGGTTGATACAGGAATCTATCTGCACGCCGGGCCGGAAATTGGCGTTGCATCAACGAAGGCCTTTACCTGCCAGATAACCGCCCTTGTTTTACTTGCTTTGTATTTACAGAAAAAAACCGGTAAATTTGATAAGGTTATTGCCGAGGAGCTTAAAACTATTCCTCAAAAGGTTCAAGAGATATTGGATAAATCCTGCGATATAGAGAAGGTAGCTCAAAATATAAAAGACAAAACAAATGTTCTCTATTTGGGCAGGGGCTTTAATTTTCCAGTGGCTTTGGAGGGCGCCTTAAAACTAAAAGAAATTTCTTACATTCACGCTGAAGGTTATCCGGCAGCTGAAATGAAGCACGGTCCGATTGCTTTGATTGACGAGAATATGCCGGTAGTTTTTATCGCCACTCAAGACGAGACCCACGAAAAGGTTTTAAACAATATACAGGAAGTCAAGGCAAGAAAAGGCAAGATTTTAGCCATTGTCAATCCCGGCGACACTCGGGCGGCTCAACTGGCTGATTGGCTGATAACAGTTCCTTTAACTATTGATTTGTTTTCGCCTATTATTAACATTATTCCCCTGCAACTTTTGGCCTATTATACAGCTGATTTAAAAGGTATTGATGTTGATAAGCCCAGAAATCTGGCAAAATCGGTTACAGTGGAATAAATGAAAATATAAAACACAAAGCACAGAACACAAAACACGAACAAAACACAATCTCCAAAACACAAAGCACAAACGAATTTAAAGATTTAGTTTGTGTTTTGAAAATTGTGTTTTGTGCTTTGTTTGTGCTTTGTGTTTTGTAATTTGTGCTCTATCTTATGATACACCTCAAAACCTTACAAAATATAGACATAAAAAATAGAAGGGTTCTTTTGCGGGTTGCTTTCGATGTTCCTTTAAAAGAGGAAAACGGCAGATGGCAGGTCTCAGATACTCGTCGAATTAGAGAAACGTTGCCCACAATCGAATATCTGCTAAAGCAAAATTGTTGTTTGGTTTTAATGTCTTGGTTGCAAAGACCTCAAGGTCAACGGCTCGCTAAATTTATGATGAATCCGGTGGCAGAGAAATTAGCAGAACTTATTGGGCGACCGGTTAAAAAACTGAACGATTGCGTGGGGCCGGAAGTTAGAGAAAATGTTTCTGCCATGAAACCCGGGGATATAGTAATGTTAGAAAACACCCGTTTTCATCCTGAAGAAGAAAAAGCTGACCCTGAATTTGCCAAGGAATTGGCAGAGAACGGGGATTTTATTGTTTTTGACGCCTTTGCTCAGGCGCATCGGGTTCACGCCTCCACTACCGGTATTTTAGAGCAAAAGCCATGCGCGGCTGGTTTTTTATTTCAAAAAGAAATGACCGTACTTTCTCAATTAGTTAAAGGGCCGATGGATCCTTTTGTGATTGTCTTGGGCGGAGCTAAAATTTCTGATAAAGTTGAAATGCTAACCAATCTTTTACACAAAGCAAGCATTATTTTAATCGGCGGGGGAGTGGCCAACACTTTTCTTAAAGCAAAGGGCTTTGAAGTGGGCGCTTCTTTAACCAAAAGCACTTATGTTGATATTGCCAAAGCAAAGGAAAAAGATTTTGTAAAATTAGCGGCCGGTTTGTTGGAACAAGTTCAAGGAAAACCGGTTTGTTCGGAACTCACCTGTAATGTTTGCAAGGAGTCATTTAACGGGTTTACAGTTGAACTGTCTAAGATTCAACTGCCGGTTGATGTGTTGGTAGCGCCTGAAAAAGGAACAGAAGAACGGGACGTTGAAAATTTAAAAATTGTCAGGGTAAATAATAATAAAACATTATGCCAAGAAACAGAGGCCATTTTTGACATAGGACCCAGGACAATAAAAGTTTTCAGCGAAATTCTTAGCCAAGCCAGAACTATTTTTTGGAATGGCCCGATGGGCATGTTTGAGGATTTTGATTTTTCTAAAGGCACCGAAGAGATTGCCAAAGCTATAGCCCAAAGCAATGGTTTCTCGGTTATTGGAGGCGGAGACACTGAAGGGGTGGTTCAGAGATTCAAATTAGAAGGTAAGTTTGGCCATGTTTCTACGGGTGGAGGTGCTTCTTTGGCAGCGCTGGCTGGCGTAGAGCTGCCTGTTTTAAAATACCTAAAAAAATAAACGAGGAAGTTGCTCGGCAACTTCCTGCGGGAGTTACGGGAGTTGCCGAGCAACTTTTAAGAATCCAAGTAAAATGAAAATAACAATAACTCTCATTAAAGCAGACATTGGCTCAATAGGAGGCCATCTTAAGCCATCGCAAGCGGTTATTAACCGGGTGCGAGAATATATTTCCCAGAGCGAACTTTTGCTTGATTTTCAGATTTTTCACACTGGCGATGATATTGCTTTTTTGTTTTCCCATGAAAAAGGCACGGGCAATGAAGGCATTCATAAATTGGCCTGGGATGCCTTTCAAGCTGGCACCGAGGTGGCCAAAGAGCAAGGTCTTTATGGGGCAGGGCAGGATTTGCTCAAGGACTCGTTTTGCGGCAATATTAAAGGAGCAGGCCCGGCTGTTGCGGAGATTGAGTTTGAGGAGAGGCAAAATGAGCCCTTTGCTATTTTTATGGCTGATAAAACCGACCCGGGCGCCTATAACCTGCCTCTTTATATGGCTTTCTGCGACCCAATGCATAATTCCGGTTTGCTTTTATCCGAGAGTATGTCCAAAGGGTTTAAATTTGTGATTATGGATGTTGATTATCTTAAAGGCGATAAAATCATTGAGCTTCAAGCGCCCGAGGACATATACAATATTGCGGTTTTATTGAGGGACTTAGAGAAATTTGTGGTGGAAGAAATTTATTCCCGGGCTTCAGGGGAACAATGCGCGGCTATTTCCACCACCCGTTTGCGCAACATTGCGGGCAAGTATGTTGGCAAGGACGACCCGGTAATGCTTGTGCGGCTGCAAAAAGATTTTCCAGCCACAGGCGAAGTTCTTTCGCCTTTTCGGCTCACTCCTTATGTGGCTGGTTTTATGCGGGGCAGCCACACCGGCCCTTTAATGCCGGTGAAGCTTAATTCCACAATATCTTTTTTTGACGGCCCTCCCATCGTTTCAGGCGCCGGGTTTTGCGTTCACAACGGAAAATTAACCGAAGCGGTTGATTTATTTGACCAGCCATTTTGGGATGAAATTAGACATAGGGCATCAGTAAAAGCGATTAACATTAGAGAACAGGGCTTTTTTGGTTCAGCAATGCTGGGAATGCAAGAGCTTGAGTACGGAGGTATTGTTGAACGGCTAAAAACATTAGAGACACGTTTTAGAACAAGAGAATGAATATCAAAATTCAACCTTTAACCAAAAAAGATATTTCTAAAATGGCTATTCTAGCTAGCCAGTGTTTTAGTGGTTTAAAAGATAAAAGAAAAGCGCGCCAATGGATAATTTGCAATTTCAGCGGTTTTCCCAGAGCGCAATACTTTGTAGTGAAAGAGAAAGGAGCTATTTTGGGTTATATTTTATGGTTAGAAAAAGGTGGTTTTCGCCAAGAAGCGGTCTGGGAATTAGAGCAAATAGCGGTTGACCCTAAATACAGAGGCAGGGGAATAGCCACTGTTCTAATAGAAAAATCATTGGTCAAAATTATTGAATATCTCAAAAAAAGGGGGGCAAAATTAAAATTAGTTGAAGTAACCACCGGAACAGAAAATCAGGCCCAACGTCTTTATCAAAAAACATTAGACGCCCAGCCCGAGGCGGTTATCAAAGATTTTTTTCGCGGCGATGAAGTAATAATGCTCGCAAGGTTTTAGGATGTTAAATACACCACACTTTTTTAAGTAGTGGTTTTTTGTTAGAATAGGGCAATATGAAAATACACTTTATTGGTATTGGGGGCATTGCCATTTCAGGCATAGCCAACATTTATAAGCAAAAAGGGCATAAGGTACAAGGTTCGGATGTTGAATCATCGGAAATCACTGAGGAATTAAAAAAGCAGGGGATTAAAGTTTTTATTGGCCACAAAAAAGAAAACCTTCGCTACCAAGAGCGCCATGCACGTGTCAGGCGCGTGCATGGCTCTGGGCGCCTACTGCCTAATTTGGTTGTTTATTCGGAAGCGGTGCCGCAAAATAATTCGGAACTGAAAGAAGCACGGAGGCTAAAAATTGAATGCTTATCAGGTGCCCAGGTCTTGGCCGCCTTAAGCAAGGATTATTTCACGATTGCTGTTTCAGGTATGCACGGTAAATCAACCACGGCCTCAATGATTGCCCAAATTTTAATTAAAGCCGGGTTTGACCCGAGTTTTATTATTGGCACAAAGCCGGGCTGGCGTTTAGGAAAAAGCAAGTATCTTATCATTGAGGCTGATGATTATCAGGCAAAGTTTTTACACTATTACCCGGATATCTTGGTTTTAACCAATATTGAGGAGGAGCATATGGACTTCTTCAAAAATTTTCAGCACATTATTAAAGTTTTTAGGCAATATACTAAACAAGTTAAAGATTATATTGTCGCGAATAAAGATAATGAGAATGTGCTGAAAATCCTAAATCCGAAATCCGAAATCCTAAATCTTAAATGGTTCGGCAAACGTACCATCCTGAGCCAAGCCGAAGGACAAATCCAAAATTCAAAATTACAAAAAATCAAAAAAAGGCCAGAAATTAAGTTTTACTCATTAAAAGATAAAGAGGCCAGTAAAGTTAGCAAAATTTTGAGAGTGCCGGGGAAGCATAATGTTTCCAATGCTTTAGCTGCTTTGCAGACTGCTCGGCTGTTAAAAATTAATGATAAAGTTAGTTTTAAAGCGCTTTCAGAGTACAAGGGCGTTTGGCGGCGATTTGAAATTTCTAAATTTGAAATTTGCAATTTAAAATTTGAAATTGTAAGTGACTATGCTCATCATCCCACGGAAATTGAAGCCACTTTGCAGGCAGCTACTGAAAAATTTAAGAATAAAAAAATCTGGCTGGTTTTCCAGCCCCATCAATATCAAAGAACATTTTATCTATTTTCAAGGTTCGTTAAAACCTTTGCTTTAGCGCAAAAAAAATTTAATGTGGCCAATCTTATTATCACTGACATTTATACGGTAGAAGGCCGGGAAAGCCAAACTATAAAAAATAAAGTAAACAGCCAAAAATTAGTTGAAGCAATCAATAAAAGTTGGGCAATTTATCTGCCGCAAAATCAGGTTTTAGATTATTTAGCAGCCAATTTGAAGGGCGGAGAAGTTATTATAATAATGGGCGCGGGAAATGTTTACAAATTGGCTGAAAGATTTTCCACAGGACTAAATTGACTAAAAATGGCTGGGGGAGTAAAATGAAATAATTTTTGAAAAATAAGAAAAGGTCAAGGTTAGGTAAAGAATTTATTATTATATTATGAGATTTTTTATAACGTTTATCGCCATCTTGGTCGTTGTAGTTGTTGTATTGTTGATAGTTAGGTCAAAAAAGAAGGGAGGCAAAGAAGTAATGACTAAACCAGAGAATCCAACCTCAAAAAATCCAACTCCACCTTCCCAACCCAGCAGCCAGATGTAGAATCTGCAAATTAATTTATTGGATGAATTTAGCAAAAAGGGGCCAAAGCCCCTTTTTGCGTATTTAAATTACACTCTTAAATTTAACTTGTATATTTTTTTTATTTTTTACTTGCGATTTCTTTTTTTATTATATCAATAAATTTGTCAGTTGCCATTTGTCCTAAATCGCCCTTGCCTCTTTGGCGAACAGCCACGGTTTTTGCTTTTATTTCCTTGTCGCCAACAATAAGCAAGTAGGGGATTTTTTGCATCTCACCCTCTCTTATTTTTTTACCAATGGTTTCATTCTCATCTTTCACCTGAAACCTGAAACCTGAAGCCTGAAACCTTTTGCCAATTTCTTGGGCATATTTTTTATGAGACGAGCTAATCGGTAAAATCCAGACCTGCTCCGGGGACAGCCATAAGGGCAAAGCGCCAGCATAGTGTTCTAACAAAACGCCAATAAACCTTTCAAAAGATCCAAACAAAACCCGATGCAAAACATAGGGCTTTTCTTTTTGTCCTTTTTCGTTGACAAAACTCATATCAAATCTTTGGGGCAAGTTGAAATCAAACTGCAAAGTGGAGCATTGCCATTCTCTTCCAAGACAATCCTTGATTTTGAAATCAAGCTTGGGACCGTAAAAAGCGGCCTCTCCTGCTTCTTCTTTGTAGTTGAAATTCATTTCTTTAGCCACTTCCCTTAAAACTTTCTGGGTCATTTTCCAGCCCTCGTCATCTCCGGCGTATTTTTCTTTGTTTTTTGGGTCTCTTAAAGAAAGATATACATTGAACTCTTTAAATCCAAAGGTTTTGAGCATGGAAGCGATAAACAGAGCTACTTTTTTTAGTTCTTCTTTGACCTGGTTTTTGGAGCAGACAATATGAGCGTCGTCTTGGGTAAAACCCCTTACTCTGGTTAAGCCAGAAAGCTCTCCTGACTTTTCATAGCGATACACGGTGCCGCATTCAGCCCAGCGAATAGGCAGGTCTCTATAGCTTTTGGGGCGTGAATTGTAAAGGATAATATGAAAAGGACAGTTCATCGGCTTTAACAGATATTCTTCTTTAACGTTTGGTTTTTTGTTTTCCTGAACTTCTTTCAGGGTTTGTCCGACTTCAAGGGGCGGATACATACTTTCGTTGTAAAAACCCCAGTGACCGGATGTTTCCCAAAGTTTTCTTGAGCCAATGTGAGGGGTTCGCACTAATTCGTAACCGTTTTTAAGGTGTTCTTGGTACCAATAATCTTCCATTATTCGCCAAAGCAAAGCGCCTTTTGGCTGCCACATTACTAAGCCCATGCCAACAGTCGGGTCAATCAAAAACAAATCAAGCTTTTGTCCCAATATCCGGTGGTCTCTTTTTTCCGCTTCTTCCTGCTGTTTTAAATAATCAGCCAGTTCTTTTTCCGTTTCAAAAGCTAAGCCGTAAATGCGGGTGAGCATTGCATTTTTTTCATCGCCCCGCCAGTAAGCGCCGGCAATTTTTGTTAATTTAAATGCCTTTGAATTTATTTCAGATGTTGACTTGATATGTGGACCCGCGCACAAGTCCACAAAATTTCCGCTTTCGTAAAGAGAGATGCTTTTCTCGTTAATTTTTTTAATTAGTTCTAATTTATATGGCTGGTCGGTGAAAATTTTTTTGGCTCGGGTTTGAGAGATGTCTTTTTTAATAAAAGTAATGTTTTGCGAAATCAATTCTCGCATTTTTGCTTCAATTTTTGGTAAATCATCTGGGGATAGCTTAAATTCCTGTTTTGAATTTTGGTTATTTGAATTTTGAATTTGTTTAGGATTTCGGATTTCGGATTTCGGATTTACGACTTTGATTTCTGAAAAATCAAAGTCGTAGTAAAATCCGTTATCAATGGCCGGGCCAATGCCAAATTTAACATTGGGATATAACTCTTGGATAACTCCCGTCATAATATGCGCTAAAGAATGCCGAACAGTCTCTATTGAATCTTCTTTTTTTAGGGAGCGAGGGCTGATTTTTTTTATTTTGTTGTTTTTGCATTGATTTTTGGGCATAGATATATTATTTTTTTCAGATACTTAATGGTTTAGGCCTCAAGAATTTCTTCCACTAATTGAGCGATGATTTTTGGTTCGCCGTCCCTTATGTCTTTTTTGCCGGTGATGAAAACAATTTTATTCTCCTGAAAAACAGCCGGGTTAGCTTCCAAAATAGACGGAAAAACCACCACCTCGGCTTTATCGGTTAAATCCTCTAATTGCAAAAAGAGCATTGGCTGGCCCTTTTTGGTGACGATTTTTTTTATGGAAGAAATAATCCCGCCAACTCTTATTGAATTATAGAAAACATTGTCTTTGAGTTCTCGCAAAGGTATTGTTTTGTCTCTTAGAATATT
>Ga0066637_10001464_pt1 | contig 15335 bp, 19 predicted proteins | sample CryGeyCG2014_020_FD_62737 | JGI IMG/M metagenome (GOLD analysis project Ga0066637, IMG submission 62737) | Groundwater microbial communities from aquifer - Crystal Geyser CG08_land_8/20/14_0.20 | ecosystem: Environmental > Aquatic > Deep subsurface > Groundwater | place: USA: Utah: Grand County...
TAATCTCCTCCAAGTTTCCTTTCAATCTCGTTCCAAGCTTGTGTGTCTGGGTTTGTCATTGTTATCAGGAGTTTTCTGCTACACCATCTCTCTTCCATCATCAAAGCAACTAAAGCTCCAACTGAACCATCATCGTTGATTGTTCCTTTAACTTTTCCTGTCGGTATCATATTATATTTCTCCTTTTCCAGCCCAACATTTTTAGCGTGCCTGGTATTCTAAACCCGTTGAATTTTGGCATAAGTTCCGTGGTCATCTCACGGTGACGAAAACCGTTCAAGGCACGAGTCGGGAGCATGCTCCCCTCAACGCAGAGTCGCGTCTGCCCGACTAAATCATGGTTTAATCAGATCTTACCTTAAAACTTGTGGAAAGCAGTTATAGAAGCTTCTTCTATACGACATAAAAGGCCGCAGCCACAAAAATGCATGGTAAAGGATGCCCCGTAATAGAAGCATACAATACGCCGAACAGCCATAGAACGTTCCTACGAAGCCCTTTCAGAGCTTAGGCTACCACCCAACAAAAATAGAGGGAAGAACAAGCGAGTGGCGAAAAGGCAGCTACCTCGTAATCACTTTGACCCCCGCAAAAATCAGCCCCAGAAAGTCATCAAAAACTTGATGCGGGCGCTGTGGGCAAAACAATAAGTGTGCTCCTTCGCTTAGCAGTTTCTAAAATGCTGGTCTGGTAAAGCCTGTCCTCAACAGCTTGGGGCTTTAAAAGTTCGTGTTTAACAAAGCTTTTCTCAGCAAGCAGTTCGCTAGGCTCAGTTTCAGCCAAGACAAGCCCACAAAAACATATGTCCTATAGGCTTTTAAAATTAACCCAAGCATGGGCTTTCTGTTCACTTTAACTCATCTCTCTCCACCTAGCGGGAATGTCTTTTGGCCGCTCCTCTTTTATACAGCTTAGGAGAGACCGTTTCCTCGTTAATGGAGGTTTAGGGTTTGGTCATTTCTGAAGAATCCTGCTTTGAACTGGGCAGTTTAACGCCTCTGCAACGCAAGCTGCTGGTTGACCTTGTGCGCAGGAGCCACCCTCAATTTTGGAGCCGTTTCAGAAGCCATTTCTACGGTTGGGAACATGCAAAGATAAACTTGGAAATGTTCCTCGAAAATCATTCCTTGGAGTTCATTGAGGAGCTGAGGAAGCCTAGTTTTAACGGCTGCGAGTTAAGCGTTTGCTGGAGGAAATAAGCCCTTGTCTGGTGCTGAGCATTGTAGAAACCCTTGGAATGGAACGTGCAGAAACACGGACATAGAAGTCATCATAGTCTACAAGGGCGCTAGACTTCCTATTTGCAGGCGCTGCTGGAGCAAGATAGCCAACAGCAACGTCGAGTGGAGTGGGTCTGAATGGTCAAAAAGTGTTGGGGAGGAGGCGTAAAGAATCATGTACGCTGTAGGCTTATGCTGGAGGAGGGGCGGCTGGGTGTTCAGCGCGTATAGGCGTCGAGGCGACGTATACGCCACACTGAAAGTTAGAAGGATTAAACATGGCAGGGCAGCAGCCGAGTTGAGGGTTCAACAGGGTCTTCAGGTTGGCGGTTGGAGGTGTTGGCTTGTCCGACGATTTGGAGAAGATTAAGGGTGTAGGATCGTCTACGGCTTCTAGGCTTCGTGCAGCAGGCTTCACAACGGTTGAAGCGCTGGCTGTGACTCCTGTTAGGGAGATAATTAGCAGGGCTGGTTTGGGTGAGGAGACAGCCTTCAAGACGTGCGAGGAAGCTAGGAGGCTTATGAACTTCGGCTTCGTCAAGGCTGCGGATCTTTGGGAGCGCAGAAAGAACCTGCTTAGGTGCACGACGGAATCGAAGAAGCTGAACGAGATTTTGGGAGGAGGCGTTGAAACCCAAGCCATGACAGAGTTTATAGGCGACTACGGGGTTGGGAAGACGCAGATTTGCATGATGCTTTCCGTCACGGCTCAGCTTCCAAGGGAGCAGGGTGGACTGGAGGGGAACGTGATTTACATGGACACTGAGGGAACATTCATCCCGGAAAGGGTGTATCAGATCGCCTCTAAGAGGGGGTTGGATGGGCAGAAGATTCTGGACGGCATAATCGTAGCCAGAGCCTACACGAGTGACCACCAATGCCTCCTAATAGACCACCTGTTCAAGAAGTGCCCGGAAGAAAACGCCAAGCTCGTCGTTGTTGACAGCATGATAAGCCACTTCAGAGGCGAATACATAGGCAGGGAAGTGCTGGCTGAACGGCAGCAACTTCTGAACCAGTACCTCCACAAGCTGCTCAGGCTTTCAGAAGCCTACAACCTGGCGGTTGTGATAACGAACCAGGTTCAGGCGAACCCAGCTCAGTTCTACGGAAACCCGGAGCGTCCTACGGGTGGACACGTAATGGCGCACGCGTGCACGCATAGGATACACATGAGGAGGGGGAAAAGCGGCACTAGGGTTGCTAAGGTGATAGACTCGCCCTACCTGCCCGAGAGCAAAGCGTCTTTCATCATCACGGAGAAGGGCATAGAAGACTCGGAGAAGGAAGCTGAAGAAGCTGAAGACTAAAACCATGGCCCGGCAACGAGAATTTGTGTGGAAGTTGCTATTTACTTCGACCTTAGAAACATGTACTAACTTTGCAATGCTAGTCCAAGGATTCCTGTCTTCGTAAGAAGACTCTTCGCTGTACTCATCAAATATGGGTGTTCCCAAGTATACCATTCTTCATGTTTTCATTCAGAAAAAGAATAAAATCCATTTTTGTCCGAATTTAGCAACAGCCTAGCGCGCTTACTCACATTTTAACTACACAGACGAGAGTTCGCTCTCAAGCTTGAGTCTTCTCATTTTGGCTAAGATTCAAATCTTGATTCCTTTGAACCTCTTGACTGCCAAAAGAAACATACTTACGCTTTCGACGACAAGCAGCAAGACTTCATAACTAAGATAACTGGTTTGCAGACCTAACATTCCAGCTCTGAACATGTCGGCAGCATAAGTGAGAGGGTTTGCTAAGGCCAATGCACGTATGAGTGCAGGAACATTTTCAAGTGGGTAGAAAACTGAACTCAAAAACAATAGTGGAGGCATAATAATGTTGAAAACCACGTTCAACACTTCATCAGTTTTCACAGCCGTTGATATTATTATGGACAACGAACCAAACAAGAGAGATCCAAACATCCAAGCCGCCACGATATACAAGATTCCAAGAAAGCTGACCGATAAACCAGACAGAAGGGGAGAAGTGAGTAGAAGAACTAGAAAAGCCATTGCAAGTCCCTGAAGAGCTACCGAGAGAATCTTACTTGTTATGTATTGTGTTTTCGTAAATGGCCCAACAAGAATCTGTTCAAACATCCCGAATCTCTTGTCGAACCATATCGATGCTCCTGCATAGACTCCTCCCGTGAGAAACTGGCTGACAATTATGCCCGGAGCCAGAAACAAGATATAGCTCATACTGATTCCTCCTGCAACAACACTGGGAATCGCGCCGCCAAAGGCAAATCCCAAGACAAAAATGTAGATGAGAGGCGAAACAAGCATCGACGCTAAGAATAAAGGTGACATGAGGAAGCTTCCTCGAATATCCCGAACCAACAGCTTAAGTATGCTGTTCATGCCTTTGCTTCCCTCTCAGAAGTTAGTTTCAGGAAAGCTTCTTCAAGACTTGATTCTTTGACGTTGACCGACGTCACATGCAGACCCCGTGTAAAGAGAGCATGAAGCAATTCAGGCAAAACTCCCGATGGATCGTCTGCCGATATCTTGAAAGAGCCATCTTCTTCTTGTGGTTCAGAAAAGGCATTAATTCCCTTAACAGACATCAAGGCACTCTTCAAGCTTACTTCCTTCTCAGCCAGTGTAAATTCAATAATAGTTCCTGTTCCAAACCTAGACCGAAGCTTTTCAACCGTGTCACATGCTAGGATCTTACCGTGGTCTATCACTGCCGCTCTGTCGCATAGGTATTCAGCCTCTTCCATGATATGAGTCGTGAAGAAGACTGTCAAGCCTTCTGAAGCACATTTCTTGACGTAGTCAAGTAGCGTTCTTCGCATTTGAGGATCAAGACCAAGAGTCGGTTCATCCAAGAAAAGTATGTCCATGTCGTGCATTAGTTCACGAGCAACTTGAACCCTCCTTCTTTGACCGATTGAAAGCTCCGGACCCTTGCTTTTCAGGCAATCCCCTAAGCCGAAAAGCTCACTCAAGAATCGAATTCTCTTCTTCCTCTCCTCTTTGGAAATATCCCAAAGGAAACCAGAACTATCCAGATTCTGCTCAACTGTCATGAACATTTCTAAACTTGGTTGCTGCTGGACAACTCCAATTCTGCGTCTGACCTTCAAAGGCTCATCGGTGACATCATAGCTCAGCACTGTGACTTTACCGTGTGTAGGCGGAATCAGTGTCGTGAGCACTTTTATTGTGGTTGTCTTCCCAGCACCGTTGGGACCTAAGAAACCAAAAATCTCACCTTTTCTTACCCCAAAAGAAACGCCGTCAACCGCAACTTTTTCACCATAGGCTCTGACAAGTCCGTCAACCGAAATGACATAATCGGAAGTCAAACTTTCTCACTCAAGAAAATATGCGTCTAACTCTTCTTTTAAGGCCTTTCCGAGTTTCAGTAAGGTTAGGCTACGATGAAGTCATCCTCGATCATCTCTTCATTCAGATGGACGTCATATTTGGGAGAGAAAACATCGTAAAGCATCTCCCAAGTCTCATAGTGCATTATTAGCCTTACTGAAATGAACCCATCAAACGTTTCAAGCCAGAGCTACGAATCATCAATCTTGCAAGCTCTAAAATTCGAGCCCTTCAGCACGTGTTCTTCTAGAAAAGCCAATAAAGAGTTCCAAGCTGCAATTGCGCCAATCGACTGTAAGTGTCTCATGATTTGCTCTCCCATGGAAGAACATTCTCCCTTTTAACGAAGAAAAAAACGGGGAAACCTAACCGAAGCATTTGCTCGCCTTCTCCACTTACACATGCGTAAAGTACCAAGGCGCGCGATTTTGCCTCTGCTTCTTGGTCAAGTTCTCTTGGAGCTTCGGGGTTATGAGAACAGAGTCGCCCTGCCGCAGGTGACGAATTACATCATGAAAATCTACGCTTTTCACTTCCACCTTGTGGACGGTTTGAGTCTCATTGTTGCTTAAAAACTGCAACCTGTATCCCAACACAGGATTGGAACTTTCTGCAACTTTCGACAGATTTCCTTCTTCTTCTCCAAGCATCAGCCTTTTTTTCATTCAGACCGCCAGACATCAAGAGCCCGTGCGCACTTTTTTAAATATGTGCCAGTCACATGACAATCTTACAGTCTTTTGCCGTAGTTAAAACATGGAAGATGGGCTATGAATTGGCTGAAGCACAAAAGAAATCCTTTATGAGGTCTCGAAATATTGAAAAGCACCCACGCACGCGATTACTACCAGCCGTGTTTAATCGTTGAAGGTGGAGTCGCTCCCTTCTTTTGCTTTTTGCTTTTCTTTTCGCCTTCAAACTGCTTAATCCTAATGACACTACGTTCGAGCGCAACCCAGTACTTGTTATTTAGATGTCGACGGTAAACGAATTTGTTCACGAGTCTCTTCAGCTTTTCTGAGGACAATTTTTCAAAATCTACATACACATTATTGCCATCAGAAGAGACCTCCACTTTGAGCGTTACACGCAAAAAATCAGACAAAGATTCTCTTTCATCTTTCAGCTCCCTTAAATCCACTTTTAACTTCCTCTTCCACAATGAGAACAAAGCACTTAACCTCCCATAGCGCGCTATCTGCCTGGCTCCCGTTCGAGGACGCCTGTAAGGCAACCAACTCCTCCAGCGGCCTTGTGAAGTTCATCTACCTTGACTGTTGCACATTTGATACCCATATCTTCATAGAACGATTGGGTTTTAGGATTACCAGTCGGCATCAGGATCCGTTTTGGACCTAACGTCACGAAGTTAAGAGCCATCCCCTGTATTGCTTCCTCTTCGTCAGGAACATAGACAATATCATACCCATGATCTCGAAGAACCTTGACAGCTGCTTGAGGAATTCGGGTTCGCCAACAAACAGCAAAGTCTCGGTCCACAAGACGCAAAGTTCCCATTAGATGCATTACTCCTTCAGGCAAAACTACCTTGATAACCTTAACACCCATCTCATGAAGAAGGTTCTTCACCTGAACTGCCCCCTCCACGTTAGTACGCAGTCCTGTTCCCAGAATGACAGTGGTAGAATCAACCCATGCCGCATCTGCGCCTTCAAAGACTCCTCTTCCTCGTACATAGCGCAGAATCGGAATGCGCAATTCAGCAAGTTTTTGAGCAACGAATCCCTCCTCGCCAGCACGGACAGTAGATGCCGGGCGTGCCAAAACCGCTCCCTCAGGCGTCATGAAAAAGAGGTCAGCCATGAACATCAGATTGGGTAAAGGTGTACTGCATGGTTCAACATAGAACACAGTGATACCGGCGTTCCGATAAGCTGCAACCAAGCTATCATGCTGACATCTGGCTAGAAGAGGATTTGGCACATCAAGCATTAGTGCCTTGTTGGCATCCGCAACAGTTTCAATCTCAGGGCCTGGTCTGTGCATCAAAACTGCCTTGAGGCGGGACCACTCGGATTCGACACCACACGCTCTCCAGACCTCTCCAATCTCATCACGTAGTGACTTCATTCTGGCAGACCAACCAGCACCGCCATGAGCCGCAACTTCAGCGATTTCTGACATACAAACCCCCAATTTGTCTATTCACGTACATTTATTAGACTATCTTAGCGCCCGCACACAACTCGTTACCTTCGAAGATAATGACTACGTGTGCAAAATAGCTGCAAACGTTAAGGAAGCAACCACACTCATTGAAGCGCGCGCAAGAAAGAAAGAAGAAAAGCCAAGCAAGGGCCATAAGAACAAATCGTCTTTGTGGCACGCAGAAAAATGCGCGAAGCAAACGTCTGACCCTTGACTTCCTCTCATTCCTAGTTGAGCGCCTGCGCCTAAATCTATATCTAATATTCTGGGGGCATTCCGCCCATTCCACCCGGACCGCCAGGAGGCATTGGCGGGGTTTTCATTTTCCCGCCAGCAATTACATCGTCGATTCGCAGGATCATTGTCGCTGCTTCTGTAGCAGATTTGACTATTTGTGTCTTGACTGACAAGGGTTCTAGGACTCCAAGTTTCTTCATGTCTTCAACTTTGCCGCTGTAGACATTGACGCCGGCCCAGACCTTGCCTTTTTCGTGTTGAACTCTGAGTTCGGAGAGTATGTCGATGGTGTCAAGGCCTGCGTTCTCCCCAAGAGTCATAGGAACGATTTCTACCGCATCAGCGAAGCCAATGACAGCCAACTGTTCTTTTCCAGGCAAAGTTTCTGCGTGTTTCCTAAGCGCCCTAGCCACTTCTTCCTCTGGAGCGCCGCCTCCAGCCACGATCTTTAGCTCCTTCACCGCGTCACGCACCACGCAAAGAGCATCGTGAATTGACCTTTCCGCCTCGTCTATTATTCGTTGGGTTCCGCCTCGGATCAATATTGCCACGGCGCGAGGGTTCTTGCACCCTTCGATGAAGGTCATCTTGTCTTCGCCGATCTTTCTTTCTTCCACGAGTTCTGCGTAACCTAAGTCATCCTTGGTGAGATTATCCAAGGCCGTGACCAACTTGCCGCCGGTGGCTTTGGCGAGTTTGGCCATGTCAGATTCTTTGGCTTGTTTCAGGGCTAGTATTCCTTTCTTGGCCATGAAGTGTTGAGCCATGTCGTCTATTCCCTTCTGGCAGATTACAACATTGGCGCCTACGGAAGATATTTTCTCAACCATTGATCGGAGCATGTCTTCTTCTTCGCGTTGAAATGCCTCCATCTGCTTTGGATCCTGAATGTTGATTTTCGCGTCGAACTGAGTCTTCTTAATCTCAATCGCGGAGTTTAGAAGGACAATGTTGGCTCTATCTATCCTTTTAGGCATGCCTGAATGAGCGACTTCCTTGCTGAGAACTAAGCCTTTGATGAGTCGTGTGGATGCCACGGATTCTCCAGTTTTCTTCTCAACCATGACATCATCCAAGTCAGCTCTGTATTCTTCCCCGACTTTTTGAGCCACGTGCATTATCGCGTCCACGGACAACTCTGCGAGTTGCTGACGATTTTCGGCCACAAGTTTGCTGGCCATCGATGTCATGGCAACTTTCTTAAAGGATTCCTTATCCGTCAGCTCAACTGTTATAGCGATTCTTTCCAAGGTTTCAAGAGCTTTGCTAGCCGCCCTTCTGTAGCCTTCAACAATCACGGTCGGGTGTAGGTTATGGTCAAGAAGCTCTTCCGCTTTCGAAAGGAGCTCTCCAGCTACAACGACAGCTGATGTTGTTCCGTCACCCACCTCGTCGTCCTGTGTCTTGGAGATTTCAACCATCATCTTGGCTGCCGGATGCTCAACTTCCATTTCCTTAAGGATCGTGGCTCCATCACTAGTGATCGTGACATCGCCCATGCTATCCACCAACATCTTGTCCATACCTTTAGGCCCTATAGAACTTCTGACTGCCTGTGCTATTACCTTGGCCGCCATAATGTTGTTCTTCTGCGCTTCTTTGCCCCTTCTTCGCGAAGTTCCTTCCTTCAAAATTAGGACTGGCTGTCCACTCTGGGTTTGCGTCAAGTACGCCATAATTGTTCCTCGCCCTTTTTTCAGATTAAAATCGAAGATAAAAACTTAGCGGATGACGGTTCTGGTAACTGTTCCGGTCTTGACTGAGTTCTGGAGAGGTCTGTTAACAGAACCAACGCATCCTAAGAGTCATGGCAACCATGTTTCATTCAGGTCACCTGATTTAGTCCGATATCTTCAATGCACACATGTTTGTCAGCTCGATCGATCGCAAATCAAAGCGCTCTCTTCGTCCTGTATTTCCATTTGTCTTTGATCGTTTACCTGATTTGCGGATTGTTAGCAAGGCTGCGGCTATAGCGGCAAGGACTGCCCCGTAATAGAAAGCAGCGCTTGGAAAGATCAATGTCCACAAGACTCCAGCCATAACGCTTGAGACGAAGTCTCCTATTCCATTGATCGTGCTCAACACCCCGAAGCCCGTTCCTCTGTTGTTCTCGCCCAACAAATCCGCGGCATACGATCTTTCACCCGAGTCGATTGCACCAGTCTCCACCCCCGCAAGCATAAAGAGGAAGGCATAATTCACAATGCTTGGCGGCAGCAGGACGAAACCTGCGCAGTAAGCGCTGAAAATTAGGTATCCAAGAGCCAACAGATTTCTTTTGCTGAACCTGTCGCCCAATGCTCCGAACACGTATGCAAAGACTGCTGCGCCCACGTTCAGTAGCACATAGAGAAGTGCACTCATGCTGCTCGCAACGATCACTCCCAGACTTGGAGCTAGGGCTTCACTCGCCTTCAGGACTAAGAAAGTGTTGGCGAAATTTCCCATCCCAAAGATGCCTACTGCCAGCAAAAAGGGTCTAAATCCCTGTGGGAGCTGTTTGATATCGGTTGTGAGCTTTCTTCTCTCGCCGGTCTTCCGCGGCTTCACTTTTTCGCGCGTGAATACTGCGAACACCAAGACCGCAAAAACCCCTGGCACAAGTGCGAGGAGAAATATGTTCCGAAACCCAATCAAAGGCAACAATATGAACGCTATGCTTGGACCAATAATGGCGCCGAGAGTATCCATCATACGATGAAAACCAAACGCATGACCGTAGTTTTCAGGTTTAACAGATTCAGCCAACATCGCGTCTCGAGGAGACTCTCTTATTCCTCGCCCCATCCATCCGACTGTCCTATAGAATAACACTTGGAGGGCGTTCGATGCGAAAGCAAATAGCGATATGAAGGTTCCCGTGAGTGCATAGCCTATAGTGCCGAGAAGTTTTCTCCTACCCAGTTTGTCGCTGAGCCATCCAGAATATGTCTTGACAAAGCTGGAGGAAAAGTCAGCCAAGCCTTCTATCAGCCCCAAGATTTCTGCAGAACCATGCAGCTCGATTACTAAGAACTGTGCAAGTATGGCTGTCGCCATTTCATGACTCGCGTCGCTGAATAGACTGGTAAAACCCATTGCGGCAACGTTTCTGTTCAGCCATTTTCGAGAGTTTCGGTCACTTGTTGGTTCGTCGCTCACGTTTCATCAAGCCTCCTTGTTTAGAATGTTGGTCATTGACTCCTCACCAATCGTGAAATGAAGTTGCGTCTTTCCTGCTTCTTCAAGTCATTTAAGACTCTCTTGAATACGTCAGGGACATCGGGAGAGCTAAGAGCTTCCTCGACACTCAACCATTTGTATGCTGTGGCCTCCTGAGAGAATACTACTCTGCCATCGACCACGTCTGCCTTGTAGGCGATAATAATGTGGTGTATTGATTCATCCTTCTCTGAAGTGAAGTCATCATAAATTCCGACCAACTTTGTCGGAATTGTTACCAGTCCTGTCTCTTCTCTGACTTCTCGCACAATTGCTTGCTTCACGGTTTCATCTGGTCTCACATAGCCTCCTGGGACAACCCACTGCTTGTGATAGGGCACATCTCCTTCCCATATCATAAGGATTTCATGCTGTTTCCCTTCAATTACAGCAACTACGCTAACCAACACTCTGCCTTTGGTTATGTCTCTTTGAGACATCACTTCTCAGTCTTCCCTCCATGTTCATCTTTTTCGGCTGATTTGTTTCCGAAAACATACTTTCTCTGGAAGTCATCAATCCTCTCTCTTGTCCACTTGCTCTCAGGTGAATTGGCCAAGCCTTCTTCATGCAACACCCTTCGTAGAGACTCATTTTCTGAAACGAGAAACTGTAGCCCTAGCGCTAGAGCTTTGTTATACGTCAAGTTTTCATATGCCTTGAATTTTGTGATTGCATATTTGAAGTGCACTACTGAAGATGAGTCGAGTCTTTCTATCTCTAGTCTTTCAAGCTCTTCATCCGATTCTTCAGCAAGACCATATTCCAATATCTTTCGAACGTCAAATTTCGGATCAAGCCCGTGTTCCTTCATGAATTTCTTCAATGACTCATGGAAGCTTCTCGGAACAGAAAGCTTGAGATTTATGGGTATGCCTAGCAGTTCCGGTATAATGTCGTCCAAGACTCGGCTTCTACTTGTTGTTTCGTCATCACTTTTCAATTTTTGTTCCCTTGCTTTTGCATTGGTGTGCATTCAATATTTGCCTAAGTGTTTGATTTTCTTCCATAAGCTCCCTTAATGCCCTATTGTCATTTTCATATTCTTCTGCCTGCTTCTTGAGAAGCAGATAATCTTGCTTCATTTCCCTGTAGTAGACTGCCCTGAAAAACCTCATACCCCTCTCTGTTGCTTTGATGAAACCCATTGACAGGTCAACGCTGTTTCTTCTGCAATATTCAACGAGCGATTCATGCGTGTTCCTGTCCAAGAAAACGTCCAAAATAACCTGATTCCTTTCTTTCGAATTCTCACTCAAGTCCAATCTCGTTGGTATCACCTTTGTTATCCTGCTGGTTTTGCGCGCTTCTCCAGTTCATGATGTATTTCTGGATGAGATCATCTCTTAGTTGTTCTTCACGCTTGCCTCGTGGGACACGGGCGCACAAGTGCATTGCAAGCACTCGATTATCGCGGGAAACTCTGCCAAACCAGTTCCTTGTTCCAACACACTTGGCTTCCAGTTGACTGTATTGGAAGGCAATTTTTCGGAAATTAGAGGCAATTCGTCCTTTCTCTTCTTCCAGCTTCTTCAGAGCATATTCGAGCTCTGCTTCTTGATTCAGTGATTCCATTCCCAGACTGATTACCTTCCTGACTGATTCTAGGTCCAGAGAGATGCCCAGTTCCTTGGTTAAGGCAACGATTTCGCGGCTAGTTTCGATCGGTATGCTTTTGGCGGGAGATTTACGAAGTCGCATTTTTGCCAAATCACCTTTTCTTGTCGAGTAGTTTTTCAAGCGTTTTTCGATCTTTGAGAGCTTTTTCCAAGAGTTGTTGAAATCTCGCGATTTCATGGGGCAATTCTGCAATGTATTTCTCCAAATCCCCAGTTCTTTTGATAAGGTCTGCATTTTCTCTTTCAAGAGAGGTTGCCCTCAACGAAAGAAGTCCGACTTTGATTGATCGAATGATCTTCTCTTCACTCCCCATTTCTTCGTACAAGTCTCTGAGAATCTTGATCTCATGCGTGGAACTTCGTTCATCTGCTGCGTTCATGGAAATCTGTCCTCTCTTGCTCCGATTATTCTTGCCAAGGTTCGGTCGGTTCCTCTTCTTCCTACAACTTTCGCCAAGCTTTCGCCGACGGCTTTCTCAGTCCCTGCTCGTTCCTTATCCGAGAACCGACAGTCTTGTCTTTCAATGTAAACTGAAAGATTATTCTGTAATTCTTCCAGAACCTGAAGCTGCTTGTCGATAATTGTTTTTGCAGTGTGTGGAAATTTCTTACTGTGTAATCTGGAGACTATGTGCAGGGTCATGACGTAATGCGGGATGCACAGTCCTCGCGATTTGTTGAAGAGCTCTTTGATTTCATTGTCTTCTTTGAGTTCCTGCACGAATTCCTTGATGTAGATTCGCATGATTTCTGAAACGTGATCGCAGGCAGGACAGTTCTCTTGGTTGGAAACCGTCCTTAGGTAAGATGGCGCAGAACTCGATCGGAAGCGACCTCTAAGGTCAAGCTCGATCGTTGGGGGTGATTCGACTCCTATGCGCAGATCGGCCGTTACATCTTCAAAAAGTTGTTTTGTAACGCTTTTCAGTATGAGTGCCATTCCTAATCCGTCGGAACTGGCTGGATTGGTAGAAGAAGCGAGCATTTTGTAGAAGTGATAGTTGCAGAAGCCTCTGCTCTCAATAATCTTCTCTCTCGCTCCCGCGTCCATTACGAGCTCGTCGAGGTAATTGTCTACATACCTTTGTTCAAACCTGTTCTCCAAATGGCATAAGAAGCAAGTTTCGGCCTTCTCCAAGGCCTCGCGAATGTAAACCCAACCGATGCCTTTCATCCTTGTCCCACCCGTCATGTTGAGGCGAGCCTTTGCATTATGCTCACTGCGTGGAACGTGTTCTCAAAAGTCGATATTCCAAGGTCTGAGCGGGCGAAGCCTCCGTTGTCTCTTTGACATTTTAACACGAAGTCAATAGTCTGCGACGGGAATCTGCAGTTTTCTCCGAGTAAGTCGAGCGTCATCACTCCATAGTATGTATGCTCCATGTAAGGCGGAGCGGATCGAGGAATCACAGTAAACCCGCCGAAGGGTTTCTCACATTCTCTCATAAATCCTTCTGTCTCGCGTAAACCGGTCACGTCGTTTTTAAGAAGGTTAAGAGAGGCTACAGCATAATAGGTTGAAATGACGTTAGAGTACCTATGAGCACCAAACCCACAGTCTTCGTTCCTGTATTCAAGCAACCACCTTTCCACTCTGCCCCCGTCAACTTCTATGTTCAACATCTTGGCAAGCTCCAGAACCGAGAGAGTCAAGGTAAACTCTGAGGAAACCTCAACGTAGACATCGACATCACCAAAATACCTGCCGGATCTAATCGCCGAGACAATACACTCTTTGTGGCAATTGCCTGGGTTTTCTCCGCATAGCACTAAAGCCTTAGAAACGTAATTGTAAGAGTAAATGCTGCCTAGGTCAAGTTCGCGTAGCCACGTGACTGTTCTTTCAACGTGAGGAAAGGATGATCCTAACATTTCCAAGATTGCCAGTCCGTAATAGGTGTCTTGGGCATTTGATTCAGCACCTTGACAGAAAGTGTATCCTCCGTCGTCATTCTGACGATCCACAACATAATCAATGATCTTCCTAGCTATCAAAGAATCAGCAAATCGCTTTTTTCCCAAACCCAGATCGGACCGCCCTGCTTCACGCAACATAGCACTCACTCATTCGCACTGAATGTTCGTAGAAGCTATCAGCCCCTGCAGCCATTGAAGCAAGGACGGTTAAAGGCGAGCTTCATCGCCTCGCAGACTTAAGATACCCATTGAAATAGATATGCTTTTCCGATTAGACGGCGTGTTTTGATGTATTCTCAAACCGCCCGCTGCAGACTTTCCATTCTGAGCATACCAGATCTGCCAGTGCGATTTATCCCAGAAAACGCGACGCCCGCTGATATCAACGCATCACTTCAACTTTCCTCTCTATTGATTATCAAAGTCGCTCTGTCGCAGATCTCTTAAACCGCGCGTGCTAAGCGCGTTACGACTGAAGCCCAACAAACACGCGTTACCGGGCATTCCGTCCGTACTCTGAGGCGAGACGGCGAAATGATTAAGAATCCGAGAAGTAAATTCAGCCAGAGGATGCGCATGACCAAAAATGGGAGATATCTTTTCACTTCAGAATCTGTGGCAGAAGGTCATCCAGACAAAGTTGCGGACCAAATATCAGATTCTGTGCTAGACACTATTTTGCGTGAGGACCCTAAGGCAAGGGTGGATTGTGAGACATTGGTGATGCAAGGGAATGTGATTGTCACTGGCCAAATCACAACTGACTGCTACGTCGACGTACCTCACATCGTGAGAGAAAAATTGAAGGAGATAGGGCTGAACAATGCCAGAGACGGAATGGATTATGAGACTTGTGGTGTCTTGGTGTCGATAACCGAGCAATCCCCGGACATTGTAATGGGGGTCAATGAAACTGAGACTCACGAGCAGGGAGCCGGCGACCAGGGAATGATGTTCGGTTGCGCAACAAATGAAACAAAAGAATTGATGCCTCTACCAATCATGCTTGCACACAGGCTTGTTCGAAGACTATCTGAAGCAGGAAGAACATGACGCTGCCCTACCTGAGGCCAGATGGCAAGTCGCAGGTCACTGTGGAATATGTCGATGGAAAACCAAGAAGGGTAGACGCTGTTGTGATTGCCGCACAACATTCTGGGAACGTAGACAGGAAGAAGATGAGGGAGGACATAATAGCTCAGGTTATCAAGATGGTTATACCTTCGAGCATGTTGGACGAAAGAACGAAATACTACATCAACGAGACTGGACGTTTCGTAATCGGGGGGACTCTGTCAGACACAGGTTTGACAGGAAGAAAAATCATCGTTGACACGTATGGAGGTTTCGGAAGTCACGGCGGAGGCTGCTTTTCTGGAAAGGACCCCTCGAAAGTCGATAGATCCGGCTGCTACATAGCACGGTATGTTGCAAAGAACGTTGTGGCTGCGGGCTTGGCAGACAAATGCGAAGTTCAGATATCATATGCAATTGGCATAGCGCAACCGGTGTCAGTAATGGTGAACACCTTTGACACTGGGAAAATGCCTGATGACGAGATCCGTGAATTGGTAGAGAAGCATTTTGACATGAGGCCCAAAGCCATCATTGATCATTTGGATTTG
>Ga0066637_10001466_pt1 | contig 15333 bp, 23 predicted proteins | sample CryGeyCG2014_020_FD_62737 | JGI IMG/M metagenome (GOLD analysis project Ga0066637, IMG submission 62737) | Groundwater microbial communities from aquifer - Crystal Geyser CG08_land_8/20/14_0.20 | ecosystem: Environmental > Aquatic > Deep subsurface > Groundwater | place: USA: Utah: Grand County...
GTTATTGGGTTAACACTAATAGTTAAATTGCCTCCCACGCCCCCGTCAGTTATGGTAACTCCAGTGCCAGCCGTAACAATTTTTTCATTAGTCAAAGTGGCATCTGAAGAGATAGTAAGGTAGGTTGCGTTAGTTGGAGCGCCAACAACTTGATCCCAGGCGGTTTTACAATCACCATCAAAACAAATACCCAATTTATCAGCGTTACTGCCATTATCAAGCAAGCCAAAATACATTTGGCCAGCACTTTGGCCACTATTTAAATAAAGCCCTTTAGCATATAAATTGCCCCCATTAGCCAAGGACCCGTTAATTAAAAAGGAATCCCTGGCACAATAAGCCCCGTAGGTTGCTGTCAATGCCGGGCGACCGACCCTTACACCGCCAACAGATCCACCACAACCCCCCGTCGCGCCGTCTTGCATCGGATAAACAACAAAACCTTCTGAAATCCAACCATAAGAACAAGCGTTAGCACCGTTTTTAAAAGCGTCAACAATTTCTGAGTAATACGCCAACCGGGCACCTTGCGCTTCGCAGGCTGCTTTTGCTTGAGCAAATGTTTTATTATAAGTTCCGATATGAAACCAATTCCCTTCAGTAGCGTCAGCAGAACTTGCGTCAGGGTTTTTAATTTGCAAAACACCTGACTTAATCTGATAGCCATTACCCACATTCAAAGGCGCTGGAACATTGCCAGCAGGTGGCGCTTGAGTCGGTTCTACCCAGGCCAATGCAAAACCTTTAATAATTAACAAAAGGGCCCCCAAGAGAGCCAAAACGAAAATTCTTTTTGGCACATTACTTTTGTTTTGCCCAGTTAAACTTAAAATTTAAAATTATAAATTTAAAATTCCTAGAAAAAACATTTTTTATAAAATTTTAATTCTCTTTAAAAATTTTTTGTTTTCTCGCTTAATTCTTGATTCTTGATACTTAATTTTTTTTAATGACTTCGTCTATCACTCCATACTTCTTGGCCTCCTCCGCTGAAAGATAAAAATCCCTGTCAGTGTCTTTTTCAACCGTTTTGAGGGGCTTGCCAGTGTGTTTGGCTAAAATTTGATTTAATTTAGCTTTCATTTTCAAAATTTGCTTAGCCCCTATTTCAATTTCACTCGCTTGCCCGCCAATATTGCCAGCCACTTGGTGCAAAAGAATTTCCGAATTGGGCAAGGCAAACCTTTTACCTTTTGCCCCAGCCGCCAATAAAACAGCGGCCATACTCGCTGCCATGCCAACGCAAATCGTTGAGATATCACAAGTAACAAAATTCATCGTATCATAAATCGCCAAGCCAGCTGTAACTGACCCCCCAGGAGAATTAACATATAGCTTAATGTCTCGTTTGGCGTCTTTGCTTGCTAACAATAAAATTTCAGCCATCACTAAGTTTGACAAATTATCATCAATGGGGCCAGCTAAAAAAATAATTCGCTCTTCTAAAAGCCGAGAAAAAATATCATAGGCCCTTTCACCTCTTTGTGATTTTTCAATTATTGTTGGTATTATTGGCATATCATAAATAATTTTTAATTTTTATTCAATTTTTAATGGCTTAATTTCTAAACGAAAAACTATTTTTCTAATCCTTCATATCTCAAACAATCTTTATAAAACTTATCTTTAAGTTCCATTCTACCATTTTGTGTATAAGATGAGGCGTCGGTAGATGCCATAGATGAATTAAACGCTGAATCATTGCAACGAATCCTAATTTGGCTTGGTCGCCATTCGTACCAATAAAACACTCCGCCTAACACGGCTAAAACAATAATAAGTAGAATAATCCTAAACCAATTTTTCATATTTTTAACACTTGCACCCGAATAAACGAAATTGTTTTAGAACGCCCCTGACTAAATTGCTATCTAGATTGTTGATGTTTGGAAACTGTGGTAATGAACTTCCCTGTTTTTGTTTTTACTTTTGTATGCTTGCCACCTTCAAAAATCACAAAGCCACACTTGCTTGCTAAATTCACTAATTCACGCCAAGTCAAATCGTTTGTCATACGCAAGCATACTCTTTGTTTATAGAAAACTGCACCGATCCTTTGAACTCTAATCTTGGAAACTCGTTAAGCTCCTGCGCCAAAGACAAGGGCGGCATGTATTGAGGCATTGATGAGCTATATTGCTCCGGGATTTCTAAAATTGTTTGGACGCAATCATTTACCTGCGCTATTAACTCTGAGAAACTACTTGCTTGTGTAAAACCGCCACGGCAAATTTCAGGACCAATAATCTCAGCCATATAGCCATTTTGTGTTTTTCGCACCAAAACACTTATCCTTCCGGGAAATTTTTTCCTTAGTGCTAAAATTATTTTTGTATCTTTTTTTACCATATATTTTTTAATTATGTGTTATAAAAATTTTCTAAAAATTGAAAGGTTTTTTCTTCTATCATCCTTTCTTTATAATACTCTTTAAACTTGTCAAGGTCAATTTCTTTGATTTTATCTTGGGGATAATTTGTTAAATACTTGTTAACTTCTCTTGCCAGCTCTTCATCAAAAACAGAAATTGACTTTTCTTTAGCTATCTGCCCTAAACAAAGTGCTTTTTTTGCTCTATCTTTGGCTTCTGTTGAAAATTTTGTTTTCAACTCCTCTTTTTCCTCTAAAAAAAACTCTTTCTTCTTAGCATGCTCTTCGTGCTGAATCATTCTTTCAATTTCACTTTTTAAAATAATTTCTGGTATTTCAAAATCAACCTCTTGAGCGATCTTAGCTAAAATTTCATCTCGCCATTTAATTTTTGAAGCAATTTCTTTTTCTTGGGTTATCCCTTCTTTTATCTTATTTTTTAAATCAAGTAAATCTTTAAAATCACCCAGCCCTTTGGCAAAATCATCGTTTAATGGGGGTAAAACCATTTCTTTAACTTTTTTCATCTTAACTTGAAACTCAACTTTCTTAGAAGCTAAGCTTTTATTAGCAAAGTCAGCTGGAAAAACGCTTTCAAATTTCTTTTCTTCCTCTGCTTTCATTTTGAGTAAATTGTCTTCAAAACCCTTAACTAACTTGCCTTTTCCTAAGATAAATTTATCTTTAAAAAGTTTATTATTTTCTATTTGAGGGCTTTGATATTCTACTTCAATAAAATCCCCCAAACAGGCCTCCCGAGATAAATCTTTAAAATCAGCTCTTGATATTAAGACCCAATTCAGGGCATCTTCAACTTCTTTTTCTTCAACTAGTACAATTTCTTTTTTAATTTGCTTGGCAAGGCCATCTAAGTCGGGCAATTTAATCTCTGGCAAAACAAAAACTTTAATTCTAAAACAAAAAGGGTTGTTCTGGGCTAACTTTAAAACAGCTATTTCAGGGGCCATAATTGGCTCTAATTGGTTGTTTTTTAAAATTTCAGGGTATTTGTCTTTTATGGCTAAGTTGGCGGCTGAAAACAAAACATCCTCTTTGCCGGCTTTCTCTTCAATAACTTTCTTAGGGGCTTTACCAGGCCTAAACCCATCAATTTTTAAACCAACATTTAAGTTTTCAATCGCCTCGGCCCTGTAATAATCAAAATCCTCCCAAGGCATTTCCCCTGTTATTTCAATTTCACCCTTCTCCAATTTTTTAACTTCTGTTTTCATAGTTTAGATTTTAGAAAAAAATTGTTTCGCAACATGTTTAGTTTCTATTGTAAAAAACTTTTTTACATCTTTCCACTCAACCACTTTTAGCATATCCGGCATTTTTGTTTGGTCTGCTTCCTCAAAAAAAGTCAAACTTCTGAAAATATGGATAGCATTTTTTTGAAGTACCTTGAATTTTTTATCATAAAACGTCAATACTTCTTCTAGGGATGCAGTTTTTTCTTCATGAATAACAAAATATAGATCAATAAAATCGCGCTTTATCCCCCTGCCAGCAATAGCCGCTATTTTCATCGCTGCTATGTCCTCAATATTTGCCAGGGGAACCTCTAAAAAACTTGTTGTTTTAGCTATTAAAAAGTATATTTTTTTCTCCTCTATCTTTAGCAAAGTCAGGTATTTTTTGCTCTAGCTTTCCACCCAAAGTAGCAGAATCGAATGTTTTTGTTGTGAAAAAATCAAGATCAACCGAAATCCGATGACCTATTTGCAAAGCCAAAGCAGTGCCCCCGGCTAAATAGGCATCCCTTAACGATCCGCTCCTGCCTATTGAAGCCAATGACTTTTTTGCATTTCTCGGAAGGGCTTGTTCAAACATAAAATTTTATTCTTTGAAATGTTAAAATACATTGCCCAAAAGTTTGCGACCTTTGGAGTAAGTTGCCTTGATTTGGTTAAAACTTGCACTAAAGAATTTACCTGATAATTATGCAAAAGCCACCTAACCGCCTCTAAATTGCCAAATTCTAAAACCTTAGCAATAATATATGCCTTGTGCTTTTCTTTATCAACCGTCTTAAAGTCAGTATCCCAAAAATATTGTTCCAAAAACCTTGGCAACATATAAATAAATTGAAACTATTTTTCTAATCCTTTAAATCGTAAACATCCAAAATAAGCGGTTTCGTAGCTAACATCGCCCCAGCTTTCTGTAACTCTAGCACTTCTTTCACAGCTTTTTCTAATCTCATTTGGCCGCCACTCATACCAATAAAACAAACCCGCGCCTATCAACAAAACCCCCGCAAGCAAAACTATTATTGTTGCTTTCATAATTAAAAATTGAATAAAAATTAAGAATTAAAAATTAAAAATTTATTCGCTTTTAAATTTCTCAACGGCTTGGGTGATGATTTCTTTGGCTTTGTCAGCGGTATCCCAGCCAGTTATTTTAACAAATTTATTGGGTTCTAAAAGCTTATATGTTTCAAAAAAATTTTGTAGTGGGTGGTGTCAGAATAGTGTCAGACACGGGGCTGACACCACCCGTCTTAATAATTTTGTCCTTTCAACTTCTGTGCTATTTTTTCTCTTTTTGGTACTCGCCTTTATTAAAGCAATACTTTGATTCTCTTTTAAGCCCCGCAATAATATCCGATATATTGTATCCGTCTACCTTACCAAAACGGTCTTCTAGAACGCCCCTGATAGTCATTCCTATGTTCTCCATATATTCGTTCTGTTCTCTGCTTTCTGGGGATCCAACGGCATAGTCAAAAATCATGTTTAGTTTCTCAGTCAAATTTTTAATATCCATGGATGTTTGTTCGTCTATCTTTTCTCCATCTTTTCCCTCTATTTTCTCGTCAAAATCCTCTCTATAATCCCCTGTTACCATCCAATGCCCTTCATAAGCGGAAAGGTCTACAAAATAAAATTTATATTTTCCTTTGTCAGACGTGCTATCAAACCGTTGCCCCTCTAACTCCTCTGCGGCTTTTGCAAGCAAAGCGGATGCTATTTGCTCTTTCTCTCCTTGCTTTTCTTTTCTGCTCCTATAAAAATCTTCATCAAACTCCTTTAATTCGTCTTGAATTTTTTTTGCTTCCTTTGAGTCAGGGTCTTTTTCAAGGAGCGCCTTCGTCTTTTTCTCTTGATCATTTATGTCTCTGAACTTTTGCCATCTTGACAAAAGCGCTTCTTTGTTTTTTTCGACTATAGATCCTGGAAATTCATCTTTATCAATTGAAGGGCGCTCTAAAGGATCTCTGCTTTCAATGCTCATATTGTTTTAATTTAATAAAATGAAGAAACAAAATGATTATTTTTATTACTCCAACTTATTAAAAATTATTTATTCTTATATTTTTCAACCGACCTTTTTATGATTTCTTTGGCTTTGTCAGCGGTATCCCAGCCAGTTATTTTAACAAACTTATTGGGCTCTAAAAGCTTATATGTTTCAAAAAAATTTTGAAACTCCTTTTTTTGATGTTCAGGCAAATCTTCGACATTTTGGATTTCTTTAAATCTAGGATCTATCTTTTCAATCGGAACGGCAATTATTTTATTATCTATGCCAGCTTCGTCTTCCATATAAATCATGCCAACTGGCCTTGATTTAACAACGCACCCTGGAAAGGTTGGCCTTGAAGCTAACAAAACAATATCTAAGGGGTCGCCGTCTTCTGATTTTGTTTGGGGCATAAAACCATACTCAAAAGGAAAGGTCTGAGGGCCATAAAGGGTCCTGTCTAAAAAAATAGCCCCTATCCCTTCATCAATCTCGTATTTATTATTTGATCCCTTAGGTATTTCTACCACAACATTTATTTCTTCTGGGGGGTTCTTGCCACAAGAAATATCTTTTAATAAATTCATATTTTTTAAATAGTTATTATTGGCATTTAGCACATGTTTCCGCTTGAGGGTAGGCCTCCAAACGGCCTTTGGGAATTGGCTTGCCACATTTTTCGCAAATGCCATATTTGCCTTTTTTAATTTTTTCGATTGCTATGTCGACCTTTTTTAATTCATTTTCTAAGGTCTGCTCAAGAGCTAACCTCATGCCAAACTCTTCTACTTCATCGACTTCCTCTTCTAAGCTCGTGCCTGGATCAAAAGAGGGCATTTCAGCCGTCCAATTATTTTTTTGGTCTGTTTCTTTAGCAAAAGAAGCTAACTTTTTTTCAAGACCTTCTTTGTTCAAAAACATCTTCTCTTTCTGTTTACTTAAAAATTTTTTGTCCATAATATTAATTTATTTATTTTCTGTTTATTTTAACAAACTAAGAATCTTTTCCATTGCTTCATAAGATAAACTTATAACAAAATAATCGTTATAAATCAAATAACAAACTCCCAAATCATCCTGGGAAACTGTTTGATACTTGAACTTGGGTAAGGTTTTGCTCGCTTTGAAAGTGGCGCTATAAGGGTTTTGGTAAAAACCTAACAACTCAAAGAGTGGCTTTAGGTTCGTAAAAACGTTTGCTTCAAATTGAACGAAGTTAGCGCTTAAAACCTCGCTCTCTCTAACTTTAGCCGCTAAAACAACCCGTAAGCCCTCTTTTTGTTTATACAATAAAAGGTCTATTTTTTCAAGGCGTGTTTCAAGGTCTTGATCAAAGATAATCCCAATTTCTTTCAGGGCAACTATCATTGAAAAGGCCTCAGTGGCGGTTGAAGAGGCAAAAACTATTCTTTGGAACACCCCTTGGGGCAAGTCCTCCCCTAAAGCCCTCTCGAAAAGCAAGGGAATTTCTCTTTGGTTAGAAAAACTCAATAATTTAGACATTGTAACCCCTAAAACAGCTATTGGTAAACTAATCTCACTAAAAGTAGTCGTTGCCACCACTTCAGGTACTTCAGGAATGACAGGCGCTGCAGGGGTTTCGGGTATTAAGGGTACCTCTGGAACTTCTGGTGCAATGGGTGCCTCTTCTGGCAAACCTTCTTCTGGGGGAGTTCCCTGATTTTCTAAGCATTGTCGGCTTTCAAGATACTTAATCACTTGCCAAGTAATAAAACCAAAAAGTAGAAGCGCTAATAGCCCTATAAAAGCTCTTACAATAAATTTCTTAATTGATGAACTTTTTTTAGTCAAGGGATGAAGAACAACGCTTTTGCCTGGTTTTTCTCCAAAATCTTCTGTTAATTGAATATTTTTAGCTTTCCCTGCCACCCTGGCTAAAAACTCTTGCCTTTGGGCCTCTTCTTTTTCTGAAACCCTCGTTAAACGTTTCAAAATTTCTTCTTTAACTAATGGCCCCTTTAACTTTTTATTTTCTTTTTCTTTCTCTATTTGGGCCCTTCTTTCTATTTCTTTAAATTTTTTGACTTCTTCTTTTTGTTCTGCCTCTTTTCTTTCTGTGGCTTGGGCCTTTTCTTTTTGTTGCTCGGCATTCATTCTGACAATTTCCATAACTTTTTCAGCTTCAACCGCTTCTGAAGAATTATGTTCACTTTCTATCTTACTTCCTACTTGGGATCTTGCAACTCTGAAAACAGAAGCTTCTTTTAGGGGTTGGCCAACTTTCTGGCTTGTTTTCTCTTCTATATCTTCTGAAATAGCTTTATCAAACTTTTTCTCTAAAAATTCATCTTGTTTTGTTGGCTTTTCTCCTCGTGAGGGTATTGTTTCTAAGGAACCTTCCTCTGTTTCTATTAGGTTTTCCCAAAATTCTGCTTGCTCAATCTGTTTAAAAATACTTCCTATTTTATCACCTACTTTCTTTAATTCCTTTTCTGACGCTTCAAACTCTACTTGTCCTAAAGCAAGCTCTTTCTCAACGGCTTGCGCTTCTTTTTCTAAAGACCACCTCTCCTCTTCTTTTAATTTTCTTTGTTTTTCCTTTTGCCAACGCTCTTGACCTAATTTACGCCTCTCTAAAGGGCTCTGGGCTTGTTCTTCTTTTCCTAATAAAACCTTTATTTCATTTTCTACTACCCCTTCTTCTTTTTTAATTTTAAAAATCTTTTCTTTAAGCTCGCTTGCTTCTTGAGAAAGTCGTTCTTTTTTTTCTTTTAAACTTTCATTAAGACCTTGTTTTTGGTTAAAAAATGCTTCCAGTTCTTTTTGCTTTTCTTGCAAAAACAGGACCTCCTCAACATCAGTATAGAACTGCTTTTCTTTTTCTAAACCTAAAACTTTTTTTTCTAAGTTTTTTAAGGATTTTTCTATTTTACCTATATTTAAATGAAACTTTTCTATTTCCTCTTCCAATGCCCAACGCTTTTCTTCAAAATTTCTTTTTTCTTCTTCTTTTGCCCAACGCTTTTCTTCAAAAAGGTGCTTTTGTTTAAAATCTTCTACCTTGGCCTCTTTTTCTTCTAAGGCCTTCAAATCAACAAAAACTATTTCTTCAGTTTTCAAAATGGCTTCTAATTCATTTTCAAATTGACGAATTTTTAAAGAAACTTCCTTGCGTCTTTTTTGTAAAGGCAATCCTTGGCTAGGAATATTTTTTAATATTTTCAAAAGCTCAAGCTTTTTTGCCCTTAACTTCTTTTTAATACTTTGGGCTTGTGAAAAAATTAAATCAAGAGAAATATTCGCTTTTTGTAAAGATCCCTCCTTTAAGAACTCTTCTTTAAAAACAGGATCTAAAGAAACTGGCTCTAAGGGGGGCTTAATTCCTTCCGTTTCTACGGGCTCTGTTTTGATTGAAATTTCTTGCTTACTTTGTGACCTCTCTTCTTTTTGTTGAGCTTGTTCAACCTGTTGTGGTGGCTTCTTTGTCTCTTCTTTCTTTGTCTCTTCTTTTATTTCTTTTATCTCTGTCGGTTTTGGTTGAGCAAGTGGCTTTGGCTGAAAAGACGGCTTCTCAAGAGGAAGCTTTGGCTCAATAACAGTTTGCTTTTGAGTTTGCAATCCAACCTGAACTTCTTGCTTTTTAGAGTTACTGGGAATTAAAGAAACCCTTGAGAGTTGCATCTTTTGCACCTCTTTCAAGTCGTCTTCCATTGTAAAAATGACGCCTTTTGATAAAATTTCATAAATTTTATCTTGACTTAAAAACGTCGGCTTTTCTTTAAAGCTCTTATTCTGGCCCCCTTTTGTGTTTTGAGGCAGACCAACAACAGCTTTTTCGTCTATGTTTTGGCCATCCTGTTCTGCCATAATTTATGTTTATCTTCGCTTAAAACGAGGTGGTTCCTGTTTGGGTTGTTGACCTTTTAAAAAACCAGCTTGTTTAGCTGATAAGCTAATTTTGCCTTGCTCATCAATAGCGATAACTTTTACTTCAATCTTATCGCCTAACTTTAAATAATCGCTTGTTTGGTTAACTCTAAATGGGGCAATTTCTGAAATATGCAATAAACCATCTTGCCCAGGAGAGAGTTCCATAAAGGCACCAAAATCAGTAATTTTAACTACCGTAGCCAGGACAAGCTCGCCCACCTCATATTCTTTTGTTAAACCCTTAATCCAATCAAGCGCTTTTTGAGCTGACTCGTCATCCTTAGCTGAAACAAAAACCCTGCCATCTTCTTCTATGTCAATTTCAACCGAACACTTTTCAATAATTTCATTAATTACTTTGCCCCCACTGCCAATGACAGCACCAATCTTATCGGGATTGATTTGAATTTTATAAATCTTTGGAGCATACACTGAAAGTTCCTTCCTTGGCTCTTGCAAGACCTTGCTGATTTTTTCAAGAATAAATTCTCTGCCCTCTTTAGCTCTTGTTAAGGCCTCTCTGAATATTTTACCTGTTATGCCGTCTATCTTAACATCCATTTGAATTGCTGTAACACCTTCTTTTGTGCCTGCCACCTTAAAATCCATATCTCCCGAGCTGTCTTCTGGGCCTTGAATGTCTGTAATTAGTTTATAATCATTATCCTTCTTAATAATACCCACAGAAATCCCAGCTACTGGTCTTTTTAAAGGAACACCTGCATCCATTAAGGCCAGCGCACCAGCGCAAACAGAGGCCATACTGGTTGATCCGTTTGAACTTAAGGCCTCTGAAACAATCCTAATCGTATAAGGAAAATCATCAAAACTAGGCAAAAGTGGCAAAAGTGCTTTTTCCGCTAACATGCCATGGCCTATTTCTCTTCTTCCCGGGCCAGAGAGGCGCTTTACCTCTCCAACCGAATAAGGCGGAAAATTATAGTGATGTAAAAACCTTTTTTTACCAGAAAATTCCATCTCGTCAAAAAGTTGCTGGTCGCCAGGAGAGCCCAAAGTTAAAATAGATAAAATCTTTGTTTCCCCCCTTTGAAAAAGAGCTGAACCATGAGTCCTCGGTAAAAGGGCGACTTGGGCCTCTATTTCTCTAATTTCATCTAATTTTCTTTGGTCAGGTCTTTTCTCATGTTTTAAAATATTATCAGTTAAAAGGTTATCCTTAAAATTACTAAAAATATCTTTAGCTGTTTCTATGTATTCCTCCCCAAACTCGGCTTTAACTATTTTCAAAACCTCTTCTTCAACCGCTTTGACATCTTTTTTGCTCTGCAATCTATCTTTTTGATAAAGCGCTTTTTCAAGCTTCTCTTTTAAAACATTTAAAACTTTTTCTTCTAAAAGGGGAGTGGTTGGCCTTTTCAAAGGAACAAACTTTTCTTTTTGATGTTTTTTAATAATCTTTTCTTGAAACTCCAAAAGGGCTTTCAAATGTTTTTGGGCAAATTCAAAAGCGCCTGCAAAATCAACTTCTTTTGCTTCATTGGCCCTTCCTTCAATCATATTAATTAAAAAGTCGCCCCCTTTTCCAACCCCAGCAAAAACAATATCTAATAATGCCCCCTCCCTTTCTAAAGAAGTTGGGTTTAAAATATACCCACTTTCATTTTTTGCAACTCTAATGCCAGCCACTGGGCCATTAAAGGGAATATCTGAAATACTCAAAGCAATGGAGGTGCCTAAAAGCCCTAAAACAGCCGGGTCGTTTTCTGTATCCCAGCTCAAGCAGGTAGTAATACACTGGATTTCTCTTGTTAGGCCCTCTGGAAAAACAGGCCGTAGGGCCCGATCAATCATTCTTGAAGTTAAAATGGCTACAACAGAAGGTCGGCCCTCTCTTCTTACAAACCTTGAACCCAAAATTTTACCAGCGGCGTAAAACTTTTCTTCATAATCACACGTTAAGGGAAAAAACCCTTGTGAGGGTAAATCCTGGCCTACTTGAGCAGTGGCTAAAATAGTTGTCTCGCCAGTGCTTACTACACAATGGCCTGAGGCCTGGTCAGCAAACCCGCCAATCTGAACATTTATTTCTTTTTCGCCTAACTTAATTGAATAATTTTCTGTTTTCATTTTATTTTATCTATTTATTTTTTAATTTTAATCACCTTCTAAGTTATTATATCTCTCACCTATCTTATCTTCTATATCTTCTATTCTCAATGAAAAATCATCTAAATCATTCTGAACTGCGGTCGCAAAGTTTGTCGCAAATTTTTTATAAGAGAGGTAATCGTTTATTGAGTGAACAATAAGCCATAAAAAAATAATAGCGAATAAGATACTTAAAATTGTTTCCATAAATTTTTATTTCTTAAGCTGTCCTGTTTTTATCATTTAACCTTTTCTTGAATAAAATTAATAACCTCTTCAGCAACCCTTAGGGCTTTTGCACCAGTTTCTTTGTCATAATTTAGGATAATGCCACCGGGGTAACGAGTAGGATTATAGAATCTATTCAAAAATTCGCATTCTTCATTGATTCTTAAAAAGTCAGGGATAATCTTTATACATTCCTCTAAAAGCTCAGGTAAATTATGACTTTTCTTTGGTTCAACAACACTTAACACAATAAACCCTTTTAAATACTTTTCCACTGCCTGATGCGATAGAAAACAAGCATCCGCTGCTATGTCGGTTTCTTTAAACCCTGCTTTAGCGAAAAGCAAATCATCATCTGCCCTGCTAAACCATTCTTGTGCAAGTTTTTTGCTATTGCTATTTTGTTCCATAAATTAATTTGCCTTCTTTAAAAATTCTATTAACAAAAAAATCTCCTAAGTTTCTTCTTTCTTCTATTTCTTGAGGCGTATAGACAATTAAATCAAGCCCCCTAATAAATTCATTGGGATTCAAAAAATATTCTTTTTTGTATAATAACTTTTGAATCTCACCCATCCTGTCAAAATATTGTTTTTTTGTTTTTTTAACAATAAGTAAATCTATGTCACTATCTTCTCTGTTGTCGCCCCTGGCTCTTGAGCCATATAAAATAATCTTTTCTGGCTTATATGGCCTTAATCGTTCAACTACTTTATTAAGTTTTACTTGCTGGGTCATATTGCTTTATTTTTTTAATAAGTAACGTTTTTGATCAGCTCCCAAATCAATAAACTCATCCACCACATCTTTTATCTTAGAGGAAGTTGTTTTTTCAAAAGCGATTACTTCAACTCTTTTGCCTTGGGCTTTTAAATATTCCACTAAAGGTGCAAAATCACCATCCCCAGAGCAAAGAACAACCACATCAACATTAGAAGCGGTTCTAACGGCGTCAATGACTATGCCGACATCCCAATCCGCTTTTTTCTGACCTCCATAAAACTCTTGGAGCTCCTTAACCCTGGTTTCAATCCCTAAACTCGTTAAGGCCTCAAAAAATGGCTTTTCTTCGCCTGTCTTTGTTGAAACAACATAACCAAAAGCCCTGATTAATTTCCTGCCGTCAATCCCTTTTTTTAAGACCTCTTTAAAATTAACCTTTGAATTAAAAAGGTTTCTGGCTGAATAATAAAGGTTTTGGACATCAATTAAAACCTCTACTCTTTGTTCTTTAGGTTTTATAAACATATTTATAAACCAATGCCCTCAACCACTTTCTTGTGGCGGGTTTTATTTTCTCTTTCTAAATACTTTAAAAGTTTTTTTCTTTTAACAATCATTTTCAAAAGCCCCCTCCTTGAATGATTATCTTTAGGGTTTTTTTTGAGGTGCTTTAATAGTTGTTGAATTTCTTCTGTTAACAAAGCCACCTGAACATCAGCTGACCCGGTATCCTCCTTGTGTAGCTTGAAATTAGCCGCCACCTTTTCTTTTGTTTGTTTTTTTAATGCCATATGTTTTATATTAATTTTATAAACTCTTTTGTGGTTAGTCCGCTTTGCTTTACAATAGCCATAAACAAACCTCTTTTTATCTCTTTGCCATGAAGTGGCACAACTGTAACCTTTTTCTTCGCCTTATTGGTTAATGTCAAATGACTACCAGATTGTCTCATCTCAACAAAGCCCGCTTTTTTCAATATAACTACAACATTTTTCGGTTTTAGCGAAGGTAAACGCATAAAAATTATGAAAAACAAACATTAGCTGGAATTTTAGAAATAATCGTTTTCTCTGATTCAAACGACACTTCTTCCTTAAGATCGCAAAGAGTCTGTAAATATAATTCTATCGCGTCTTTGGCCATTACTTGGGCCTCTTCAAATGTCTCGCCCTGCGTTAAGCAACCCGGCAAAGAAGGCACGGAGACCACATAACCGCCTTCTTCGGCCGGCTCAAAAAAAGCGGTAAAGTTATAGACCTTTTGCTTTTGCTTTTGCTTTTTCTTTTTTATTATTTTTTGTTCTCCCATAATTTTTATAAACTTTTAATTTTTATTAAACAATTCTTGTTTCCTTTCATTAAAAGCCTCATTTGATAAACAACTTGGGCAAGTGCTTCCTATGACTACTTGCTCCCCAGAGCTCATAAAAGAAATTATTTCTTTATTAGTAAAGCTATCTTTCACCCATTTACTTGTCCAACCTTTTTCTATGTACCCACTAAAATAAAGGCAAGTATTTAATGATTCATTGTATGCGTACTCAGGCACAAATAAACTATTTTGCCCCAAAGATTTTACATCTGCTTGGTACAATTTATCACCAGCTTTTTGGCATTCCTGTCGCATAGAAAATAAGAAATCTCGTTCCCGTTCTTGCTTCTGTTGTTGCGGTAAAGAAATAACAAAATAATAGGATATCGAAACACCCGCCAATAAAATGGCTACACACGCACTTACTTTCAATAATTTTGATAAAAAAGTATTATACATAATTTGCAATTTACAATTTTAGATTTTATATTGCCTTGTGCCCCCACCGCGACTCGAACGCGGAACCGCTTCCTTAAGAGGGAATTGCTCTACCAATTGAGCTATGGGGGCAAAAAGGCAATGTCTTGCCTTTTTGCGGGCGTTTAGCCAAATTTTTAATTTGGCGTTAAAAACGCCCTGGGATACGAATATTCATACATTATTTTCCGTAAAAACCCCAGAGGGAATTACGCCAATGTCTTGCCTTTTACTTAATCCCCTCCTCAATTAGCGAGACTGTCTGGAAACTTAATTAAACAATCAATTTTAAAAATCTGATTACTACTCCAAACCGACTTAATCGGCTCAATATCAACTACCCCCAATAAAGTTAAAGCCACCCCAACAATTAAAAAAGAACCGTAAATTAAGACCAAGCCAATAATCGTTGTTTTAATCACATCCTTTGCTTGGCTTTTATATTTCGACATACTCCCTCCTAAATAGAAGAGAATCCCAGCAATAACAAACATTAAAATAACAACATAGGGGATAATTGAAATAAATAAATAATTTAACGCCCCATTAATCATTTGAAAAAGGTGGCAAATTTGGCAATGCAAAATACCTTTACTTAAACTCCCTTCAGCACATTCTGTTTTACCTATTTTGTCGCATTCAGCCACTACAGCTGCCTCGTTGCCTCCAGAAATTACGCCACAACCTTGATAAACCACCTGCTTTCCACAGGGGACAAGCCCATCATAACAAACCGCATAAGCATTGTTTGTTAGCTTGCCCGAAGAGTCAGCCCCTTGAGCTGGGTAATAATTCCCAGCTGAAACAAAAAAAGGAGCCATTATAAAACCTAAAAAAAATATAAAGAACACTTTAACAAATTTTTTCTGCAATTTTTTTGTAAACATATTAGTTCCTCCTTTTAAAGGCAAAAGAAACAGGCCATTGCCTTATTTCTACTATAAAATAAAAAAACTTTTCTTGCAATAGCAAAAC
>Ga0066637_10001469_pt1 | contig 15318 bp, 10 predicted proteins | sample CryGeyCG2014_020_FD_62737 | JGI IMG/M metagenome (GOLD analysis project Ga0066637, IMG submission 62737) | Groundwater microbial communities from aquifer - Crystal Geyser CG08_land_8/20/14_0.20 | ecosystem: Environmental > Aquatic > Deep subsurface > Groundwater | place: USA: Utah: Grand County...
GTTTTGTTGACGATGGCGTTGTACACCTTACGCGGGATATTTTGCTTTTCGCACCAGTCCTGCGGGAATATGTGGTGGATATCGAGCGCCACATCTTCAGCATCCAATTCACGAATATTGGCTTTCCAGAAGAAATCTTCCGCACCGTTTCTCAAAACCAAAACATTAATGCCTTTGTAAGCAGCACTAAGTCGTGACGAAAGGCGATCAAGGCGATCTGGCTGGAATGTCGCATCAACGATGGTGCGGGGCAGTTCTTTTTCGTTCTCAATCCACTGAAGCAACTCATCTACGTCATTTGCAATGCGCGTCTCAACGGCGCCACCATAAAGCTCTCCCAGAACGCCGCTCCAATACCACTGAGTTAATTTGGCATGGATACGCGGCTCAAGCCAGCGTTCTTTGAGTAACGCTAGAACAGATGCTAAGGGGGCTAACTGGGTGCGATAGGGCAAATCCAAAGGACTCAGAAAACATTCCTTACGCAAGAACCTGGCAGCCAACATAAAGCCGGCTTCCACTTCGTCTGCCCATTTCTTATATGCATCAAGGGGCAATGACAATATAGCCACACGTTTTGCACTGACCGGGGAAATCTGCTTGCCTGTCTTGCCAGCAGCAATGTCTGCCTTCCGTCGCTCTAGCGTATGTAACATCGTAATCGCTTGCAGATAGTCCGTGGCTTCAACCCCGCTTAGCATCGGCTCTTTGCCAAGGCGACTTTGACGAGACTCAACTTTGCGCAGGTTGCTGCCGAACCAATCATCCCGCATGTTATAGCCATCAGCTGCATAACTGGCCGTCACCAGTTCAAATACGGAAAGAGGTACTCCACCCGTATTCACCTTTTCAAATACTAGGCACACAGCTTCTTTCGAGGTTTCTTTCTTCAGCTCGATGATAGGCAACTGATAGTTGCGGAAGGCCCCCAGTACATCCTTGCGAAATTTCATGTATGAGCCGAAGTGCTCTGGAGCATATTGCTGTAGAGCTTCTTCCCAAGCATCGGAATTCAATATCTCACTGCATGGGAAATACAGTTGGCGGCATTCCAACTCACGAGTCGACAGATCCAACACTACATCTCTATCAAAATTTGCTTTTACTTTGCGATCTGGGCTAACAGCAATCAACGCCTCTTCAAGGTGTACTTGTCCCTCAAGAGCAGCTTGAATATTGAAATAGTAGTGCCGCTCGATAGCCTTGCCTTTTTCGTTACGTGTTTTGACTGTACCCTTTAGAGCCAATACCTGCGTCAACGTTGTCAGGCGTTGCTGCCCATCCAAAATGAGTAATTCAGCATTGGGAATACCACCAGTAAACGGAACATTTTCTACAGGGCGCACTTGAAACCGCGCCTCGCCACCCGTTTCAAGGAGCATCACGGCCCCCACAGGAAATGAGCGAGCACACTGACCAACAATCCTCGAACATGGTCGTCATCCCAAATCCAGCCGCGCTGAAAATCAGGTAGCTGAACCTTTCCTTTGACGATGTCGCTAAGGATTTCTGGCAATAAACGCTTGGTGCTATCGAACGTGCTCAATGTAATCTCCGTTTGTCTTTAAGCAGCCGCCTGCTCAACCAGCACATCCGCCAGCTTCTGCTGCAATTGATTGGCTTGAGTGATGCGGGTTTTGAGTTGATCGCACAGCGCCATTAGTTCATCGACCTTGGCGACGATACGGTGTTGCTCAATTATTGAAGGGAGCCATATTTTGATTTTCTTTATTGTTTTTACAGCAGCAAGATTCTTCATTGCGCTGCCTTTTGTCGTTTCAAGTATTGAAGCTTGGAAATATGGCGATTCAAAAAGCCTTATAAAAAAATCATTTATCACAACTTCATTCTCAGTTCTGATACGCATCAGGGCCTGATTTATTACGCCTTCTTTTGAGCCTACGGGCAATAAACTTATTTTCCCAATAGTTCCTGCGCAACTAACGATAAAATCTCCAGGGGAAACAGAAAAGTTTGAAAGTTCCTCGAACTTCGACTTTGAAATGTAATAGTCGCCTAAATCACAATCGCCCCTTATGGCATTTTTCTGCTCGTAAACCTTGTACCCAGTGCTTACAAACATGTCTTTTCGAATTGAACTTCCAAATGGTCCCCTACGCAAAGATCCTACAGATTTCTCAAGCAAATCTTCGAATTTCGCATTAAACATATCGGCTGGCCTGAACTTCATATCCGATGTGTAAAACCCAGTCACCGCCATTTGCAGCAGGGTTTGTTTGAGGGCGTCTATGCTGGCTTCGGTGGTGAACAGGGTGTCGAAATGCGCGGCGATGCGCTGCCAGTTGGCGCTGAAATCTTCGGCGTTTTGCGATTGGGTGAGTGTGCCGAGCAGATGGCTCACAAGTTTTTCATGGGCTACGGCGGAGTTGCGGTGCTGGGTTTCCAGTTGGTCGCACAGCGCCATCAGCTCATCGACTTTGGCGACAATGCGGTGTTGTTCTAGGAGGGGAGGAAGTGGAAGTACGATTGAAACCAGTCTAGCTTGGTTAAGCTTCGGAACTGTCATTCCAGTAATAAATGCCCCAAGATCCATTGCATTGAGTGAGAGAGTAACAAAATCATCAAGCAATGCTGATCTATATGGGCGAATCACATGAGCATGGTTATTGACCCATGTTTTACCAGAAATTTTGAATGCGGTATTTTCACCGCGCCCCCATTTAGCTCCATCCTCACCCACCAAGACCAATGGTTCATCAAATAGATAATTTGAAACGTAGTCCACAACGCCTGAAGCTCCATAATATGGGTATGGTCCAGGTTGACGATCTTGTTGTGTAACTGGTTTTCTGAGGCTGTCTAGCACTTCAACAGCTTGTCCCAGCCGAACCCACTCCCATCTTTGTGGCAATTCAAAAGATTTTTCATCCTCAGTTATTGCCGCAATCGGTTGGTCTTTCTTAACTCTCCCTTCCGTAATCAGCTGTTTTTTTTCAGCTTGTATACGCTTGAGCAATTCATGAGCCGGTTCATCGTTCTCATCTTGCGGCACCAGCTTGCCGCGTACCGCCAATTCCAAAATCAACTCACGAAGCTTCTTGATGCCATACACGCTGGCCGCATTACCTGAGCTGCGGCCACGTCCAGATTTCTTTTCGATATCGGCATCCGTCCAGATGTCGATGTGCTCGGTTAGCAAAGTCTGAATCGCATTCATACCTTTACACCACGCTGTAGCGCATCCCCCAGAATGCCTTTCAACTGGCCACGCAACGCGGCGATGTCTTGTTGCATGGCGTTGTACTGTGCCAGCAGCACATCAGGATCATGGATTTCTTGTTCTCCGACATGCGGATTCTTGCAATCGAGGTTGTAATTGCGTGCCTTGATGTCTTCTAGACTGACCTTCCACGCACATTCATTTTCAACGCGCTTTTTGAATCCGTTCTCTTCCTTGCCCCACCATGCAGCCTCCACATCAAACTCTTCGAGTTTCATCGGCTTGGTTTTGTTGTATGCCTTTACACCCGTTGGCAATTGATGTTCATAAAACCAGATGTGCTGGGTCGGCGTGCCTTTGGTAAAGAAGAGCAGATTGGTCTTGATGCTTGTGTAAGGCGCAAACACGCTATTGGGTAAGCGCACGATGGTGTGCAGGTTGCATTCTTCCAGCAATTTTTCTTTGATGCGCGTCTTGATGCCTTCGCCGAACAGAAACCCATCCGGTAAAACCAGCGCAGCTCGCCCACCGGCCTTGAGCAACTGCATAATCAGCACCAGAAACAAATCCGCTGTTTCACGGGTGCGGAAGGTGGCAGGGAAGTTGGTTTCAATACCGTCTTCTTCCATACCGCCGAAGGGTGGGTTGGTGACGACGACATCTACGCGCTCTTTCGGCCCCCAGCTAATCAGCGGCCGCGCCAGTGTGTTGTCGTGGCGGATATTGAACGGCACATCAATGCCATGCAGGATCATGTTGGTAGTACACAGCAAATGCGGCATCGGCTTTTTCTCGATACCGAAAATGTTGGCCTGCAGTTGCACTTCATCCTCAACTGTTTTCACATCCTGTTTACGGATGTGCTCAATCGAGCAAGAAAGGAAGCCGCCGGTGCCGCAGGCTGGATCCAGTACCTTTTCACCGAGACGCGGATTGGCCATGCGCACCATGAATTCGGTCACGGCACGCGGTGTGTAAAACTCACCCGCGTTGCCAGCAGCTTGGAGGTCGCGCAACAACTGCTCGTACATATCGCCGAACAAGTGACGTTCTTGTGCCTTGTTGAAATCCACACCTTCCTGAATCTTGTTGATGACCTGACGGATCAACTGACCAGACTTCATGTAGTTGTAGGCATCCTCGAATACCGAACGGATCACATACGCGCGCTGGTCACCGCCCTTGGCTTGAAGTGACTGCAAGGCTGGGAATAGTTCATTGTCGATAAACTGCTTCAGCTCCTCGCCTGTCATGCCTTCGGCATTGGCTGCCCACACGCGCCAGCGGTATTTCTCTGGCAAGGGAGACTTGTAGTTGTCTTGCAACAACTCCCACTCGCTTTCGCGATCGTCGAAGATTTTGAGGAACAGCATCCACACCAATTGGCTCAGGCGCTGGGCATCGCCATCGACGCCTACGTCTTTACGCATGATGTCTTGGATAGATTTAATCGTGGAGGAGATGCTCATATCTGACCTTCTTATTGGTATGCCTTAATTAGGCGTAGAGGTTATGTTCTAATTCTTGCAGCGCAGCAATGTAGGCAGGTTTGCCGCCAAATGCTGCGACTAGCTCACTGGCGGTGCCCATATCTTTGAATGGGTCGAGCGTGAGTATTTTCATGTCCTCGATGTTCTCGATGCCGGTGTCAGCATATTTCTCCAGCAAACTCTCAAGCACCTTGCGAGCCTGCTCACCATACTTGGTAAAGTAGTTTCGCTTCTTCACTTGTTCGGCACGTTCGCGCCGAGTACGTGGCGGCTGGTCAAAGGCGACGTGGCAGATCAGATCGAAGGCATCGAAACCTTTGCCTACTTCCTCGGCCAGTGGCTCCAGCAGTACGCCATGTGCTTCCAGTTCCTTCAGGATGGCAGCTTTGCGCTCTGCTTTAGTCCAACGAAGCAAGAACTCATCGAGCGAGGAATAATCTTTGCGCACTGCTTGGCGGGTGTAGTCCTTTAGCGACTCGGTAATCAGTTTTCCGTCTGGTCCGTAGTATTGGACACGTTCTGAAACGATATATACGGTGACGTCGCCGATGACGTATTTCACACGCCCAGTTCCGCCTTCGCCACCATTAAAGCCGCCTTCACCGGGTCCTGCGGTCGTAAACCCTGTACCTGTTTCGCTAGGCGGAATTGGATTGCCGTTGTCATCGATGTCGATTGGTGGCTCGGGCGGTACTGGCGGGTCGCCGGCTTTGGGTTCATAAATGACGATAGGTGGTCCGTCAAAGGCCTCGTCCGCAAAGAGCTCGGTCGCCTTCTTGAAATCCATGATGGTGAACCAATATTTACCATAATCCTCATTGATACGGGTGCCGCGCCCGATGATTTGCTTGAACTCGGTCATGGATTTGATGTGCTGATCCAGCACCACCAGCTTGCAGGTTTGCGCATCGACCCCCGTTGTCATCAGCTTAGAGGTGGTGGCGATCACTGGATAACGCTCTTCCGGATTGATGAAGTTGTCTAGTTCAGCCTTACCTTCATTCTCATCGCCAGTAATGCGCATCACATATTTACGATTTTCCTTCACGCGCTCTGGATTCAGGTTCACCAATGCTTGGCGCATTCGTTCGGCGTGGTCGATGTCATCGCAGAAAACGATGGTTTTGGCGTAGGGATCAGTCGCTACTAGGAACTCAGTGATTTTTTGGGCGACCAGCTCGGTGCGTTTTTCAAGCACCAGTGTACGATCCATATCAATCTGGTTGTACACACGGTCTTCGATCAAATTCCCGTTCTTATCGGTTTGGCCTTTGCTGGGGCGCCAGCCTTGAACGTCTTTGTCGATATCAATACGCACGACTTTGTAGGGGGCCAGGAAGCCGTCCTCGATTCCTTGCTTCAGTGTGTAACTGTAGACTGGCTCGCCGAAGTAATGAATGCTGGAAACATCTTTGGTTTCCTTGGGGGTGGCAGTTAAGCCCACATGCGTAGCCGAAGAGAAATACGCCAGAATCTCACGCCAGGCGGAATCTTCCGCAGCACTGCCACGATGGCATTCGTCGATTACAACCAAGTCAAAGAAATCCGGCGAGAACTGCTTGTAGATATTTTTCTCTTCTTCGTTGCCTGTGACAGCCTGATACAAGGATAAATATATCTCATAGCTCTTGTCGATCTGGCGCTTGCTGATCTTGGTCATGGCTGCGCCAAACGGTTTGAAGTCGTTGTTTTTGGTTTGATCGACCAATATGTTTCGGTCTGCCAAGAACAGAATGCGTTTCTTGGTTCCAGACTTCCATAGTCGCCAGATGATCTGGAAAGCCGTATAGGTCTTGCCCGTACCGGTGGCCATTACCAACAAAATACGCTGCTGACCTTTGGCTACGGCCTCAACAGTGTTGTTGATCGCATTGGATTGATAGTAGCGAGGAGCACGCTCTGTCCCGTCATCGTAGTAGGGCATCTCCACGGTATTGCGCGCTTCGGTCGCTTCTATTCCCTTCCACTGGCAATAGCGCTGCCATAACAGGGCTGGTGAGGGAAAATCACTCAGCGAAATCTCCTGTTCCGTTTTGTCGGCCAGACCTGTGCAGTCATGAAATAGAAAGGCATCTCCATTGGAACTGAACACAAAGGGCACCCCAAGGGTTTCGGCATAGTTGAGCGCCTGTTGCATACCGGCACCAACACTATGCTTGTTGTCCTTGGCCTCGATAACAGCGAGTGGGATATTTGATTTGTAGTAGAGGATGTAATCGGCGCGTTTCTGTTCGCCGCGTGTATGCAACTTGCCACGCACGATGATGCGCCCTTTGGTGAAACTTACTTCTTCGCGTATCTGGCTGTGCAAATCCCACCCCGCGCCGACAACCGCTGGAGTAATGTATTTGCTACAGATATCTCGTTCGGACAGCTGATGCTTTTCCAAAAGAAGGCCCCTTATTCTTATTTGGGCGATATTAACCCGCAAAGCTCATTGAGCATATATGCCGATTGGCCTATATACATTCAAATTCAGGAATCTCTGCCAGACAATCCTCTTTCTGATCAACAACTCCTTCGTTCTGCCCTACGGATCCTGCATCCTTTATAGCTCTCAACAGCTTGTCGATATCGCACTTAAGTAACTTTTCAATATCCACCTGTTGCACTCCATTGGATGCACAAGCCACCTCGATGGGCATCCCAAGACGGATCTCAGCAATCGCTTCGCCCATTGCGGCCATGTCGGGATTTCGCAGCGCTGGCCAACCTGCCGCCTTGAGCATTTTTTTTGTATGCGTTAAATCCGTCCCTACCGTTTCAGATATTTTTTTATAACTACACCGAAGCTCCACATATAGCTTGCAAAGCTCATCACTGCTCCAGTAACCCCTCTCGTACCGTCGTTTGGATTTTCTGGCATTGGGAAGATTATCTGTGCTGCTAAACCAATAGTCGATAGCATCTTTTGATGATTCAAACAATGAAGCCAAGCCAAGCACGTAAACGGGGTTAGCAACCGGCCTAGAGGCGATGCTATCTATTGCATGGAAATACTCACCCTGGGCCCTGCTATTTAATGAAGGGTAATGGCTATGAAGCCAAGCGGCGGGGACTTGATCTAATAGTCGATCCGTCAAGGTTGGACGTTGCCCATTTTTTCCAACACGGATGTCATCCCCCCGCAGTAATTCCGCCATCCGATATATGGCATGAATGGATGAAAGTGGTTTATTTGAATTCAGGATGGTGAAAATAATATCAGCGTATCGCTGAATGACAGGGTTCGAATGGATTGCCTCGAATTCATCCTCCGCGAATTCATATGACGACTCCAATTCTATTGAGGGCATGTCATCAAATCCGTTCTTCGCATTCGCACTTATTGCTAGTTGCGTTTCATGTACCGCGCACCAGCACACTCCTGGCAACTGATGTGATCGATGCCATATTGCATAACCTCGCGAGTTAACCTCTTCTGATACACATTTCATACAGAATCGAGCGCCGATTCGCTCCCAACAGCGGATGGCATGCGTGACACTCATATTTGCTTGTGCACACTTCCCGTACTTGGCAGACTTTTCTGCTGGAGGAACCATTTGGAATAAAGGAAGGAGACTGTGTGATTGCGCAAAAATGGAAAATGGCATGTCTGCTGCCATGGCCAGTGCAGAAGCCTCGGATCTGTCGACCAATTCAGAATCCTGTGGGAAGAAATTGGCTAGTAATGCCGATATAACCTTGTTGGGGTGGATGTGGCAGTTAAGGCTCTTGAGTCGCCCGCTGTATCCGCGACTGAATTCATCAGGCAAAATTTTGGATGTCCGGATCACTACTTTCCTTTCTTCAATTCGCGGCGCGCATCGTCATCAATGACTTCCCCAAGACCGCCTTTCAGCAGCCGCAATCATTTTCCGACAATCCCACTCGGATTATTAATAAGTGCAATAGAATCTTATTTATATTCATAGTGTTGCAAAATTTTTTACTTGACGCCACAAAATTTTTGTCTTTAAGATGAATAAGAGAAATCCACACAAGGAATAAGCAGACGTGGGAGCAGGATGCGTAAAGAAGAAAAGGAAACAGGCGGGATGCTTTGGCAGCTGCCTGGTGAACATTCGTAACAGTCGAAATTTGTCTCAGAAAGCGCTGGCTATCCTTGCGGGGATGGACCAATCGTATTTGGCAGGCCTTGAAACTGGCAGGCGAGCACCACCGAAAGAAAAACAAATTATCAGATTGATTGAGGCGCTACACGCATCGCCTGAAGAAGCGCAGGAGCTCCGCGATGCTCACACATTCACAAAATTGCTGGATGTCGCGATGGCTCCATGCCCCGAACGCAACCAAGTTCTGGCAGCTCTCTCGGGACATCTACTTCATCTTTCTGTTGAAGAAATTAAAGAGATTGAGATTCTTGCATCCAAGATGAATCGCTTGGGATCCAATACGAATCACCGAAAGGAACTTATGACGTAGAAAAAGAAAAACCGACCACCGCAAGGTGAATCGGTCTTCCCGCCTCCGGAGAGGGCTTTCTGCTGCTTGGACACCATCAGTTTCCCTCCACCCCGGTTGGCAGTCAAGAGCAATTTATTGACTCAGGGGAGTCCATTCGCCTGAACAAAGCAAACACAGGCATCTCTGTACAAGGAGTGGAGACATGGGAGCACGAAAAGGAATCAGTCTGGCGCGACTGAAAAAGATTAGTGCGCGGCAGGAAAATGCCGAATGGAACGGCAACTATGTACCTTCAATCCTCGCCACACCACAGGAAGCCCCATCGATTTCACATGCCTTTGTGCTGACACCAGAAAAACTCAATGGCCGAGAAACTCATCTTCTTTCAACACCAGAAAGGAATGCGTGTCTGCTCGGCCTGTACCATCCACAAGTCGTCGGGCTTCAAGAACAGCGCATGCTGTCGCCCGGTCCGTGCGAGCATCCTTTGTGGACTTTTCCTGGAATAGACAGGACGCCCCTCCCTCCCATCAAAGGAATCATTGATGTGGCAGACAGGTTGGGCTATCTGGATACCCTACCGAGACTGAAAGTCGATCATCCCAATCCTGACCAACCACCCAAAACCGTCATATTTCCATTGATAGGGGACCTCTTGTGGGCGGTGCAACCTTCCGCAGGAAATATCCATTGCGTGAACTGGACCATCAAAAGCTCGGAGGCGGATTTCAAACGCCCAATTTCTGCACCTCATGGTTTAACGGTAAGCGAAAAGCGATCCCGATCATTACTGGCAAGACATGAAGTTGAGGAAATTTTCTATAAAGATAGTGGCATCCGCACGATTCGAGTCTCGGATGAAGCCATCGATCGCCATGTCTCCGCCAATCTTAGGCAGTTGTTTTTGCATCATCGTCAGCCGCTTGGACTGACTGCAGCGCAAAAGGAAGAAATACTGAGAAAGTATCAGGTCGCACTGCAGTGCGGCCTCCCTCCCGTTGATGTCATTCTTCAACTAACCGAGCGCGGTCGCTATTCAGTCTACCAAGCTCGAACATCACTTTTCCAGGCAATCTGGAATAGAGAACTGAGGGTTGATCTGTTCAGCCCGATCTTGACCAACCGTCCGCTCAAGCCTGAGTCTCGGGACGTTGTCGAAGTATATGCCGACTGGTTCACTGCCTAACTGATATGCACATCGGCATTCAAATCGAGGCCCCAGAGGGGTGGAAACACATGGTGAAGGGAACTACCTACCATTTCCTAAAAAGTGACGCGAAGAAAGGAATCGTATTGCTGGTTCGTTTTGATGGAGGGACCAGTAACAAACAGCCCAAAGCCCATCTTCTGGTTCTCAACAGGAATCAATTCGAAGCTGGAATCGAAAGCAACCAGATAATCATCTGCGAAAAACAGTCATTGCTCCCCCCGTGGCTTGAATCACTCGAGGGTGTTGATCTGTCTCGACTAGATGAACTTCGGCCCAAAGCAAAGAAGCTCCACAGAGAACGTGTGGAAGAACGATTCCAGATCATTTCCTCGACCCTTCGAGATTTCGATCAAATTCTGGATGCCGATGACCCAAAATCCGCGCTCAATCTTCGGGCCAGAACATGCTCACCGCAGCAAAACGAAAGTCGATTCAGGCTTTGGGTACTTACTTACCTTTGCTTCGGTCGTGATGTTTGGGTACTCCTTCCCCAATTCCACAACATCGGACACTGGGATCGGGCGAAGTTCCCTGAGAAAAAGTTCGGTGCCCCATCGATTAAATACGGAAAAAACTACGGATTTCCCTGCAATCCAGAAATGGCAAAGAAATGCGTATCGAGCTTTCAAAAGATCGCAAAGCTCGGAAAAAAAATGTCCGAAATATATCCAGAGGCGATTATTAGATTTTTCAACTGTCGCATAGTCACTGATGCGTCGTCCGGGATGAAATGCTATGAATCCAAAAATGGAGAGCCATTTCCATCCTATTGGCAATTCGCATACTCCGTCAAGAAAGAGCTCGGCGTCGAGCAGGTACAGAAAACGCTGTATGGACAAGCACGCCACAGGACACGCCTTGCTGCATCCAAAGGCTCTTTCTCTGAAGAGATTTCGAACTTGATGGAGCGGGTCGAAGCGGATGGGTACTACATCCAAGAGCGTCCAAAGGGCTATCTTGAAGGGTCTTCTCTCCCCCCATTGTGCGCCGTCACAGCACGAGATGTTCTGAGTGGTTTGAAACTTGGAATTGGCTTTGCTTTAGGGAAAGAAACTGGAGAGGCATACCGGATGATGTTGTTCAGCATGGCTGTCCCGAAAGACTTCTTCTGCAGCTTGTTTGGAATAAAGATTGAGGCTGGAGAATGGCCCAATGTTGGATTGCCTGGTCACCTCACTATTGACCGCGGACCCGGTGCCAGAAAAGACCTGATTGAAGAGTTGGAAAAGAAATTTCCAATAAAGGACATGGCACCTTCTTGGTCTGGCCAATCGAAAGCGACGATTGAATCCTCCCACCCAAGAGACTTCAAATTAGAAGGTCAGCCAACTTTTGTTCAAAGTGACTTCACGCCAATCGAACTCATGAAGAAAGAGATCTACAAATTAATTCTCTATAACAACGCAGCAAATATGGAAGGTCGATTCGAGCCCTGCAGCGAACTGGCTTATGTAGAACCATCCCCGTTGGGACTCTGGAATCATTACAACAAACTCTTCAGAAATGATGCTATTCCATTCAGCATATCTGACGCTGTTCGAACATTCCTGACGCCTGTTGATTTTTCCCTAAAAAGCGATGGGGTGTGGCTTGACCAGCGGCGCTTTGACTCCGAAGGGCTTCGCGATAGCGGACTCTTGGACAAGGTTTCTCGCTCAGGGAAAGAAGGCGCCAAGATTAGTGGATTCATGTTGGATATGTGCCTTCGGCATGTCTGGATTGAACATGAAGGGAAACTGCTTCTGCTTGAAGCCACAGTTACTCGCAGCGCGGGAGAAGACACTATCTATTCATCACTCGCCGAACTCAAGCAGTGGAAGGAATCACGACCGGAAATACAGTCTGCATTTAGGGTTCACAAACAATCTACTACTTCAGAAATCATGTCGCGCTTTGAAGAGAACACGGGAAAACAATGGGACTCCACAACTCGTCGGGCTGGCAAGCCAAAGCGTGACGCCTCATCTCGTCAAGAAGAAGCTGAAGTTCGACAATCCACATCCAAACGAAAGGCCGCATGATGAAACTATCTGACAATCCCTGGGTATCACGTTATGCGCCTCTTCTTGATCGTCAGATCATCAAGGAACGCGCCACTGTTGTGGTTCCAGACATTCGAGGGCTCCGTACTATGTCTACTGAGCTCGCGTGCAAAAAAGTTGAGAATGCCTTGGAAACCGTCTTCTACCCGACTAACCAGTGCATCGACATCCTGCATCGCTTCGCAGATGCTGCATTTGCACACTGCGCAACCACTTATCCTGACAGTCATGCATTCCTACGGGGAATTTATTCGGAGAAATCCCCCCTATCTAACTTCGAGGTTCCGATTCTTCTAACAGGGCTGGCTGGAACTGGAAAGTCACAACTCATGAAGGCGTTCCAGCGAATCCAGGCGGCTGAGAAGTCTGTTTGCATTGACACAAATCACGCTCCTTTTGATCTGAAAGGGCCATGGAATATTACCGTGGATGCGCGCAACTCTCTAAAGGCCATGCTGAGTACGCTGGCGTCATCTGAAGGGATGACCAAAGACCTGATTGAGAGATGCAGAAAAATCGCATTCCGTGATGGAATTGCATTACTGCATGCCGATGAGTTTCAGTTCGCGACCTCTAGCGAGAAAGCAAATGCATTGGTCACCCAGATGTTGTTGTCACTCGGATTGATCGGCCTGCCGTGGGTCTACAACGCCAATTACAGCCTTGTTCGTCGAATCATGAAACGTCCCGAGGAAGATCTTCAACGCCTTGCTTCGAATTATATTGTTCTATTGCCAGAGGCACCTGGAAGTGATGACTGGATAAATACGTTAAAAGCCCAGCGGGCTGTCGCTACCGAGCTCCTGACATTCGACCCCAAAAACGATGCGTCTGATCTGCACATTTATACTGCAGGTCGTAAAAGAGCGATGAAGCAATTGATCGTTCAGACGATAAGAAGAGTACACCCTACAGGTGGAACTATAGATATTAAGGCTCTTAAACGCACGTACCTTTCGACTGATTATGCCGCCTACAGAAATGAGTCTGAAATCATTCTCTCGCAGACCATTCAAAACAAGCCCGACTCTGAAAGGCCTGATCTTTGGTGTCCGCTACCCATTCCTAAAGGACTGGCCGTCACTTTTACAGAGTTCGCAACTGAGCAGAGAAATGAGCGACTCGCAGACGCAGAATTGAAAGCATCCCTAAACAAAGATGAGCGTGACGGATTGAATGCTTTATTGAAAACTACGTCCAAGGCCAATAAGTCAGCAGGCAAAGTAGTTCCGATCCGTAGGAATGCACCGCCGACAGCGGATGAATTGAAACAGAACGCCAATTGGATCAAGGATCAATTCTGATTGTCGCGACTGAAATAGTCGAGCTATACAAGCCATGGTCTATCAGTTTCAGCTCTTCGAGTCTGACAATTTGCATTTACCTAGCCCTATCGAAGGTGAGTCACTCTATAGCTGGTGCATTAGATTTCACAGGCTCAGCACAAACACAAAGGCAAAGCAGACGATCAGACAACTTTTTGGCCATGCGACCACAGGGGCGAGACACGACTTCCCGACTCGACTGGGCCACTTTTCTACTACCACGCAATTCCTTTTGGGGACCATTGAGGAACTGATCTATGAACGAACTGTGTTTTCAATATTCGCACCATTTCTAACTCAAGACGCTGTCGATGACGTAATTAGGAATATGAGAGATGGACAATATTCACGCATTGCATATCGAATAGGACTAAGAGGCATTCCGACATTTACAGTAGCCCCTTTAAAAGCCTGCGCTATCTGCATAAACGAGGACAGAGTGCTACATGGTTCAACATACTGGCATATCGAGCACCAGTTCCCAACAAGTCTTACATGTACGAAACATGGATCCTCGCTATTAGTGGCAACGCAAATTTTCCACGCTGAAATTCAACATTGGAATTTGCCTTCTGATATTCCTCTGAGTGGTTGGATGAATTATCGAAAACCTGATGCAAGGGAAATAATCTTGCTAAACAAGTTGAGTGAATGGAGCCTATGGGTATCCAGGATTGCAGACCGAAATTTTGAAGAAGGCGTTCTGCGCAGAACCTACCTACTTCGAGCAAAGTCCATGGGATGGACTCACTCTGATGGAAAAATTGATTTTGAGAGAATCAGAGTGGCCTTTCGCAAGAAATACGCGAACCTGGAGCCTGTGCCAGGTTTCTCGTTCGTGAAAGACACCTGGTTTGCGCATGGAGGATTTCTAGGTGAGATATTGCTGAGCATTGGCAACAACAAGCATCCTCTCAGGAATCTTCTGGTGATGGACTTTCTATTCGACTCCCACCAAACATTTCTCTCTGAGTACGATCGAGTATGCGATGCACTGGCACAAGACAAGTTGGGAAACCTTTGGTCCGATCTCGTCGATTCCACCAGTTTGCTCAAAATGCTTGTCTCCGATGCAGGGTTCACCGTAAACACAGCGGCACAGAAGCTGCATATTCCAGTACAGAGTGCGATTCGAAGGCTTAGACGGGATGGCGTAGCATTTCAACAAAACCGCCGTATAGCTCTTCCGACTGAAGAGGCAATGACTTCATTCTTACTTGATGGCGACAGCCTTGACGAAATCGCATTGAAACTGCAGATCAAGAAGCATCAGATTATTAGCTACTTAACGAAACACCCAGATCTGCAAATTTCCTGGCGCCAGGCAGTCCAGAAAAAAGAAATTGAAAAGCATCGATCTATGTTTCTTCAGTTCTTATCAGACAATCCGAACATTCAGGAAAGAAATGTTCGCAGAACCCCAGAGAGTGGCTTCCGGTGGCTGAAGGAGAACGATATAGATTGGTTACATGGCCACCTACCTGGAATTTGGAACCAGAGATAGGAGCAGGAAATTTATACCGTTAGAAAACGGTCAGGAGTTCGGCCTTATGGAAAGCTTTGCATAAGGCCGATTATGCAAAGTCGTTGATTATGTAAAGTAGCATATCGGAACACGCGCCAAGAGCTGCTTTACAGCGCACGGCGCGAATTTCGAGCT
>Ga0066637_10001470_pt1 | contig 15318 bp, 14 predicted proteins | sample CryGeyCG2014_020_FD_62737 | JGI IMG/M metagenome (GOLD analysis project Ga0066637, IMG submission 62737) | Groundwater microbial communities from aquifer - Crystal Geyser CG08_land_8/20/14_0.20 | ecosystem: Environmental > Aquatic > Deep subsurface > Groundwater | place: USA: Utah: Grand County...
CCAGATCGCTATTTTGTCAGAAGAAATCAATGAACTTGCTGACCACTTGAAAACTCACAAAAAAGATTTTTCATCCCGCAGAGGTCTCTTGAAAAAAGTTGGGCTTCGCAGACGGTTATTGAAATATCTAGAAAAAGAAAATCAAAAATCATACATCGAACTCGCGGGAAAACTAAAACTTAAAACCGCAATAAAAACAGATGAAGCATCCTGATCAACGGGTCGGCATTTTTGTCGACGTCGCAAATCTTTATCACTCTGCTAAAAACCTATACGGTGCCCGTGTAAATTTTGCGAAACTCCTCGAAGAAGCGGTCTCAAAACGAAAACTTGTTCGCGCGATGGCATACGCCGTTCGCTCACAGGCCTCGAAAGACGAGGATAAATTTTTTGAAGTTCTTGAAAAACAGGGGTTTGAGCTTCGCATGAAAGATCTACAGGTATTCGCAGGCGGCGCGAAAAAGGGAGATTGGGATATTGGCATGGCAGTTGATATCATCCGCATGTCTTCAAAAATCGACGTTGTGGTTATTGTAACTGGCGACGGCGATTTTATTCCGCTTGTTGAATACGTAAAACATCAGGGTCCGTATGTTGAATTAATGGCATTCGGCGAATCTACATCATCAAAGTTAATTGAGGCGGCTGATGAATTTGTTGACCTCTCTGCAAATAAAAAACAATTCTTGCTCCCCATACGCGAGCGTAAGTTCTTTTCAAATTAATTTTATTTACCGCGCATGTGATCCGCAAACGTACTGTACTCGGACCAATTCGAGTCAGCGGTTTGCCGACCAGTGCGCATAACACAGAAGAATATGAAAGAATATTCAGTTGAGGTTGGCGGAAAACCCCTAATCATCCGCACTGGCGAATATGCACAAAACGCAGCAGCAGCCTGCACCGTGCAATATGGCGAGACAGTTATTCTCGCAACAACAGTCATGTCAAACTCAATCCGAGAAGGCATCGACTATTTCCCGCTCATGGTTGAGTTCGAGGAACGTTTTTATGCTGCAGGAAAAATGAAAGGTTCACGTTTTATCAAACGTGAAGGCCGGCCTTCGGATGAGGCAATCCTGACGGGACGTCTAATTGATCGCGGCCTTCGACCGTTGTTTGACGAACGCCTACGCAATGATGTGCAGGTTGTTATTACCGTGCTTTCGCATGATGGTGAAAATGACGCAGATATACTCAGCATCGTCGGTGCATCATGCGTTCTCGCACTGTCCAACATCCCGTGGAACGGACCACTCTACGGTATTCGCGTCTCTCGACTTAATGATGAATGGGTTATCAACCCAAGTTACGAAGCACGAGAAAAGTCTGATATGGAGCTGTTACTTGAAGGAAAAAACGACCAAGTTATTATGATTGAAACAGAAGGCAAAGAAATCGAAGAAAAAATCGTACTTGATGCAATCGGATTCGCACAAAAACATGGGCGCAAGATTCAGCAACTCATCGAGGATGTGGTCAAAGCCGAAGGACAGGAAAAAATGCCAATTCCTGAAGAAATTCTCGAGCCTGAAGATGAGGCAAAACTTAATGTCGTAAAGACTAAAGTTGAGCAGTTTGCAGAACATCGTATTTCCGAACTGCTTCGTGGCACAAAAAACACCGAACATAAGACAGAACTCCATGCTATTAAAGATGAGCTTGATACTCTTCTAAAAGCAGATAATGAGGTTTCAAAAGAAATGCGGGCACGGGGGGTTGACATGGTTGAAAAATTCTACGAAGAAGGCGCGCGAAAGCTTGTTCTTGAAGACGGAAAACGCGTTGATGGACGTGCGTTGGACGAAATCCGACTACTATCCGCAGCGGTGCACTTAATGCCCCGTCCGCATGGTACTGGTCTCTTTAAGCGCGGGGAAACTCAAGTGATGTCTTTTACAACACTCGGGAGTCCGGGAGACGAACAAGTGCTCGACACAATGGAGCTTTCTGAAAAAAAACGATACATTCATCACTATAACTTTCCAGGATACTCAGTCGGTGAAGCAAAACCAAACCGTGGCACATCGCGTCGAGAAATCGGCCATGGCGCATTAGCTGAGAAAGCATTGATTCCTGTCCTGCCACCGAAGGAAGACTTCCCATACACGATTCGTGTCGTGTCTGAAGTGTTGTCATCAAATGGCTCAACATCACAGGCCTCGATCTGTGGATCAACACTCTCATTAATGGATGCGGGTGTTCCGATTACTGCGCCAGTTGCTGGTATCGCGATGGGATTGATGACTGATCCAATGAATCCAAAAAATTTCCGCGTGTTGACCGACATTCAAGGTGTTGAAGATCATGTTGGTGATATGGATTTTAAAGTTGCGGGTACGAGAAAAGGAATAACTGCTATCCAGCTTGATATTAAATTGAATGGCATCCCATTTGAAGTTTGCGAACAAGCCTTAGCAGGCGCACGCGTTGCCCGAGAAAAAATTCTTGACGTGATGAAAAGTGCGCTTGCAGAACCCAGAAAGGAATTGTCAGAATACGCTCCACGGATTACCACAATCAAAATTGACCCCGAACAGATTAAGGTTGTTATCGGAAAAGGTGGAGACACCATTAATAAAATTATTGATGAGTGTGGTGGACAAGACGTTACAAAAATCGATATTGAACAAGACGGTCTTGTTATGATTACGTCAACAAATGGTGAAATGGGAGAGAAGGCAATAAACTGGGTGAAAGATCTCACTCGTGAAATTACGGTTGGTGAAACTTTTGAGGGACCGGTACAAAAAATCGTTACCGATCAATCGGGAAATGAAATTGGAGCAATTGTACAATTGACGTCATCGAAAGATGGTATGGTCCATATTTCACAATTTTCAAACGAGCGTATCGCGCGAGTTTCAGATGTTGTGAAGGTTGGAGAAACACTTAAAGTTAAAGTAATGGAAGTCGACACCGAACGTGGGCGTATCTCACTTTCGGTGAAGGCGATTGATCCGACATTTGTAAAGCCAGGCGCATCCCCTATGCCCGACCGTGAAAGTCGCGGAGGATTTGGTGGAGGCGACCGCGGGAGACGAGATGGTGGACGACCCCCGTTCCGTTCAAACATCCCACGCCGACGCTACTAAGCTAAACGACGCATGCGCATCTAGTCAAAAGGTGCGCATGTCTTTATACTACAACCAATATGATAATAACAATCAATGGAAAACCAGGAAGCGGAAAAAGTTCAGTTGCCATGCTGTTAAGTGAACGTCTCAATCTAACATATATAGATATTGGCGAATTGCGGCGCGGTGCAGCAAAAGAACGCAACATGACACTTGAAGAATATAATCAATGGGGTGAAACAACAGATGAGACTGATAAAGACGTTGATTCATATCAAAAAAAACTTGGAGAAACACGAGATAATATTGTTATCTCTGGCCGAACATCCTTTTACTTCATTCCGCACTCCATAAAAATATTATTGAATGTCTATACGCACACAGCAGCCGAACGGATATTCAATGACAAAAAATTAAGTCAACGAAATGAGGCAAAAGATATTGCGTCAGTCGAAGCAATTGAAAATGCATTGCGCGAGCGACTACGTTCTGATGCGGTACGATATAAAAAATATTATGATCTTGATGTCTACGATCCGTCACACTACGATCTTGTCCTCGACACCTCAACTATTTCCATAGAAGAGACATTTGATAAAATTATAGAATTCCTGCAATCGAAGGGACTTATCGAAGGAAGGTCTTGACAGCCGATTAGAAGATTTTCTTGACACCCTGTCAAAACTGTGCTATAATGCCCTTGTGAACATTGAAAACTCAATATTTTCACACAATCGCTCTCACAAGAGCAGTTGAAAAGCCTTCTTACTGTTTCCTCAAGAACCTTTTCCCCTGCTCGTCAAAGGCTACCGTAAAGCCTGTTTGAAAAACAAAACAAAAATGGAAAAAAGAAAATAAAAAAGGTGCGAGATACAACGAAAGTTCGTCTCATAACCAGAAGAGCGGTGGAAAATTGTTTTTTCTTTCATTACGGGAGGAAAAAATCTCATATCTCAAGGCCGAGTCATTGTGATCGCCGTTGTGACCATCAAGTGTGATGAGTACAACGGCGATCAGGATGCAGCCTTAAGATAGTAAGGCGCATCTCGCCACATAAACATTTTTATTGGGTGTCAGCATGCGCCTTTTTTTTATTTTCAAAAAAACGTATGCTTAACACTATGAGACAAAATGCTTCTTGTGATAGAGAAAATATCGTTGCAAAAAATTCAGGTGCCCGAACAATTGCCGGATTAGACGAGGTCGGTCGTGGCGCAATAGCTGGTCCCTTGGTTGTTGGATGTTTTGTCCGCAATATCAATACATCGATGCCGCTCGTTGCTGATTCAAAACTGCTGACTCAAAAAAAACGTAATTTGTTAGTTCCAAAAATACTTTCAAGCGCAAACGCTTGGAATTTTGGAATTGTTGATGCACAAGACATTTCTTTGCACGGTATGGCATGGGCGCTCAACGAAGGATTTTCGCGCGCCCTGTTTGGGCTCCAATTTATACCAGACATTATTTTTTATGACGGGACATCACGAGCCATAAATCATCCAGCGGCGTATCCAGTCGTTCGCGGAGATCAAACACATGCGTCAATTGCCGCAGCGTCAATTATTGCGAAAGTTTTTCGTGACCTTTGGATGGATGCGATTGCAGAAGACTACCCAAAATATCTTTTTAATTTACACAAAGGGTATGGAACCGCTCAACACAAACAAGCACTGCTTGCTGAAGGTCCTATAAAAAAAATCCACCGAACGCAATTTGTGCAAACTTTTTTATCATAACTTGCTTGAGCATTTAAAACGCAGTACACTATACATACTATGATTAAATCAGCTTCAGGAAACGCACTCCTTAATCCAGCAAAAATCCTTGCCCAAGCGGATATTGGATTCGGCGAAACCATTGCGGATCTTGGGACTGGTGCGCAAGCGCATTTTACGATGCAAGCCGCGCACGTAGTTGGCGATCGAGGACGCGTGTACGGAGTAGATGTATTGAAATCAATAGTAAAAAATCTTGAATCACAAGCAAAAGCTGCTGGGCTCCACAACATTGTTCCTGTGTGGTCAAATTTAGAAGTCATCGGTGGCGCAAAAGAAATTGCAAACGACTCAGTTGATGCGGCGCTGATTATTAACGTATTATTCCAGGCAGGCGACAAAAAAGAAAATATTTTAAAAGAAGCGCACCGCGTACTAAAACCAAACGGTCGCCTTGTACTTATTGATTGGAAAAAACGGCCATCACCCATGGGGCCACAACTTGGTATGCGTTTTTCGGCTGAAGAAATTACCCCGTCACTTGAAAAAGTTGGGTTCCGCGTCGATCACCATTTCAAACCAGGAGAACACCATTGGGGGCTCATTGCTATTAAACAATAATGAAACATATCCAAGTTGGAAATACGGGTGAGCGTATCGCGCGTAAGTTTTGTATTAGAAAAGGATGGAACATTTTACATACAAATTGGCGCGCTGGTCGTGGAGAGCTTGATATTGTCGCCCAAGATGGCGCCACAACAATTTTTATAGAGGTTAAATCTCGAACGTCCGACACGTTTGGGTATCCAGAAGAAGCACTGACTCCACATAAACAGCAAAGCTTGCGCAAAGTAATTTCTGCGTATTGTGCCCATTTTCGAATCACCCGCTTCCGAGTAGATGTCCTCTGCGTCGAAATCAAAGGGCGAAAAGCGAACGTGCGCCACCTGAAAGACGTTGAGCTCTTGCCAAATAGCCGTTGATAGGATAGAATGCCAATAGGCAGGCTACAAAAGTAGGCTGCTTGATTTTAACTTACTTTTATTATCACATATATGGCAGAAGCTCCAATAGTTACCGCAATTCGTCAAATAAGCGAGGAAAAAAATATACCGCTTGAATCCGTTATATCAACAATTGAAGCAGCACTTGCAGTGGCATATCGCAAAGATTTTGGCGAAAAAAACCAAAATATTAAGGTAACTTTTAAGATGCAGGATGGCACGTCGCAGGTTTTTGACGTAAAAACGGTGGTTCCTGATGCGTTAAAAAAGGAATGGGACAAAATGAAAGCCGAAGAAGAAAAAGCGCGCGCAGACGCAGAAGCAGAAGGTTTGGACTATGCAAAAATAAAGCAAGAGGAAGCTGAGAAAAAACGAAAAGAAGAAGAGGTGCGCGCAGACAAAAAATCAGAGGACAACCAAGAAAAAGAAGTCCGATATGACCCTAAACTTCATCTCTCACTCTCGGAAGCAAAAAAAATCCGAAAGGACGCTAAACTTGAGGAAGAGGTTGTGACCGAACTCTTCCCCCCAGCAAGCTATGGTCGTATGGCAGCACAAACAGCAAAACAAGTTATTATTCAACGACTTCGTGAAGCCGAACGTGAAATGGTGTTTTCTGAATACAAGGGGAAAGAAGGAGAGCTTATAAATGCAACGATTCAACGTGTTGAAGGTCGCCTGATTTTTGTTGACCTCGGACACGCAACCGCCATCATGCCTCCACAAGAACAAATCCGCGATGAGCGCTACACACCAGGCAATCGTATCAAAGTATATATTTTGTCGGTCAACTCCACGCCAAAGGGTCCTGAAATAATTGTATCTCGATCACATCAAGAAATCGTGAGAAAACTCTTTTCACTGGAAGTACCCGAAATTGCAAATGGATCGGTCGAAATAAAAGCAATAGCTCGCGAGGCCGGACACCGCACAAAGATTGCTGTATTTTCATCACAAAAAAATATTGACCCAATTGGTTCATGTGTCGGGCAACGTGGCAGTCGCGTACAAACTGTAATAACGGAACTTGGCGGTGAAAAAATAGACATTATCGAATGGTCAGAAGACTCTGTGCAGTTTATTGTAAATGCACTCTCTCCTGCAAAAATAATTAGTGTAACGTTAAACGAAGAAGAAAAAATAGCCGCAGCTGAAGTGAAGACTGATCAACTCTCTCTTGCAATTGGAAAGCAAGGACAAAATGTCCGTCTGTCCTCAAAACTGACTGGTTGGAAAATAGACATAGTCGGCGAAGAAGGAGCTCCTGTGGCGCCTGAAGCAAATGGACCAGAATCAGGGACTGGTGAAAAAACACAAAATGAGTCGTCTAAAAAAGACGAATCTAAGGAGCAACAGGGCGCAACTGACGAAACAAAAGAAAATGAGCCAACTGAAAAAAAAGAGTTATCAGAAAAAAACCAGCCACAAGCTGACAAACCCAAGGAGAAGAAATCCGAGGAACTGGCAGCAGAGGCTGAATCAGAGAAAAAATAGTTACAAAGAATTATGTATTAAGATTACTAACCCCTACACCTATGTCCATCACGACATTTGCCATTCTTGCGGGAGCACTCGCAATCCTCTATGGCATCGGACTTAGCTACTGGATCCTTAAACGGCCGGCGGGAGACCAGAAAATGCAAGAAATCGCACATGCGATCCAAGAAGGCGCCGGCGCATATTTAAATAGGCAATACCGCACAATCGCGATTATTGCACTCATTTTATTTGTTGTTATCTGGCTTGGCTTAAATAGCCTTGTGACGGCAGTCGGTTTCCTGGTTGGAGCTATTCTGTCCGCGCTCGCCGGATACATCGGCATGAATATTTCTGTCCGCGCAAATGTTCGTACCGCTGAAGCGGCAAAGGACGGACTCGCAAGAGCGTTTCTAGTTGCGACACGCGGTGGGAATGTTACCGGACTCCTTGTTGTTGGACTCGGCCTTATTGGCGTTGCCGGATTTTACGCAATAACAGGAGACATTAAAGCTCTTATAGGGTTAGGCTTTGGTGGAAGTTTAATTTCTGTCTTCGCGCGTCTTGGTGGCGGCATCTACACAAAAGCTGCTGACGTGGGCGCAGACTTAGTTGGAAAAGTCGAGGCAGGCATTCCTGAAGATGATCCGAGAAACCCAGCGGTTATTGCAGACAATGTTGGTGATAACGTCGGTGATGACGCGGGAATGGCAGCTGATTTGTTTGAAACATATGCTGTAACGGCAATTGCGGCTATGCTCTTAGGGCATCTTATTTTCCCTCATTTCGAGCACGCTGTATTGTACGCATTGCTCTTAGGTGGTATATCAATCATCGCTACTATTATTGGAACATTTTTTGTTCGATTATCGAGCGATACAAGCGGTATTATGGGGGGGTTATACAAAGGTCTTATTGCATCCGGCGTCCTTGCGCTCATTGGCTTCTATTTTGCTACGACCAAATTCATGGTTGATAATGGAAAATATGAAGTTATGAATTTGTTTTGGGCGGCAACAATTGGCCTCGTCATCACTTTCTTATTCGTCATTATTACAAACTATTACACCTCAACGAAATACAAACCTGTTCGATCAATAGCTGAAGCATCTACCACGGGACACGGAACAAACATTATTTCCGGACTTGCGTGGGGAATGAAGGCAACAGCGCTACCGGTGCTTGTTATTGCAGCGGGTATCTGGGGAGCATATGAACTAGCTGATCTCTATGGTATTGCAGTTGCAGCTATGAGTATGCTGTCCTTAACCGGTATCATCGTCGCTATCGATGCATACGGACCAATCACGGACAATGCTGGTGGCATTGCAGAAATGGCCAACCTGCCTGAAAATGTTCGAAACGTCACCGATCCACTGGATGCAGTAGGTAATACGACAAAAGCTGTTACAAAAGGATACGCAATCGGATCTGCCGCACTTGCTGCGATTGTGTTATTTGCATCCTATACGCAAGAAATCGTAGATCTGGGGTACACGGTAATCTTTAAACTTGAAGATCCACGCGTGGTCATTGGCTTGTTTATTGGCGGTCTCTTACCATATATATTTGGCGCGCAAGCTATGCAAGCAGTGGGACGCGTTGCTGGACAAGTTGTTGAAGAAGTGAGGCGTCAGTTCCGAGAAATCAAAGGTATTATGGAGGGAACGGCAAAACCTGATTACGCCCGAAGTGTTGACATTGTCACAAAAGGAGCGATTCGCGAAATGATTATCCCAGCGCTTATTCCGGTTGTTGCCCCAGTCTTTGTCGGTTTTATCTTAGGTCCAGAAGCTCTTGGAGGATTATTAATTGGCGCGATCGTCACGGGGATATTTGTAGCGTTATCGATGACAACTGGCGGAGCCGCATGGGACAATGCAAAAAAATATATTGAGGAAGGCAATCACGGTGGAAAAGGATCAGAGGCCCACAAGGCTGCGGTGACTGGCGATACAGTCGGGGACCCATACAAAGATACCGCTGGTCCAGCTATTAATCCGATGATTAAAATCATCAACATCGTAGCGTTATTGATTGTTGCTTTCATCTTGTAATATTACAACCCCATGGATGAGACGATTAAGGATTATCCGGCATTCTATCGAAAATTCATAATGCCAAAATTCAGAAAACGCATATCGTGCGTCACCGGCCTCGGTCGTCTCCCTACCCATGGCCCCTACATCATCGCTGCAAATCATATCGGATCGTTTGATCCACCGATGATTGTGTCAACGGTTAACCAACACACAAAACAGTTGATATATTTTGTCACTGAACAATTTGTTGTTAACATATTAGGCTTGCGACGCGCTGTTGAACGAATGGGGATGATTCCAAAACGCGAACAGCACAGAAACGAATGTCTTGAGTATGCGCGCGAACATCTTGAAAAAGGACGCATAGTCGGAATTTTTGTTGAGGGCATGCGAAATGAATCACCAGCTCTCCTACGAGGAAAAAGCGGTGCGGCACGGCTCGCGCTTTGGTCAAAAGCACCGGTGTACCCCGTTGGATTCAAAGGACCAGGAAACTGGTCAATTAAACAAACCACGCGTCTATGGTTTCGTGGCATGAATCCTCCGGCTGAAATCCATTTTGGAGAACCACTTACCTTCCCCGAATTTTATGATAAAGAAATTACATACGACATGCTCCGTACAATAACCGTTAGAATCATGAAAGCCTTGGAACCACTCTCAGGAAAAATTTATCCCTATTAACCGCCAATCTATATGGACTGGAAAACACTTTCCCATCTTCCGCTTGAGGAACAACGCGGCATACAAAATGAAAAAGTAAAAAAGTTTTTTCAACACAAACTTCCATACGCGCCATATTACCGAGAATTATTTGAAAAAAATCATATTGCATTTGAAGATATCAACAATGTTGACGACCTGCAACGAATTCCATTCACCACAAAACAAGATATAGCCCCAACAGCGGATGACCCAGGAAAAACACGCCAACTTATTTTACAGCCCGATGAAACGCTTATCAAAAAATATGCGACAAAAGCAGAACTTGCAAAAATTCTTGGGATGAAAATTACCGGGCAGGACGTTAAAGCAAAATTGGAATGGGAATACAAACCGATACATATCCATTTCACAACAGGACGCACCGCTTTACCGACCGCATTTGGCTATTCAGCAAGAGATATAATTACACTTAAAGAAGCGGGGAAACGTTTGTTGGATGTCTCGGGAGCAGATAGAAATCAATTTGGCATTAATGCATTCCCATATGCTCCACACCTTGCGTTCTGGCTCGGAGCCTTTGCAATGCAAGAACTAGGGATTACCAGCATTCAAACGGGTGGCGGAAAAATCATGGGAACACGAAAAATTATCGATGCAATTGAAAGTACAAAAGCTGGACTCGCAACGTTCATTCCAGGATACGCGTACCACCTATTTCGTCAGGCGGCCCACGAAAAAAGAGATTTTTCAAAACTACAAACGATTATCTTTGGCGGTGAGCGTGTATCGCCAGGGCTTCGCGAAAAAACAAAGGAACTTTTACGAGAACTTGGCAATTACAATCCAACAATCCTCGCAACCTACGCATTTACAGAAAGTAAGACAGCGTGGATACAATGCAGTGAAGACTCAGGATATCATTTGTATCCGGATATGGAATACTTCGAGGTGATCGACCGAGATGGTAATTGTGTCCCCGAAGGCAACCCTGGCGAGCTCGTAGTCACTTCGCTCGAATGGCGAGGAACGGTCGTCGTACGATACAGAACAGGAGATATGACACAAGGGATTGAATACCGCCCATGTCCGAATTGTGGCAGAACTGTCCCTCGTATTCATCCAGATATTCAACGAACCTCCGAAATCAAAGAATTCCATCTAACAAAAATCAAGGGCGAACTTATTAATTTAAACGAATTCTATCCCCTTCTTTCAAGCCGACATGATATTGAAGAATGGCAAGTTGAAATAAAAAAAGAAAATAATGATCCGTACAGTCTCGATCAACTCGTTATTCATATAGCACCAAAAACGAATGCGACATACGACCAGGTTGCGCAACAAATCCAAAAAATGATACTCGATGAAACTGGCGTGCGAGCAACCATGCATCAAGTACCACTCGATGAGTTACTCACAAATCTGGGCATGGAAACCGAGCTTAAAGAAAAACGAATCATTGATAACCGACCTAAGATATAATTTAATCAGTTTAAACCATCAGATATGCAGATCACCTTCACCCAAGAAAAAGAAAAAGGTACGTGGCAGTTTATTATTGAACACGCTGATCTTGCGTCATATCGCGACGCGGTAATAAAAGAACACCAATCAACCTTATCTATTAAGGGATTTCGACCTGGAAAAATTCCTCGAGACATTATTGAGCAACGTATTGGCGGTCTGAAGCTGACTGAGGAAGCACTTGAAAAAGCTATGCCGGATTTTCTTGACCAAGCCACGAAAGAACACTCAGTTGATGTCTATGGACGGCCTGACATCCAGGTAACAAAAATGACGGAAAGTTCACCAATAGAAATGACCGTAAAATTCATAAAACTCCCACGCGTTACGTTAAAAACATATACGGGATTGAATGTCAAAAAGAAAGAGGTGAAAGCAAGCGAGGAAGACGTTGTGGCGTCATTGGAAGAATTTCGAAATTTAAACGCAAAAGAGACAGACGTTGATCGTGTATCAGCGCTCGGCGACAAGGTAAAAGTTGATTTTGATGCTTTCTTGGATAACATCCCGCTTGAAGGTGGCTCTGCAAAGGATCATTCAATCCATCTGGGGGAAAGTAAACAAATGTATATCCCCGGTTTTGAGGAACAATTCGTCGGCATGAAGTCCGGTGATAGTAAAGATTTTACCCTCACGTTCCCTAAGGACTACGGACGAAAAGATCTTGCAAACCGGAAAGTAAACTTTAAGGCAAAAGTACACAAAGTATTGTCTGTTGAAAAACCTGAACTTACTGATGAGTTGGCTAAAAAATTTGGTGATTTTAAGTCAATTGGCGATCTTCGCGACCGGCTACGAAAAAACCTTGAGGAAGATGCAAAACGCAAAGAAGAAGAGCGCTTTGAGCTCGCGGTTATTCAAAAACTCATTGAAAAAAATAATTTTGAATCAATCCCACAGGAAATGATAGCCGATGAAACTGAGCGTATGATTGCTGAACTTGAATCATCGGTAACCCACCAGGGGGGAAAATTTGATGAATATCTTGCGTCCATCAAAAAATCTAAAGAGGATTTAAAAAAGGATTTTTCGATACGTGCAATTGAACGCATTAAAACAGCGCTTCTCTTACGTGAGGTTGCGGAAAAACACAGCCTTGTCGCAACACAGGACGCTATAAACGAGGTTATTACACGCGAAAAAGAACATCATGCGCAGAACCCAGAAATGGCAAGCCAGATCGATTCACCGCACTACCGACGCCATGTGGCAAATGTGCTCACCTCGCAAAACGTGATACACTATTTGAAGGAACACAACACCCCTTCAAAAAAATAATCATGCGTATCGGTTTGCATGTATCCGCGGCAGGCGGAGCGGACAAAACAATTGAACGAGCAAAAGAGCTCAAATGCGAAACATTTCAGTTCTTTTCACGTTCTCCTCAAGGTGGCCCAGCTCCTGTTCTTACGAAAGAGATAATTAGCCGTTTTCAAACTGGATTAAAAAAAGCTGATCTTGTTGATCCAATTATACATACTCCATACTTCATCAATCTTTGTTCAACAAACGAACGCATTAAGAAAGGTTCAATAAAAATTATCCGTGAAGAACTTGAACGCGCAACAAAATTAGGCGTACCTTTTGTCGTTACCCACTTAGCAGCGAGTAAAGATTTAGACCAAATAACTGCACTACATGAAGTGGCTCGAGGAATAAAAAAAATTCTTACGGGATATAAAGGTAGCGCAACATTACTTTTGGAAAATGCAGCTGGTGCTGGAACTGTCATTGGATCAACTTTTGAAGAACTCGCGGTACTTATGAAGGCAGCCCCGAACAAAAAAAAGGTCGGGGTATGCATTGATACGTGCCATCTCTTTGCGTCAGGATACGATATTCGGGATGCAAAAACAGTGCAAAAAACACTCAAAAAATTTGATCGTATAATAGGTAAAAAATACCTTCGCTATATCCATGCAAATGATTCCAGAACAGGCTTAGGAGAAAAGAAAGATCGCCATGAACATGTTGGCGAAGGATATATTGGTATTGCTGGATTCAAGGCGCTTCTGAGACACCCCATGCTACAAGATATCCCTATTACGCTCGAAACAAATCATGATGGTAAACACATTACCGATCTAAAAAAATTAAAATCATACCGACCATGACTACGAGAATGAAGAAAATCCGGCGCACAATTCTTGTGTCAGGAAAAATCGCACTCCAGCATTTTACAAAATTACGATCAACGAACGTGTACGAAAAGTCACGCTATGAGCGCGTAACAACAGTTGATCGGGCTATCCATAGATTTCTCAAACGGGTTTTGCCAACCATTGTCCCTGTGCCAGTCTTATCCGAAGAAAATAGTTCTGTATGGAAGACCTGTAAATCATATTGGGTTATCGACCCTATCGACGGAACGACAAATTATATCGCACGAATTCCATATTTCTGCATTGGTATTGGGCTTGTTGTTAATGGAAAGATCGAACTCAACGCAGTTTATAACCCTATTTTACAAGAATTGTTTTGGGCAGAACGTGGAAAGGGGGCGTATCTAAATTCAAAAAAACTTCGGGCTGATCATAAATTGCAACTTTCAAAAAGTATTATAGGGATTTCCTATTCACATTCTCAAGCCTCTATACAACGGGCTGGTCGTGTAGGGATGCGGCTACGTAAAACAATTCATAACACCAGACACTCCGGTTCAACGCTATTAACATTTGCATATGTCGCTTCGGGTAGATTGGAAGGCTCTGTTGTATTAGGGCCCATTACCCCATGGGACTCGATTCCAGCGCTGCTGTTAATTCAAGAAGTACATGGACGTATTACGGACTTTTCTGGGCACGATTATTCTATTAATCGCACAAAAAGTGTTATTGCGACAAACGGCGCAGAACATACCCGACTGCAAAAAATTGTAAATAGCACGCGATAATGAAAAACTTTACCACAAAACACGATACACAATCGTTGTCGACCCCAAAACCAACATCACATAAATGGCAAAATGGTTCAGTTTTGGTGATTGGTGGTTCGCATCGATATCACGGAGCACCACTACTTGCGGTTTCCGCTGCCGCGCGCTTTGTAGATATTGTGCATTTTGCTTGCGATGAAAACTATAAAAAAATTTTACCTCGTATGCGCGGCAAACTTTTTGAATTTATTCCGGTTTTCTCTCGCGAGCTCAAGACCTACGTCAATCATGTTGATGTTGTCCTTTTGGGCCCTGGTTTGGAGCTACACGCGAAAAATCAAAAACTTGTTCGGTCTATTCAAAAACAATTTCCCAAAAAACGACTTATTTTTGATGCAGGTGCATTTCGTCTTGCTGACCTGAATGCTTTGCACGATCAATGCATTGTCTCACCAAATCAAAAAGAGTTTTTAGATATTTTTGGAGCCACGCGATCGCCAAAACTGGTAAAAAAATATGCTAAAAAATTCCGTTGCACCATTCTTGCCAAAGGCCCTATAAGCTACATAGCGAGCCCTACAGCTTATGCAGAAAATCACACGGGTAACCAAGGGCTGACGAAAGGCGGGACTGGCGATGTACTCGCGGGTCTTCTTGCCGCTTTTTTTACGAAAAATAATCCTTTTCTTTCAGCAAAAGCTGCGAGCTTTCTGCTGGGCAAAACAGCAGAACAGCTTTGGGAAAGCCGAGGGTACGCATTTTCAGCCACCGATCTTTTGCAGGATATTCCCCTTGTTTTTAGAAAACTTACGCACCCTTGAATGAATCCCTGCTTCTTGCTATTCTGTGAGGGTTCCGTTAGGTTAAGAAGACGAAAGGGCTGATTTTTCAAATCCCGAAGAAGGATTGGGGCCACGTAGCCAAGTGGTAAGGCAGAGG
>Ga0066637_10001474_pt1 | contig 15298 bp, 20 predicted proteins | sample CryGeyCG2014_020_FD_62737 | JGI IMG/M metagenome (GOLD analysis project Ga0066637, IMG submission 62737) | Groundwater microbial communities from aquifer - Crystal Geyser CG08_land_8/20/14_0.20 | ecosystem: Environmental > Aquatic > Deep subsurface > Groundwater | place: USA: Utah: Grand County...
CGAGGCGACCCCACATTATCCACTAATTACGACGACTAATTTTTCAATATTTTTTAAAGAACAAAAACTGATTTCATTAGACCTAATTTTCTATATACTACTCACACTTTTAAACGAACTAGAGATAAGCAATTAGCAACCAATTTTGTATACGCTACCAAATATTTTGAGATTATTAATACGCCCTCTAAGGCATACATAGCGCTAAGCGGAAAGTGGGATGAAATAGAAGAACAAATACAATGTTTGTGTGAAGAAATGGATTTTTATTGTTCTAAGAAACTCAAAAAAGAACTCAAAAAATTCTTGGATAAATTTTATACTTTTAATCAACTTGCCTATAGATATATTTGCTGTGATACCGTAGAACTTGAAGCGTGGGAAGACGAAAAAAAGAAAATATATAAAGAATATCTTGACTTTAGAGCATTTCTAAAAGAAGACCTTTTTAAGTCTTAGCGGGGAGGCGATATGTTTATAATAGCAGGGGGGATAATTTTAGCAATTATTATAATTTTTATTATAATTTCTATGCTGGCCGGCGCTGGGCTTGCAGCAGGTGGCGTTTTGGCAACAATAGGTGCTGTTTTTTCAACAAAAGAGGGGAAAATGTTAAAATTAATAAATTTAGGTAAATATGATGATGCAATAACTCTTTGTAATGAAATAATTTCCAAGAATCCGCATAACGCGATCGCATATAATAATCTTGGTGTTGCCTATGAAAGGAAAGGTAATTTCATAGAAGCAATAAAAGCATATCAAAGAACCACAGAGATAAATCCGCAGTTTCAATTAGCATTGAATAACCTTAACACACTTAACGCAAAAATATCAAAGGAAGAAGTCCCAGGTATTTCTAAAAAATGCCTTCAGTGTGCGGAAATTATAAAGGCAGAAGCAAAGATTTGCAGATTTTGTGGATATAAATTTGAACAGGCGCCCTGTAGGAGTGAAGATGTAAAACCACCCTGCGAGGTTTCTCTAAAAGGAATAGAGCAAGGGGGCGAGGAAACAAGTAAAGAGAAATTATCTGAGGAAGAAGAACCCCCTAAAACCGAACATTTTGAAGGTACAATAACTTGCTCCAGGTGTGGAACTAAAAATAAATGGGAAGACCTAACGGAAGGCAAATACTGCAGCGGATGTGGGAAAGATATAGAGGAAGAAGTTAAAAGAGGCCCTGTCTCCACCGAAGAAACACATCGGGATAAAGTACCTGAGGGGTTTATGAAAAAAATTGCCTGGACAATATTAAGTTGTGTTGGGGCCACTATTGTTCTAATTTTAATTTCTAACTACCATCCCGTAAAGGTTAAAAGTGGGGAGAAAGTTACGTGTTGTGATTGCGCTGGGATCATAAAAATACGATTAAAGAAATTACGGTGCCAGCGAAAGATGCGAAAAAATACAAAATTATTAAAAGTACTGGATTATGTGAAACGTGTGGTAACAGAGTTGTAGAAGTAAAAATAGGAACGGTGTTGTCCTGTGCCAAATGTGGCAAAATTTTAAAAGATTCATCACATAGATTAACTGTCAGGAGAAAAGACGTAGATAAATATTCAATTCAACGCACAAACGCAATTTGTAAGAATTGCCAAATAGAAATGGAAAAAGCAGAAAGAGAAGCAAAGAAAGCAGAAAAAAGAAGATTGAGACCACTTTTTTACGAAACTGTTGAAAAAATAAGGCAAAGCTACTGCGTTAGCGATAACTCAGGGAGGCTTGCTTACAGGTTTTTCTGCGAAAAGCATCCTGAGCTAAGTGAATATTTATATAAATATTTTTATAAAGGAGTTGATCCTTTTGAAGATAATGAGTGAATTTGGGGGCAGAAATGGGAAAATGTTATAAAAATTTAAGGGAGTTTATTAAAAATAATTTAAGTACTAAAGAATTTCCTGATACTCAAAAAATAATAAATGCATTAAAGGGTGCAAAACGCAGGGGTTATTTCACAAAAAAGGAATTATTAAAAATAGGATTGTGGAAAGTACCAAAGAAAAGAAATGTATACCGCCTATTATTAAAAAATTCAGAAAAAAAAGTTATAGAAGTGTCCAGAAAAGTATTTTCTACAAATAATGAAAAAAGAAAAATAGAGCTTTTAGATAAACAATTAAAGGGTGTTGCAATTCCAATGGCTTCCGCAATTCTTATGTTAACTAACCCCCGAAAATATGGTGTGATAGATTTTTGGGTTTGGCGCGTCCTTTATAAATTTGGTGAAGTTAAAGTAAAACCAAAAGGGGTGGGTCTCAACTTTAACAATTGGTATACTTATTTAGCAAAACTCCGATATTTTGCAAAAAAATTTAAAGTTAAAGTAAGAGACATTGAAAGAACTATTTATGATAATGTTGACCGGGTATTATAAAAAATGCGTAATTTAGCTGTGAAAAAGAACTTTTTAGCTTCCGCACAGGCACAAACAGTAGAATATTTAACTCCGGATGAAGTCTACGCCATAGCAGACGCGTCGATGAAAACTAAGAATGAAAATCACGCCAACAACCAGACTTTTCCAAAATTTGGTTGGTAACGAGGAAATTACGCAGGCTAAAGCCCGCGGCTACCGATAAGCAGTTCGGCGATCTGGACAGCGTTAAGGGCTGCACCTTTGCGCAGATTATCAGAAACTACCCAGAGGTTTAATCCATGCGGAATTGATTTATCCTCCCGAATGCGTCCCACATAAACAGCATCTTTACCAGTAGCATCAATCGGGAAGGGATATTTTGAATTTGCAGGGTCATCCACTATTACCACCCCTGGTGCTTTTGAAAGAATTTTTTTCGCCTCATCCGCAGTTAATTTTTCTTCAGTTTCAATGTTTACTGCTTCTGAATGGCTGATAAAGACAGGCACTCGGACGCAAGTTGCGGTTATGCGCATCTGCTGTTCATTCATAATTTTTCTTGTTTCCTGCACCATTTTGATTTCTTCCTTTGTATAGCCATTCTCCTCAAATTTATCAATGTGAGGAAAGAGATTGAAAGCAATCTGGTGGGGAAGAACTTTTGTAGTGGTCGAGTTTACTCGACTTGAAGTAGAGTAAACTCTGCCACTACTAGCAGACCAAGGTCTGCCACTACCAGCAGAGTAAACTCTGCCACTACCTTGCAGGGCAATCCCTGCAGCTACAATTGATTTCGTTTCATTGATTAATTGTTCAACTGCTTCTTTACCCCAGCCAGAAACAGATTGATAAGTAGAAACTACAATCCTTTTGATTCTTACCTCAAGGTGTAGAGGATATATTGCCACAACCATCTGAATAGTTGAACAATTTGGATTTGCAATTATACCTTTATGCTTAAATGCAGCATCCGGATTTACTTCAGGAACTACAAGAGGCACCTCTCTGTCCATCCTGAAAGCATTGCTATTGTCAATTACGACCGCCCCGGATTTTGCTGCAATAGGTGAGAATTGTTTACTCAATTCTGCTCCAATTGAAAAAAGGGCATAATCTATTCCCTTAAAGGAATTTTTATTTAGAATCTCAACTTTTACGTCTTTGCCTTTAAATTTTAACTTTTTGCCGACTGACCGTTCAGAAGCAAGAAGTTTTATATTTTTAACAGGGAATTTACGCCGCTCAAGAGTTCTCATCATTTCCTGCCCGACAAGTCCGGTTGCTCCGACAACTGCTACATTGTATTTTTTCATAAATACACCTCAAAAAAATTAGTCCCGATGAATCGGGACCACTACATAATGATCAGCAGAGTAAACTCTGCCACTACTAGCAGAGCAAGCTCTGCCACTACTAGCAGAGTAAGATCTGCCACTACATAATGAATTTGCAGATTAAGTCGCCGACCTGGCTTGTGCTCATACCCATTTTTCCTGCACCAAGGTCTTTAATATGGCCTTCGCTAATTGTTTTGATAACTGCGTTTTCAACTGTTTGTGCAGCTTTTTCTTCACCTAAAGTGTCCAGCATCATTGCGCCAGCGCAGATTGTCGCGAGCGGATTTATCATATTTTTCCCTGCATATTTCGGTGCTGAGCCGTGAATTGGTTCAAACATTGAAATGCCCTCAGGGTTTAGGTTTGCACCAGCAGCAATTCCCATACCACCCTGAATTACAGCTCCAAGGTCAGTTATGATGTCACCAAACATATTACAGGTAACGATTACATCAAACCATTCAGGATTTTTGACCATCCACATACAGGTGGCATCTACGAAAGCGTAATCCTTCTGGATTTCAGGATATTCCTCGCCTACTTCTGTAAAAGTTCTTCTCCACAGGTCATGGGCGTAGGTGAGAACATTTGCCTTATCGCACAGTGTAAGTTTATTTTTTTTGTTTCTTTTTTTTACGAGTGTATATGCGTATTGTATTACTCTCTCAACTCCTTTGCGCGTATTTATATCTTCCTGTATTGCAACTTCATCTTTTGTTCCTTTTTTTAAAAATCCTCCTGCACCGCAATATGCACCCTCTGTATTTTCACGCACGACTATAAAATCAATATCCTCAGGCCCTTTATCCTTTAATGGTGTCCAGACACCGGGATAAAGTTTTATGGGACGAAGATTTATGTACTGGTCAAGTGAAAAACGCAGTTTGAGCAGGAGTCCCTTTTCAAGTATGCCGGGTTCTACCCTGGGGTCACCCACAGCACCCAGATAAATAGCGTCCATTTTCTTAAGTTCCCCGATTGCACTATCTGGTAATATTTCACCTGTTTTCAGATATCTTTGCGCACCAAAGTCGTAATGGATAAAGTTAAATTTTATATTAAATTTCTCACTTACCACATTCAGAACCTTTAATCCTTCCCGAATGATTTCTGGTCCTACACCATCTCCTGGAATCACTGCAATTTCATAATTCACTGTTTTATCTCCTTTAACCTTTGTAAAACTGCTGTTTCACTTTTAGATTCATTCTTTAACATCTTAAGATGAATTACTTTTTTGCCAGAAGTCAAAGTGATACTCTTCTTTTCTATTTTTGTTACCTTATACCCATCAATGATATCACCTTCCTCGAGCACCTGGCCATTAATTATTGCCGAAGATTTTCCGTCTCTGGATTTTATTGTGCCAAAAAGTGTAAAAGGGGATGATTTCTGTTTTTCTTTAACAGGCAAACCAGGAGGTAAATCTGAATACTCGTCTGGAGTGAATTTAGTTTGAGACAGGTAATTCTCTATCCCGACCAGTGAAACAAAAGGGTCACGGTTTAAAGAATAGTAATTAAATTTCAATGTTTGTTCTTTTATGCGCATATTATCCAGCAATTTTCTTGCATCTCTTATATGAGCGGGGAGTTCAGCCATTGTGACTTCTGGCGATGGTTTAACGGCCAATGGAGCAGTGGGAACAGGGGGCCCTTTTTGTTTTGCAATTACCTCTTCTAATGACATTTTTTTTCGTGGCAAGAATGCCTTAAATCCTCCCTTTCTTCTTGCGTAAATTACCAGACAAATGATTACATATGCAACTATATTACCAATAATAATTAATTTTTTTAATCGGGGGTTCATTTATTCTTTCCATAGCCCCCCCCTGTTGCTTTCGTAAGAAAGCAGGGGGGCTACCAGCCTGAGTAAGGATTTCCTTCTAAATCATTTCCACTACGGGGCACAACCAATAATCCGATTTCCTCCCCATCTTCGTTTTTATAATAGTAGAACCAACCATCCCATTTTTGCGAAAAGGCTGCATTATAGTAGGCAGTAGTTGCGGTTTCAAACTGTGTAACCCAGTTAGAAAAATAAACATCATCTTCTCCAGGCATTTGATTATGAGGAATTTTCTTTAAATATTTATACCCCTCTGAAAATATTGTGGTTCCTCCACCACGTTCTCCCACTGTGCAATAAACACCATCAACAATTTTTGATGGATAATGTCCTGTGTCGAGGTTATACATATTAATTGCCTGACGAAAAGCCCGTAGATTTTCCTTGGTGAGTTTCTCTCTTGCTCTCCCTAAATATGTAAGACTGGAATGCATTGCAATGGCTGAGAGAATTCCTACAATATTAACTGTAATCATCAATTCAACCAGTGTAAATCCATGTTCTCCATTCTTGATTTTAAAGATATACCCCCCTTATAAGTAGAGTAAACTCTACCACTACATATTATGACTTCAGGTAGTCTTTGACTAATTTTAAAGCGCAATATTTCCCGCACATTGTACAGGTTTCAGTAAAAAAGGAATTCCCTCTGTATTTTTTTGATTTTACCGGGTCAACAGATAGTTTTATTTGTTCTTTCCAGTTCAGGGAATGCCTCATACAGGAAATCCTGCGGTCCCAATCAGAAGCGTGAGGTATTCCCTTTGCGATGTCTGCTGCATGGGCGGCAATCTTTGCTGCCACCACCCCTTCTTGAACATCTTCAATTGCAGGCAATTTTAAATGTTCTGAAGGTGTTACATAACAGAGAAAATCCGCTCCATGCGATGCGGCGATTGCCCCTCCTATTGCAGCAGTAATATGGTCATAGCCCGGCGCAACATCTGTGACAAGTGGTCCAAGAACATAAAAAGGGGCGCCCTGACAGATTTCCTTTTCAAGTAGAACATTTGCTGCAATCTGGTGCAATGGGATATGCCCGGGACCCTCAATTATTACCTGCACATCTTCCTTCCAGGCGCGCCTGGCAAGTTCGCCCAGCGTAATTAACTCATAAATTTGAGCGGAGTCAGTGGCATCAGCAATTGAACCAGGCCTGAAGCCATCCCCTAAACTTAAGGTAATATCATATTTTTTTGCTATTGACAACAATCTGTCAAAATGTTCATAAAGAGGGTTTTCCTTTTTGTTGTAGACCATCCACTCTATGAGAAATGCTCCACCGCGGCTGACCACTCCCATTACACGAGGATTTTTCTTCAGTGTTTGAATCGCTTTCTGTGTTACACCGCAGTGAACAGTTATAAAATCAACTCCGTCTTCTGCTTGTTTTTCAATACAGGAAAAAATCTCATCTTCAGTCAAATAAACGATTGAGCCCTTTTTTCTGGCTACTTCAATTGCAGATTGATAAATAGGTACTGTGCCAACAGGAACAGGAGATTCCCGTATAAGTGTTCTCCTTATTTTATCAAGGTTTCCGCCTATACTTAAATCCATAATGGTGTCAGCACCGCTTTTCACCGCTATTTTTAATTTTTCTAGTTCCTTTTTTATGTTTATGCAATCTGGAGAGGTACCTATGTTAGCATTTATTTTAGTGCGCAATCCCTTTCCGATTCCAAGTGGTTTTATTTTCTTTTTTCGTTTTGAATTGGAGGTAATAACAATTTTCCCGCAGGCGATTTCCTTGCGTATTGTTTCAGCGTCTATTTTTTCATCGCGAGCTACAGATTTCATTTCAGCGGTTATTCTGCCTGCCCGAGCCATTTTCATCTGCATCTAACACCCCTCGTCTCTTCCAGAGAGCCTACTTTCGGCTATTTCACGCCCACTCTAATTCCTGGATATTATTTTTTACTACTTCTTTTGCAGGATAAATATGATATATAACTTCATCAGGTTTAAACCACATCTTAATTTCTCTTTCTGCTTCTTTTTCATTTGCAGAGGCATGAATTACATTTTCGTATACACCACCTGTAGTAATTCTTCCATACGCTCCCCTGATGCTTGTTGGCTCTGCTTCTTCTGGATTTGTTGCACCAGCAAGTTCCTTCACTTTTTTGATTGCATCTTCTCCATGATATACCATTGCCAGGACTTTACGTCGCTCATGCAGTTCGCCCAGGATATACTTTACCAGACCATCGAAGAAAGGTTTATCTTTAAGATGTGCGTAATGTTTTTCTGCAAGTTTGCGGCTTACCCTTACTACCTTTGCAGCTGCAATTTCAAGTTTTGTCTCTGAAAGGCGGGTAAGGATATTCCCTGTAAGGGATTTCTTTAATCCATCAGGTTTTATTAATACAAGCGTTTGCTGGAACATTTTTTGACCTATTGATTTATTTAACATTATAACATTTTATAAGGTCTACCCCTTTTTTTACTTCCCCCTACAATGTATAATTATAGCGAGTTTTTACAAAAAGTCAAGTTTTCGCATTTTGGTTCAGAAATTCCCCAACTTTTTTAAAATAGCATCGGAGTTCTTATTTTCAAGACAATGCAATCGCCACCCTCAAGGATCTTACAGCTTTTCTCACAATTTTCAGCACAAGGGTCTTAATTATAATTTCCACCACCAAAATCCTGGAAGAAAAACAACCATATTCTGCATCCAGAGTAACAACCAAATTCTGGGAAAATGTGATTAGCACTGGATTTGGTAGGTTTAGTTTCTGTCGATATCAAATTTTACTTGGTGGTAGGGTAGGGGCCGGGGATTTTGTGGAGTTTCGCCCCAGCGAGTCGCCTTGGGCGACAAGTTTCATTTTCATTGCAATTTTTTCATCGGGATAATAAACATACATTACATTTTTGGAATTAAGGATAAGTGATATTGCTTTTTTTGTGTTGCCCTGGTCGTCGCGCTCAATTGTTTCCATTCTGATGTCGCTGTCTTTCATCCACATTTTATATGTGGTTTTGGGGACACCATCGCGGGAGACGACCATTTCAAAAGAAACATTGTTGCCCCAGTCCTTTTGTTTTTCTCCTTTCATCTCAACACCTCCTTAAACTTTCCAAAAATTTTTTGCACTACTCTACCATGCAAGAGCAACACAGAGAATAATCTATTATTTATTTAGTCCGCTTAACTTTTACCTTTCCCCGCGATATTAAGGTAATTGTTTTTTTCTCTTTAGCGTATTCTATGGCGGGCCCCGTAAATCCTTTTAAAAGAAATTTGCCTGTCCCCCTGATTACACTTTAGTGTGGGGGGAGCGTCGGGAAACTATTTTTTCAGGGGGTGTAAAGATATTGACCCCCTCTCCGAAGAGTCCGCATACTCCGTACTTTCGGAGTCATCGGACATAAAAACGCAGCCTGGGGCGATTGTGTAGGTTGGATTTTGAGTTTCACACCAAAATAATTTTACACAGCCCCTTTGTGTTTTAAATTTCGGTATCCTTTTCATTTTTCATGATAGATTATATAAATCTAATTTGCAGTTTTTTGTCAAAGGTGTGTGCGATTTTATGCAAAGTCTGCAGGGAATATCCTCGGTAACGCGGAGATTCCAATCTTGCAATAGCTTCCTGAGAAACATTCAGTCTCTTTGCAAATTCCTTCTGTGTGAGACCCGCCTTTTCTCTTAATTTCAACAGCTGCCAGGTCGTCTCGATGAAAGGGTCGTCGTCGGGCTCCTCACAGGCCTTGACAAATTCCGGGTCCTTCATTTGTTTCTTTTCCCATTCCTTAAAACCAGTCAATTTAATTTTCTTCATAGCTTATACTCTCCTTTTTTGTACCTATTTTCAAAATCAGCTTTATATCTTAAAGCCCGTTCAATTTCGTTATCCGGGACCTCGTCAGTTTTTTTTCATAAAAGCATGTGTAAATAGTAGGTAATTCTTAAAAATAAAGAAAAATAGTGTCCTGTAGGTATTTCTTTCTATCTCTACCCTAAATTCATATATTTTATCCCGAAGATAACCTACATACGGCCGATTGAAAGGCAGCAGTCCCTTTTCAAAAAGCCCCTGTCTTTTTCTGAAAGCCACTCTTGTTTTTAGGTTTAAGCCGTTCAGGTACTTACTCATTAGTTCTTTACCGTTAGCGGTTCTATAATACTTTATCGTATACATTTGCTTCCGCTTTCTGTTATATATTATATAACAATTTTGTTATTTTGTCAAGTGGAAAATGAATTTTTAAGTGAAATTAGAAAATTTTTGCCGAAGTAGGCTCTGTAAGAGAAAGTATGAAAAATTGACTCCCGTCGGAAAAACCTGAAAACAGGGGGGTATAAATACCTTGACCTGCCCGGGAAAATGCGTTAAATCGCAAATGTGAGGGTCGGTTTTGGAATTTTTAGAAAAAAAGGCCTCTAATATTATAAAATATCATGTGTGCCTATGTTGGTTATAAGGACTGTGTTTTCATTAAGCAATTTGTACACAGCGCGATAATTCATTGTTATGGAAAATTCCCAAAGGTCTTCACTGCTTTCAATTTTTTTGTGTCTTAAAGAAGGATAGGAAGGATTTTTTAGTAGGATCCCCAGAGCCCAGTAAAACTTGGCCCTTATTTCTTTGGGGAACTTTTTGAGTTTCTTTTGTATGCTCTTGGGGATTATAAAGTTTCTACTTATCAATGAGGTCTCTCTTGAGTTCTTTTACACTTTTGTAAGATTTATACTTACCTTCTCGGTACTCTTTCATAGAGGTTTTATACTCTTCCTGCCACTTTGGTGTCCAAAAATATTCCTGATCTTTTCTTTTAAGCACCATAGGAGTTAATTTTATACTTCCATCTTCCATAAGCTGAAAATTCACAATATCCCCTATTTTAAGTCTGATAGATTCACGAATCCGTGCGGGAACCACAACCTGAAAGTTTCTTGCTACTTTACATGTTCCGGTAACCATTTTCAACCTCCTTTCTTTTATTTACTATTATACTATATTTTAGTAATTTTGTCAAGAAAAATCATTTTTTGGATCACTTTATTAAAAATTTGTCTAATGCACGCCTGACGATTTTCGCTAGACCTACTTGGCGGAAAGTTTAAGTTTGTCGCAATATATAGTTTGTCAAGCCAGAAATTAAAAATTTTTGTCGGCGAGTAAGTGAGCCTACTTCTGGCGATAAAAATTGGTTTCTCCTCGGTAAAATCCTCTTTTCAGACCCCACTGCTGTCTTGCGACAGCAAGACGTGGGGGTTGACCTGCCCGACAGGAGTATGCTCTGTAAGAGGAAAACGCGTCAGCGTTGACCCAATGAATCATACCCAAGACCACTGAGCAAATAAGCATCAGCAAATTGGGGGTTCATCATAAAAGTCAAGAAAACTTGACAAAATTGGCAAAAAGCCTATAATAGTAAAAACAGATTTTAGACGATGAGGCTCCTGGAGGAACTATGAAAGTTAAAGATATTATGATCAGAGATGTAACTACTCTCAAACCCGATGTGTCAGTCAAAGAGGTATAGGAGAATGAATATTTTACAGGCTGTCATCTTAGGGATTGTGCAGGGACTGACAGAATTTATACCTGTGAGCTCAAGTGCGCACCTTGTGCTTGTTCCGCATTTTTTAGGCTGGAGCAGTCCACCTGTTATTTTTGGTATAGTTTTACATATTGGAACTTTGAGCGCTATTCTTATCTTTTTCTGGAAAGATATTTTGCAATTAGCGATAAGCAATAAGCGATACGCATTTTTAATTATTCTTGCCTGCATCCCAACTGTTATTATGGCCATTGCGTTCAAAAGGTTTTTTGAATCTTTATTTGAAAATCCCCTCGGCGTTTCCATTTTGCTTCTGGTCACAGGTTTCCTTTTATGGATTGCTCCACGCAAACCACACAACGCACAACTTAAAACTGTTTCTTATACCGATGCCCTCTGGATTGGCTTTGCTCAAGGTTGTGCTATAGCACCAGGGATTTCCCGCTCGGGTACTACCATTGTAACAGGACTGTTTCGCGGCCTGGATGGAGAGGAAGCGGTCCGCTTTTCTTTTCTTCTTTCCATCCCTGCAATCCTTGGCGCCCTTATTTTTAAAATAAAGGATTTTCAACTTCAGAGTAGCCTTATAAATCAGGCAACTACTTACTGGGTGGGCGGGTTTGCTGCAGCAATTAGTGGATACTTTGCTATCAAAGTTGTTTTTAAAAGCATAAAAACAGGAAAATTTAAATATTTTGCCTATTATTGCTGTGCATTGGGTATAGTTGGAATTTTGAATGTTTGCTTACGTTAGATGTAGTGGCAGAGTAAATATGATACAAGAATTAATTTCACTTTTGCAGGGTTTACCGAAAGAATTTATCACCGTAATTGTTGCGATGTTACCAATTGCTGAACTGCGCGGCTCAATTCCTGTTGCTTTAAGTTTTGGCATGAATCCCTGGCCTGCATTCTGGTGGTCAATTTTAGGGAATATGATTCCTGTAGTTCCAATATTGTTATTTCTGGGCCCAGTTTCAAAATGGTTGAGGCATTTTAAAATATTTGGTAGATTTTTCACATGGCTTTTTACGCGCACAGAAAAGAAGAGTGACATTATTCAGAAATATGGATTCTGGGGATTGGCAATTTTTGTGTGTATTCCACTGCCTGTAACCGGTGCATGGACAGGTTGCGTTGCAGGGTTTCTTTTACAGATGAAATTCTGGAGGGCGTTTTTCGCAATTCTACTGGGCGTACTGATTGCAGGTGGCATAGTAATGTTTGCCAGCCTTGGCATCATAAAATTATTTTTCTGAGGTTTTATGAGAAAAAGACTTGGTCCGGCGCAAACTATATTCCTGGGATTTCTATTACTTATTTTGACTGGGACTTTCCTGCTGTCCCTGCCAATTTCTACATCTACAGGCAGAAGGGCGCCACTTGTGGATGCTCTTTTTACTGCAAACTCTGCAATTTGTGTTACAGGTTTAACTGTTGTGGATACAGGAAACTACTGGTCGCACTTTGGACAAATTGTTATTCTTATCCTCATTCAAATCGGTGGCCTTGGATATATGACCATTGCAAGTCTTATCGCACTCATATTGCGCCAGAGAATAACCATGGAGGAAAAACTTGCTTTTAAAGAAGGGATGGACCAGTTTAGCATGTCTGAGATTGCCCATTTCATCAAGCAGGTTATCAGGGCAACTTTTATTATTGAAGGTTTGGGTGCTTTTGTCCTTTTTCTATACTGGAGAGACAAATTTGGATTGGCTGGTGCTGCCTACAAAGGAATATTTCATGCTATCTCGGCTTTCTGTAATGCAGGATTCAGCCTTTTTAGCACCAGCTTCCAGGACTATAGAGGAGATTTACTGATAAACATCACTATCATGGGCCTCATTGTCACAGGCGGACTCGGGTATACGGTCATAAGAGATATCTACCATCACCTCAGAAAACGAAAACATCGCCATTTGTTCCTTCACACTAAATCAGTTCTGATGATGACCGCTATCTTAATCTTGGGTGGAGCAACCTGCATTTTTTTCTTTGAGAGTATAAATCCCACTGTGTTTCAATCGCTGACCCTGAAAGAGAAAATACTTTCTTCGTTCTTTCAGTCAATAACTGCGCGAACCGCAGGGTTTAACACTCTCCCTATTGCTCAAATGGCTATTCCAACGCTTCTTCTGCTTATTATTCTTATGTTCATCGGTGCTTCTCCTGGAGGCACTGGTGGTGGAATAAAGACTACGACATTTCTTGTTTTAATTTGTTCAACCTGGGCTACCATTAAAAGGAGGAGGGACGTCCAGGTATTCAAAAGAAGAATTCCCGGGGAAATTATTTATAAATCCTTTGCGATATTTATTATCGCTCTAACCCTCGTTATAATTGTTACATTCTTTATGCTAAACATCGAGGGAAAGGGTTTAGTTGCGGTGTTGTTTGAGGTTGTCTCTGCATTTGCAACGGTGGGATTATCAACAGGGATAACACCTACACTTTCTTCTGCTGGGAAATTGTTGCTCATTGTAACTATGTTCATTGGAAGGGTGGGGCTCCTTACATTTGCTGTAGCATTTACCCAGAGAAAAGAGGAGCCGCTTTACCGTTATCCAGAAGAGAGGATATTAGTAGGCTAAGGGGGTCAAATGAGACAGTTTGCTGTAATTGGATTAGGGAAATTTGGTTTTGCAGTAGTCAAAACCCTTGCCGAGAAAGGCTGCGAGGTTCTTGCTATTGATAAGGATGAGGAAAAAGTTCGTGAGGCAAGTGGATTTACCACACAAGTCATTCAGTTAGATGCCACTGATGAAGATGCTTTGAAAAAAGTTGGCGCTGAAGATATAGATGTGGCTATAGTGAGTGTTGGCGAGAATTTAGAGGCGAGTATACTTATTACACTTATATTGAAAGAAATAGGTGTGAAGGAAGTAATTTCCAGGGCACTCAATCCCCATCACGCAAAGGTGCTTCAGAAGATAGGTGTTGACAGAGTTATATTCCCGGAACGGGAAATGGGCATAAAGGTTGCCGAGAGTTTAGTGTCACCCGATATTCTTGAGCAGATAAGACTTTCGCCAAACTATGAAATCCTCGAGTTCACAGTTCCGTCAAGTTTTACTGGCAGGACTTTAAAAGAACTGGCGATTCGCACAAAATATAAGGTGAATGTGATTGCCATCAGGAAGAAGGTCCCCTGCATCAATGAATCAGGCGAATCTGATTTCAAGGAGGAAATAAATTTAACTCCAGATGGTGAAGATGAAATCTCAGTCGGAGATGTATTAGTTGTTGTTGGAGATATTAAAAATATTGAGGCATTGCGCAAGGAGAAATAAATTGAATAACAATAATTATAATCACAAAGAACTTGCACAGGATTTGTTAGAATTGGGAAAATTTTATTTTCTAAACGAAAAATATGATGAAGCAATAAAAGTTTTGCAAAAGGCGCAAAAATTTAACCCTTTCTGTGCGGATATATATTATCACCTAGGGCTAGTTTACGAGGCAAAGAACAATCTTCATAATGCAAAGGTTATGTACTTGAAAGCAACTGAGGTTGATTCCCAGTTTACTTTAGCCCAGGAACATCTTGATAAATTGGTAGGGAAGTGAACAACTTCCAAAAATGTGGCGCCAGAAATTAAGGGGGGGGTTATGGTTAAAAAAACTACTTTTGCTCTGTTCTTCGGGAACAGAGGTTTTTTTCCGGCGAAGTTGATGTCTGAGGCAAGAAAAGAGATTTCAGGGGTGTTAGAGTCAATGGGCTATGATTACATAATGCCAAACGAGAGAGCAACGAGATTCGGGGCAGTAGAAAATCCTGCTGAAGGACAGATTTATGCAAATTTTCTGGAGAAGAATAAGGGCAAATTCGGTGGGGTTATTCTTTCTCTGCCGAACTTCGGGGATGAAAGCGGAGCAGTGGCCGCACTTAAAAATGCAGGGGTTCCAATTTTAATTCAGGCGTATCCGGACGAACTGAATAAGATGGCACCCAGTGAAAGGAGAGATTCTTTTTGCGGAAAATTTTCAATCATGGATGTTTTTGTACAGTATGCAGTCCCCTTTACAATTTTGCCACCGCACACAGTGTCGCCTTCCTCCAAAACTTTCAAGAGTCAGATTGATTATTTTGACAGGGTTTGCAGGGTCGTAAATGGCGTAAACCTGAAAAATGCGTGAAAAATACATTTTTAGGTGATAATATCGTCGGGAAAGGCTATTTGAAATTAAAAAAATCTTAGCAAATTTTTAAAATTTCATATTTGCTTCA
>Ga0066637_10001477_pt1 | contig 15285 bp, 29 predicted proteins | sample CryGeyCG2014_020_FD_62737 | JGI IMG/M metagenome (GOLD analysis project Ga0066637, IMG submission 62737) | Groundwater microbial communities from aquifer - Crystal Geyser CG08_land_8/20/14_0.20 | ecosystem: Environmental > Aquatic > Deep subsurface > Groundwater | place: USA: Utah: Grand County...
CCTGTTTTAAAGAATCGACAAAGAATCTTTGCCTTCTCCGGCCTCTCAAACTTCCTGAGTTCTTTTTTGATTTCAATTACTGACATATCAAAAACTGGTGGGGTGGTCTGCCTGAGGCAGACGGCCTCCCCTACTACATCGGGACGCGTTACCAAATCATTAAAAATCATGGTCGGGGTAGCCAGACTCGAACTGGCGACCTCCAGTACCCCATACTGGCGCGCTGCCAACTACGCTATACCCCGTTGATGATACTTTTCAAAAAACCTCTACCCTTCCCTGATTTTAAATACTTCTCTCTTCTCAAAGCTTCCAACTTAGATTCAAATATCTCCTTATGCACAAGCTCCCAAGGTCCTTTCCCTCTTGTCCAAGAACTTAGTCCATTATTGTGATAATACAACCGTTTTTCCAAATCCGAAGTTACACCTTTGTAAAACTCGCCATCCGGATTTGAAATGACATAAACAATGTAATTCATTAAATTACTGGTCGGGGTGGTCTGCCTAAGGCAGACGACCTCCAGTACCCCATACTGGCGCGCTGCCAACTGCGCCACACCTTGATAATTTAATATTGATATTATAGCAAATCAAGAACAAAGAAATTGGCGACACAAGTGTCGCAGCTACAAGAAAATACCACTTCAAAATAAAGCGGGCGAATTGGCGGTCGCCTCAGGCGGCCGCAGCTACCCTTCGACAAGCTCAAGGTAAACTACAAAATCGTAAATTAAGATTAACGCTTTGAGTATTGGGGCGCTTTGCGCGCTTTGCGAAGATACGGCTTCTTGCGCTCGACTTCCCTTGGATCCCTGCGCAATAAACCCTTTGTGCTAAGAAGCGGTCTAAAAGTTTCGTTAAAATCAACTAAAGATCTGGCAAACGCCAAAGTAGCCGCTTCAATTTGGGCTTCTTTTCCGCCTCCGGTCACTTTCATGGTGGCGGTAAAACGAGCAAGCGGATGAGAGATTCCCACGGTAAAGAAAGGTTCAAGATAAGCTTCCTTTGCGCGTTCTCCCAAAAAATATGCCTCAATCGGCATTTCATTTACAGTAAAAGGATTTGTTTCTGTCTTTTTATCAAAAAGCCAAACACGGGCGGTGGCGCGTTTCCTGCGACCTAACCCATGAAAAAACTTCTCTTTAATTTTAGGTTTACTTTCTTTTTCCATAAAGATTTACTTTCCGACTTGCGCCTTGTGAGGATTTTCCGGCCCTTTATAAATATAAAGATTTTTAATTCTTTCGTCTTGAAGCTTGTTCTTAGGAAGCATCCCTAAAACTGCCCGTCTTAAAGCTTCTTCGGGGCGTCTAGCAAGCAGGTCTCCTAAAGTTTCGCTCTTTAGGCCAGCCGGATAATTTGAGTGACGGTAATAAATTTTATCTGTTAGCTTTTTGCCAGTGACCACAATTTTCTCAGCATTTACGACCACAACTTTATCTCCACAATCCAAATTAGGAGCATAATTAGATTTATTTTTTCCTAAAATTAAAGCGACAATCTCAGAAGCAATCCGACCAAGGATTTTACCTTCGGCATCAATTAAATGCCAAGCAACTTTAATGTCTTTAATTTTGGTGGAGCTTGTCTTGATCATATAAATTACTCCTTAACTTCTTTTTTAGTCACCTTTGCTACTTTGGCTTTCTTTTCTTTTACCACTTTCTTATCTTTTGAATCTTTCTTAATTTCTTCTTTAGCTTTTGGCGCTGTTTTACTCCATTCAATCGTCGCCATTTCGGTGCGGTCTGATTGACGCGGCCCAAGATGAGTAATCTTTGTATACCCACCCGGAACTCCCATAAAAAGAGGAGCAATTTCCGTTTTTAACTTTTTAACTAACTTATCGCTTTGAAGATAGGATAAAAGAGCTCGATAGGAAGAAAGTCCGTCTTTTCGGGCAAGAGTAACTAATTTCTCCGCTTTTGGACGGATAAATTTCGCCTTTGCGAGAGTAGTTTCGATTTTTCCGTACTCGAAAAAAGAACGAATAAGGCCTTTTTCCAAGGCCCTTCTTTGCGAAGCGCTCCTGTTTAATTTTTTTCCCCTGACTCTATGCCTCACAATATTTTTGACTTTTAATTAAAAACCGCTCTGCTTCAAAGCAGAGAAGGAAGTCACGGGACTTTGCCCGTGAAACCTCACTTCAATTCAAAACCCTCTTTAGCGAGAATTTTTTCGATCTCGACCACTGATTTTTCACCTAAATTCCTAACTTTAGAAAGACCAACCTTGCCCATCTTCAATATATCGTAGATCGTAACCACATCCTGTTTCTTGAGGGAATTAATAACTCTTACCGGAAGGGCAACATCTTCAATCGCCAACTCACTCGCGTGAGTATCCTTTAAGTTGGCGGCCTCGGTAACTGCCTCTTTATTGTCTTCTTGAGTTAAAGTTTCCTCGCCAGTTGCAAGACGAGCAAAAAAAGCGGAAACGATCTTGGATGCCTCCATAATCGCCTCTTTAGGAGAAATGGCGCCGTTGGTTTTAACCTCAATAACTAGCTGGTCTAAATCAGATTCGCTAAGGTAACGAGTTTTATCTACTCTTGAAGAAACCGTAAGAACGGGCGAGAACGCGCAATCAAGGGGGATCACTCCCAACTTAGAAATTTTTCGCTCTTCGGATAAAGAATATCCCGTTCCTTTTTCAGCAACCAATTCCGCCTCAAAAAGACTGCTTTTGTCGGAAAGATGAGCAATCACTAGATCTTTATTTACGATCTCGACTTCTGGGGAACCTTTAATGTCGGAAGCAAGCACTTCTCCGGGACCTTTTTTAGAAATCTCCAGACTCACTGGGGCGTCAGAATGCATTTTTAAAAAAACTCTTTTAAGGTTTAAAGAGAGCTCAACTCCGTCCTCCTTAACCCCCTTGATGGTGGAAAACTGATGGGTTGTCCCTCCAAATTTAACTTGGGAAATTGCCGCACCGGGAAGAGACGACAAAAGTACCCTTCTTAAAGAGCTTCCCAAAGTATAGCCATATCCACGAGGAAGCGGACCAATGCAAAAAACCCCAAAGTCTTTGCCATCCTCAACCGCCTTAAAATTAACTTGAAAAGGTTGAATCATATAATATTTAGCGATTCACGCTAATTAGCGCGAATAAAACTCAACAATTAAGCCTTCATTAATTTCGGGATCAATATCCTCCCTTTCTGGAAAACGAAGGACCTTAGCTTCCTTCTTTTTCTCGTCCCAAGCCAACCACTTTGAGGAAATCTCCTTAAGGACAATTGTTTTTTCTTCGGGTTTTATTATATCACCTTCCGCAACAGCATATGAAGGGATGGTCACTTTTACCCCATTTACCATAAATTTTCCCGAGCGGATAAGCTGTCTCGCATGCGCTCTAGAGAAAGCTAAACCCAACCGATTAATAACATTATCAAGTCTCGTCTCCAAGAGTCTCAAAAGAAACTTACCGGTATCCCCTTTAAGCTTCCTAGCGGCAATGACGTAATTCCGAAACTGCCTCTCCATAATTCCATATGTGCGCTTAATTTTTTGCTTTTCCCTTAAATGCTTTCCGTAACCGGAAAGCTGACCTCTCGATTGAGTATGCCCTGGGGTAGTTGGGCGACGAAAAAAAGCGCATTTTTCTGTTTCACAACGCGCCCCTTTAATAAAGAGCTTCGCTCCCTCCCGACGACACAATCTACATTTCGGACCAGTATATCTTGACATATTTTTTAACCGCGTCTCCTCTTTCTTGGGCGGCAGCCATTATGAGGAATCGGGGTGACATCAGTAATCGAGCTAATCTTTAACCCGGCACTGCGAAGAGATTTAACCGCGGAAATTCTCCCTTGGCCTGGCCCTTTGAGTTTAACCGCCACTTCCCTTACTCCCAAGGCGTAAGCGTCCTTGCCGACCTTATCGGCGGCAATGGAGGCGGCGTAAGGAGTCGACCGACGGGCACCCTTAAATCCAACTACACCCGTGCTTCCTCGACAAATCACCCTACCGTCGCTTCCGGCAATAGTAATAAGCGTATTATTGAACCCCGCGACAATGGAAACGATCGCAAAGGACGGAATGGCTTGTTTTTTCTTAACTTTATCTTTAGATTTCATAAAAATTGGTTTTACGTCTTTTCCAGAACCCGCTTCATTCCGCCAATAGTCTTTCTTTTACCTCGCTTGGTTCTTGCGTTCGTCTTGGTGTTTTGACCACGAACCGGCAAATTCTTAAGGTGTCTAATCCCTCGATAACAAGCGATATCTTTAAGTCTTCTGATATTCTGAGTGACAATCCTTCTTAGTTCCCCTTCGACCGGAATTCCCATTTTTAAAATTGCCTCCTGAATGGCGGCCGCTTGGGCGTCGGAAAGATCTTTCGCCCTAAGATCGGTGGGGATTTTTGCGGAGTCTAGTACCTTTTTTGCCAACGAGCGACCAATCCCTTCAATATAAGTTAGAGAAATCCCCATCTTCTTATTTTCCGGTATGTCGATCCCAACTACTCTTGGCATAAATATGGTTAACCTTGACGTTGCTTGTGCTTTGGGATTTTACAAATTACCCGCACAACCCCTTTTCGGCGGACGATCTTGCAATCCCGACACATTTTTTTGATACTTGGTCGAACCTTCATAATTATTTAAATCTAAAAGTAATTCTTCCTCGCTTCAAATCATAGGGCGTAAATTCTACCCGAACCTTATCTCCCGTTAAAATACTGATCTTATGGATCCGCATCTTCCCGGAAATTTGGGCCAAAACCAGCTCCTCCTCACCCTCAATTTTCACCTTGAAAATCGCGTCAGGCAAGGTTTCCGTAACCACCCCTTCTTTTACGATCGCTTCTTCCTTACTCATCTATTTTTGTTAGTACAATCGGCCCGTTCGGGGAAACAAAAACCGTTTCTTCAAAGAGCGCGGAGATTTTACCATCCTTTGTCCTTATTGTCCAGCCATCTCTATCAGAGATTAAATCGAACGCTCCTTCAGTGTACATTACTTCAATCGCTAAACCCATTCCTTCTTTCATTTTCCCACTCTCCGCGAGATAAAGAGGATCATAATAACAAGGGATCATTGGACCTTCGTGGAGTCTACTTCCAACACCATGTCCCGTAAGATCGCGAACCGCGTTATAACCACCTTTCTCAATTACCTCCTGCATCACCCTAGATATGTCTAATACATCATTTCCGCTTTTTACCTCAGAAATTGCTTTTTTTAGGGAGTTTTTACCGACTTTAAGAAAATCTCGGTGGAAATTAGACTTTCCCGCCTCTTTTGTCCAAGCACAATCGTTAATATAGCCCCTAAACTTCACCCCAAGGTCAATCGTCACTAAATCCCCTTCTTTGATAATCTCGGAAGCGCGAGGAATTCCATGGACCAAGCCATCATTTAAATTTATGCAACTGGCGTATTTATATCCGCGATAGCCCTTAAATGCAGGCGTCGCGTCGCGCGTTAGTATCGCGGATTCGATGAATTTGTCAAGATCAAATGTCGTAACACCAGGAGCAACCCTCTTCATGGCCTCGTTTAAAACATAGGCGGCAATCTTGCCGCCCTCCTGCATAATTTCAAATTTTTCATGATTACTTATTTGATTACTTATTTGCATTAGTTTATGGCTTTATGCGCTTTAAGATATCTTCGTGAACTTCCTTAATCGGTCTTTCGTTATTTATTCGCCGCAACACTCCCCGCTTTTCGTAAGCATCCAGAACGGGGGCGATCGTCCGCTGATATTCAGCAATTCTCCGACGGATAGCCTCTGGGGTAGCATCAGAGCGTGGCGCGCTACCAGCAGCCACCGTCAAACTTTCTCTCTTAAGAATCCGATCTACCGACGTTTCCTCGGAGGTATCTAAGTGGAAAACAAAGTCCAGCCTTTGGCCAATCTTAGAAAATAACTCGTCCAAAAGAGGAACCTGGCCAATCGCGCGCGGAGAGCCGTCAATGATAAAACCCCCAGCACAATCAGGCTCTGTAAGACGCGGACGAATAATTTTCATCACCAAATCGTCAGGAGGCCAAACGCCCCGATCAATATAACTTTTAACTTCCTTCCCCAAGAAAGTATCCGTAGCAACAGCATCGCGATGAAGCTGTCCACTTGAAATAGCCGGAATTCCCAGCCTTTCGGAAAGCATTTCCGCTTGGGTCCCTTTTCCACAACCAGAAGGGCCTATTATAGAGATTATCATAGTTTATAAACCTAGTCCCAAATCTCCCAACCTCCCCTGCATCTTCTTGGCCACTTCTTTTTGGCTCTCCTTAAGGGCTTTATTAAAGGCTTCCTCAAGACGCTCATCCCGCTCCCCATCCACAATTACTTCCTCAATATGCTGATCTCCTCTCATAGAAATGGTCACCCCCCGATATTCTTCAACGGTGACAATTTTTTCCATCTCCTTTTTCATGGAGTCTGCTTTCTTCTTTAACTCATATAAATCCTTCATTTTGCCAAAATTTGGAATTGCCATATTTTCTTGAGAAACACGATGTGAGAAATGAGACGTGAGAGGCTAGACTACATCAAACTTCCCACTTCTAACTTCGCACTTCTTGCTTCAAATTATTCCATAAATCCCTCGTAATCTCTCATCACCATCATTGAATCAACCTTTTTCATCGTTTCCAAAGCCACCGAGACCAAAATAAGAATACTGGTTCCTCCAACCGTAAGCGTCGTTATCCCGGTCACTGCGTTAACCACCTGGGGCAAAACCGCCACGCAACCCAAAAATAAAGCCCCGACAAAGGTAATTCTGGTGATAATAAAATTCAAATAATGCATTGTCGGTTTGCCTGGTCTGATTCCTGGAATAAAACCACCGTGACTTCTAATCTCATCGGCAATTTTTTCCGGATTAAAAGTGACTGCCGTGTAAAAGTAAGTGATCGCAAAAACCAAAACGAAGTAAGTAATATTGTAAACGAGACTTCGTGGGTCAAAGGTGGAAACAAGAATTTTTGCGAAATGAGCAATTTTTTCATTTCCGACCCCCGAAAGATACCCGCCAATCATTGAGGGAAGAAGCACCAAGGATACCGCAAAAAAGACCGGAATCACCCCCGCCTGATTAATTTTAATCGGAAGAGTACTTTCTCCCCCACCAAATTGCTGATTCCCCCTTACCCGACGGGCGTATCGAATAGGAATTTTTCGGTTTGCCTCGTCAATCATCGTAATTGCGTAAATGACGAAAACATAAACGGCGATAATGATGATTAAATTAACAAAGTTTGTGGAAACGGTTGTCGCAAAGGTTTGGCCAAATGAAATCGGCATTTGGGCAACGATTCCGCAAAAAATAATCAGGGAAATTCCATTCCCCACCCCATATTCAGAAATAAGTTCCCCTAGCCACATTACTAAGACCGTGCCGGCGGTCATCGAAAGAGCAAGAAGTAAAATCCCAGGAAGGGACAGTTTAGTAAGCACTCCTTGCCTCTGAAACAAAGCGTACATCCCAATTGCCTGAAGAAAAGCCAAGGGGACGGTTAAATAACGGGTGTAGCCATTGATTTTTTCCCAACCGGATTGGCCTTCTTTGGATAGTTCCTCAAGCTTTGGAAGAACTTTAGTCATTAACTGAAGGACAATCGAAGCATTAATATAAGGACCAATTCCGAGAGTTGCGATCGAAAAATTCTGCATCCCGCCGCCCGCAAAAATATCTAAAAGCCCTAAAAGCTGGCTGGATTGGAATAATTCTTTAATAGCGCGAGTATCGACATTCGGAAGAGGAATATGAGTAAGGATACGAAAAACGATAAAGAAACCAAGAGTGAAAAGGAGTTTTTTCCTAATTTCTTTGACTTTTAAAGCCCCGAAGAGGCGTTTGAACATAGGTTAAGAAATCGAGCCACCGGCATCAGTTACCTTTTTAAGGGCAACTTTAGAAAATTTTACCCCTTTAAACTTAAGCGGGCTTTTTACTTCTCCCATCCCCAAGACCTTTACCCCTCTTTGGGGAATTGATCCAATAAGACCCGCGTCTTTTAGCACTTCCGGGGTTATCACCTCTGCTTCGATCTTTGATAAACTAGAGAGATTCAAAGAAAGCATTCTATCAACGAATGCGCGCTTAAAACCATGAAGTTTGGGAAGACGCCTCTGCAGGGGAAGTTGCCCCCCTTCAAACATCGGGTTAATGTTATACCTGGCTTTTTGCCCTTTCTGACCACGTCCTGTGGTATGCCCGCCCTTACCGCTTCCATAACCAAAACCAAATTTCTTGGCGGATTTCTCTTTAATTTTTTTTAAATTATTTAAAAACATATAAATTATGATTTAACTTGTCTTAATTTCTTAAGCGCTTCAATTGTCGCGTAAACATTGCTCGCTTTATTCGATGTCCCTAAAAGTTTAACAGAAACGTTTTCAATTCCAGCAAGCTCAACCACTGCTCGAGCCGCTCCTCCGGCGATAATACCGGCGCCTTCTGGGGCCGGTTTAACAAAAACCTTGGCGGCGCCACGCTTAACAAAAATATCGTGCGGGATGGTTTTGTCCTTAAGAAAAACCGTAAAAAGAGATTTCTTTGCCTTCTTTTTACCTTTATCCATCGCTGCCTTTACCGTGGCTGCTTTCCCAAGACCAACTCCAAGAGTGCCTTTTCGATCACCGACGACAACCAGGGCGGTAAAGCTCATCCGACCCCCACCAGGAGTCTTTTTGGAAACTCTTTTGATCTCAACCACCGTATCCTTATAGATTTCATCCCGTTCTTCAGTTCTTTTATTAAATTTTCCCGGTCTTTTTCTTTGTTCTTGCATATTTTAAAAAACTAGTCCTCCCGCGCGAGCGCCATCCGCCAATGCCTTGATTCTGCCGTGGTAAAGGTACTCTCCTCGGTCAAAAAATACCTCTTTAACTCCTTTTTTGATCCCCGCCTTCGCAAGTGCCTCACCTAAAAGATAGGCGGTTTTTAGACCTTTGGACAGTTCCTTTGGCGCGGGTTCTAAATCTTTACCGATTTTTGAGTCCACTAATGCCACTAAAGTAACCGCTTTCTTATCATCGACTATCTGGGCAAATATATGGGCGTTGCTTCTAAAAACAGTTAGGCGTGGGCGCATTCCAATTCGAGCAAGTTTTGCCCGAACTCTCGTTTTTCTTCTATCGGCCGTATTTTTATAAAAGATTACTTTTGACATAATTTACTTCTTCGCGCCTCCCGCGCCCCCTACTGCCCCGCCGGTTACTCCTGCGCCAACTTTACCAGATTTACCCGCTTTTCGGCGAATCTTCTCTCCCAAAAACATAATTCCTTTACCTTTATATGGTTCAGGCGGACGAACGGCTCTTATCTGGGCAGAAATCAAACCAACCTTTTCTTTATCTACTCCAGAAACCATCACCGTATCGTTACCATCAACTTCAAATTTTATTCCTTCGGTAGCGGCAAAATCGACCGGATGGGAAAAACCAATCGCTAAGGTGATTCCCTCACCTTTTTTAGTGACGCGATACCCCAAGCCAACCAACTTTAAAGTCTTTTTGAATCCCTCGGAAACCCCGATGATCGCGCTATTTATTCTTGAACGAACCAATCCCCAAGTTGGTTTAATAAGATTAGTAACTTCGTTTGGTTTAACAAAAACAAATCCATCTTTTACCTCAACCAAAATGTTCCTTGGCTTTTCAATCGCCATCTCCCCTTTCGGCCCTTTAACGGTTACTTTTTCTTCTTCAATATTAAGTTCTACGCCCGAAACGATCCGGACGGGCCGTCTTCCAATTCTTGACATAATTTTTAATAAACCTCGCAAATTACTTCCCCACCGAGTTTTCTTTTCCTTGCCTCAGAATCAGATAGAAGTCCTCTTGGGGTAGAGACAACTAAAAGCCCTAAACCTCCCTTAACTACATGAAGTTCCCTTGCTTTCTTGTAAACTCTTCTTCCGGGCTTTGACACTTTCTTAATTTCAGAGATTGCTGGCTCTCCATCAACATAGGTCAAATCCACGTGTAACATAGAAAATCCGGTTTTTGCATCCTTAAATTTCTTAATTTCACTAATAAAAGAACGTTCTTTTAGGACAGAAAGCACTTTTTCTGACAAGGTAACATAGGGCACCTCGATTGAGAGTTTCCTAACCGCTTGGGCGTTTCTAATTGTCGTAATCAAATTTGATACGGTGTCCATAGTATATTACCAGCTTGCTTTTTTGACTCCGGAAAGCTCTCCGCGGAGCGCAAGTTCCCTAAAACAGATACGGCACATTCCAAAACGGCGCATAAAAGCCCCACTCCTCCCGCAAATTCTGCAGCGGTTATATTTTCTGCCTTCAAATTTCGGCTTTCTTTTTTGTTTTGCAATCAATGACTTTTTTGGCATAGTTTAGAGCTTCACTTCTCAAACGGCATTCCCAACATCCTAAGTAGAGCCATTCCCTCAACATCATTTTTTGCGGTCGTGACAAGGGTTATCTTTAAACCACGAATCTTGGTTGTCTTATTAGGATCAATTTCTGGAAAAATTGTCTGCTCTTTCATCCCCATCGTATAATTCCCTTTTCCATCAAAACTCTTTTTGCTGACACCGTGAAAATCTCTTAGCTTTGGAAGAACGACATTAACCAACTTATCATAAAAATCCCACATTCTTCCTCCGCGAAGGGTCACGAGATACCCGACCGGATCGCCTTTTCTAAGCTTAAATCCAGCAATGGCTTTCTTGGCGGTCCTAAGGGCCGGCCGCTGACCGCAGATAGCAGAGAGCTCATTTTTGGTCTCCTCGATAAACGCTTTATCGTCTTTGTTACTGGAGAAGCCCAATGTTACCACAATTTTCTGAAGCGTGGGGACCGCCATCAAATTTTTAACACCAAGCTCCTTTTGGAGCTTACCCGCAATTTCTTTTTTGTATAGTTCTAAAAGTCTTGCCATATTTTTTTTAAAATTCCTGATTACATCTTTTGCAAATACGCCTCTTTTTCGCCCCGTCGAGCTTATACCCAACTCTTGCTGGTTTCTGGCACTTAGGGCAAATCAAAGAAACTGAAGAAACCGCAATTGGTTTAGCAACCTCAATTATGCCGCCCTCTTTGCCGGAAACAGGCTTTTGATGCTTTTTAACAATGTTTACTCCTTCCACTAAAACACGATCACTTTTATTAAACATCTTTAAAACCGTGCCCGTAGCGCCTTTAAATTTTCCGGAAATTACTTTCACTTTGTCTTTAGTCTTAATCTTCATAAAATTTTTACCAAACCTCAGGCGCCATAGAAATAATCTTGAGATATCCTTTATCCCGAAGTTCTCTAGCCACCGGACCAAAAATCCTGGTCCCTCTTGGATTTCTTTCCTTATCAATAATTACCGCCGCGTTATCATCAAAACGAACATAGCTTCCGTCCGGGCGACCCACCTCTTTGCGGGTGCGAACGATTACTGCTCTAACAATCTCATCATCTTTTACCGTTCCTGCGGCATCGGCCGATTTTACCACACAAGAAACCTCATCTCCCAAAGAGGCAACCACCCGATTGGAATAGTGGGGTATACCAATACACATAATGACCTTGGCGCCGGAATTATCTGCAACTTTTAAGCGAGTCGTTCTTTGAATCATATAATTTTTGTGATTAAATGCCTTTTGCTGCGGCTTAAAGGCCTAGTTTCCACTGCAAGCACCATATCACCAAGTTTCGCCTTAATTAAATTCTCCGCTTTAATCCGGGTGTATTTTGTATATCTTTTCCCATAAACCGGATGCCTCCGCTCAATGGCGATTTCTAAAACGGCTGTATTTTTCATTTTGGTGGAAACTACTTTTCCCTTAATTGTTTTCTTTTCCATAATATTTTTCAGTTAACTAAATCAGATTTTTCCGCGATCAGAGTTTTGATTCTTGCGACATCTTTTCTAATAAACCGAGCTTCATTCGTATTCTTAACCTTACCCATCTTAAAATCCAATATCTTTTTAGACAGCTCTAAGCGCTTCTTCGGTAGAAGCTCCAAAAGTTCTTTTTGCGTTTTTGTTTTCAAATCTAGTTCTGTCATAGGTTCATTCAGGATAGATGATCCTTGCCTCAATCGGTAACCGAATTGATGCCTTTCTTAAGGCCTCACACGCCATTTCCTTTGAAACTCCGGCAATTTCAAAAATCAATTTCCCCGGACGTATCACCGCGGAATAATTCTTAAAATCTCCCTTGCCGCCTCCCATACGAACACCAGCCCCCTTAAGCGTCATTGGTTTATCGGGAAAAACGCGGATCCAGAGTTTACCACTTCTTTTAGTGGTATGCATGATTACCTTTCGGGCCGCCTCAATTTGGGTGGCGCTCAAAAGCCCCATCTGCATCGCCTTAAGCCCGTACTCTCCAAACTCCATACTGGATCCCTTAGGACTTTTGCCGGCAATGCGACCCTTATGACGAAATCTAAATTTTGTGCGTTTTGGACCTAACATAATATTTTAAAAAAACTCACCTTTCCTCTCCCCGATAAATCCAAACTTTAAAACCGATATTTCCATAAGAAGTCATTGCTACCGATCGGGCGTAATCAATGTTTGCCCTTAAAGTGTGGGAAGGGACCGAACCCTCAAGACGAACTTCCCTTCTCGAAATGGAAGAGGCACCACTAAGAACTCCTGCAGATTCAATTTTTATTCCTTTAACCCCTTTTTCAAGAGCCTTTAGGATTGATTGATTAACCGCTCTTTTATAAGGAAGCCTTCGCTCAACCTGACGGGCAATCGAATCCGCCACCATTTTGGCGTGGGTTTCCGGATTTCGAATTTCCACAATATCAACATTTACCTTAGAAGCAGATAGCTTTTTAAGCTCTCGCTGAAGTTCTTCAACCCCACCACCACCATGACCAATCACCATTCCCGGGCGGGACACCAAAGCTTTAACGCGGAGAGAAGAAATTGAACGCTCGATTTTAATATCCTTCAAACCGGCATTTTCCAGTTTCTTTTCTAAAAATCTTCTGATTTTGTTATCCTCAACCGCAAATTTCGCGTACGTCTTCTTGCCCTCAAACCAGAGAGATTTCCAATCAGCGGTAATTCCTGTGCGAAATCCGGTAGGATTAATTTTGTGACCCATATTACGTTAACTCCTCCAAACGAATAAAAAGTTGAGATGTTTTTTTCAAAATTCTTTTGGCCCTTCCTTGAGCACCCGCCCGAATTCTTTTGGCGGATGGTCCTGGGCCTATCAAAACCTCCTTAACGAGCAGATTTTCCTCTTTAAGTCCTTTGTTCTTTGCGTTCGAAACCCCGTCATTAACCCGTTTAAGAAGGATTTCCGCGCTTTTATTACCGGCAAACTCTAACCTTCTTTTAGCCTCAGTCACTTTAATCCCACGGATAAGGTCGGCGGAACGGCCAAGCTTGGTGGGACTAATTCTTATATATTTTCCTAGTACGGTAGCTTCATTCATATTTTTTATCACTTCTTAGCGGGAGCAGATGGCGCAGAAGTGGCCGGAGCCCCAGGCGTTTTAACTTCCTCCGGTTTAGCTAATCCTTTCTTGCTATGACCTCTGAAAGACCGAGTTAGTGCAAATTCTCCGAGCCGATGACCGACCATTGCTTCCGTAACAAAAACAGGAATATGCACCCTTCCGTTATGAACAGCAATCGTCAACCCCACCATTTCCGGGCTGATTGAAGAATCCCGGGACCAGGTTTTAATTGGATCCCGGCTTCCGGTCGCCTTTGCCGCCATCACCCGTTTCATTAAATTTTCGTCCACAAATGGACCTTTCTTAGAAGATCTTGACATAGTTTATTGCGTACTTCCGCGTCTTGCGACAATGAAAACATTAGTTTTATTTCTTCTTCTTGTCTTAATTCCTCTAAATCGCTTACCCCATGGGGTCTTTGGCGCTTTAAGTCCAACCGAGCTCCTGCCTTCCCCACCGCCGTGCGGATGATCCCTCGGGTTCATGGCAACCCCTCTTACCGCCGGGCGGACGCCCTGACGACGGTGTAACCCCGCTTTTCCTAAAACGACATTTTTCAAGTCCTCATTGCTGGCGACGCCGATTGTAGCATAACAGGTTAAAAGAATCTTTCGGATCTCTCCACTTGGAAGCTTTACCAACGCATATTTATCTTCTTTGGCGGAAACGGTAAGAGAAGTCCCGGCCGATCGGGCCAGTTGCCCACCGCGTCCTGGTTGGATTTCAACGTTGTGAATTGGCACTCCCAAAGGAATACTGGCCAAAGGAAGGGCGTTGCCCACTTTAATTTCCGAGGTCGGCCCAGACATCACCATATCATTAACCTTAAGACCAATTGGAGCGATTATATAACGTTTCTCTCCATCAACATAAAAAAGTAGAGCAATATCCGGGCCTCGGTGCGGATCGTATTCAATGGAAGCGACTCTTGCCGGAATATCAAGCTTCCTACGTTTGAAATCGATTATCCGGTACATCTGTTTCTCACCCGATCCCTGATGACGAACAGTCACTCGACCGAGATTATTCCGACCAGCACGAGATAGATATGGAACGGTCAAAGATTTCTCTCGTTTTGCTCCTTTGGTTAAATTGTCACGAACAAGAGCGATCTTTTGTCGTCTTCCGCTACTTGTTGGTGTAAAAGTTCTGGTTGCCATAAAGTTATCCCTTTAAACTTTCAAAAATATCGATCTTTTTGCCTTTTTCAATCGTCACATAAGCTTTCTTAGAATTCGGCTTCTTGAATAATTGTCGTGATTTGGGTGATCTCTTGATCTCCCCTTTAGTCATAATCGTATGAACATTGATTGCTTTTACCCCAAAAAGGGCGAAAACCGCCTCTTTTATTTGCTGAGCGTTAGCCCATGTAGCCACAGAAAAAGCGTAAACCCCTTTATCAGTTACTTTGGCCGTTTTTTCCGTCATCATTGGTTTTAATATCACTTCGCGTGTTGTATTCATTTTGTTAAAAAAGTTTCCTCAATTACTTTAAGGCTTTCCTTTGGCATAATTAGAAGATCAGAAGACAAAAGCATGTAGGCGTTTAAATCCCTTGCCTGGACAACTTCCAAATTATCGATGTTTCGGGCGGATGAGATAAGCTTTTTATCCATTTCCGGTAATACGAGCAAAGTCTTTTTGTTAAGTAATTTTTTGTTATTAAGAACTGTCTTTTTCAAAGAAGTATTTAACTCGGCCATTTCCTTGGTTTTAAACTCGGTCATTTTAAGAGTGTCTAAAATCGCTATCAAAGATTCCTTCGCCAGCATTGAAAGGGCGGTGAAAAGGGCCTTGCGCTTCATCGTCACTGGCATTTTTAAGGAATAATCCCTGGGTTTTGGTCCATGAACTACACCCCCACCCACCCAAAGGGG
>Ga0066637_10001478_pt1 | contig 15282 bp, 8 predicted proteins | sample CryGeyCG2014_020_FD_62737 | JGI IMG/M metagenome (GOLD analysis project Ga0066637, IMG submission 62737) | Groundwater microbial communities from aquifer - Crystal Geyser CG08_land_8/20/14_0.20 | ecosystem: Environmental > Aquatic > Deep subsurface > Groundwater | place: USA: Utah: Grand County...
GCCAGGACAACCGTCGTGAAATACAGAAAAATCCTTAATATCCCATCGTCCTCAAAGAGGAGAATTCCCAGATGACGGAATACCTCAAATCTGCTCATTTCAGATATTCTTCAAAAAATCTCCAACCTTCTCGGCGTCAAGGCATTCACTATCAATCCGTTTTAATATTTTCTCAATCTTTTCAACCTCCTTGTTTATCTTTTTTGATGTTTCATCGCCTTTTAATCTGGCTAAGCCATCTATTACAGCCAGAGGATTTTTTGTCCCCTCAACTAAAATAGCAAACTGCTCAATATGTTGCTCTATCTGCTCATAGGCTTTCCTTATGATCTCTTTCAACCTTTTGCGTTCCGTGATGTTCATCATCACTCCGCATAGCCTAATGGGTTTATCGTCCTTAACAAGCACGGTGAAAGTATTTCTTAGCCACACAGGGCGTCCATCATTTGCTAACATTTGGAATTCAAACTCGTGAGTTTTCTTTTCTGCGGCTGTTTTCTTCAAAAGGGCAACAACCCATTCCCGATCATCTGGGTGAAGATGGTTTTCTAAGAATGTAGTTTCTTTAAGCCAACATTGGGTACTATAGCCGAGAAGTCGCTCAGCTTGCTTGCTGACAAAATAAAACTGGAGGGTTTGCGCATCTGCTTCCCATATGATACCATCAATGATATTAACGAGTTTTTCGTATACTTGGTGGAATTTTATCAGTGCCTCCTTAGCCTGCTTAAGTTCAGAGCGGCCTCTAAGGGAAGAGATGCCATACGCCAAGTAATTCGCCAGTTCTGTCAGCAGACTCACTTCTTGCGGGTCAAAGGGATCTTGCTCAGTGGCATAGATATTAAGTACACCCAAGGTCTGACCGTGAGCAATCAAAGGAAGTGCAACTGTGTCGGTGGGACCACGACCACTTTCAGTATCTACCCTTGAGATGTCTATTATTTCAAGGTAATCCTTCCCGTATCCCGCCAACAGCACAGGTCGCACGGTCTTATCTTTGTCTTCCTCGGTTGAACCAACCCATGCCACACGATATCCGCCGACTTCCACGATGATTCGGCATACCTCATGCAGTAGCTCCGATTCCTCCACAGCACACAGCACTGCCTGATTGCATTCACCGGGGATATGGCATATCTCATTCAGCAGTTCCAACTCCTCCGCAGCACGCAACACTACCTCGGTGCATTCACTGAGGATCTTAAGTGCACGGTTAACTTTATGTAACTCGTCCTCTATACGCTTGCTCTTGTTGAAGTCGGTTAATATCTTTGCGGATTTTCCTTCACAAAAAGAAGAAACCGATATGTTTAAATTTTTCTCCATTTCACCCCATTCGTTATATATAAATTTATAAAAGCAATACCGTATAGACTTGGTTACCTCCCTTTCATAAAGGAGTTTATGTGTTCTTGTATCTGCTTTCTCATGTCGTCCTCAGAGATAATGGAATTCAGAAAATTGGGTAGTTTTCTGTCTGAAAGAGCCATTTCTTTGGGTGAACTTATGGATATCCATGGAGTGCCTTGTCCTAACTGTCGTTCAAAGGTAAGTGTTTCTTTTCCAGTAATCAGGGTAAGCATATAACTACTTTTGTCAAAGGTTTGCTCAAATGTTGTTGAACGGCTCCCGACCTCAACCATCTTTGGCCTCAGATAGAACTTTAGCATTTTCACAATTCTTCCACTTTCTTTAAGGGCGAGGAGGGCTTCTATTTTATTTTCTTGATACATAATATCCCCCTGTTACAAATGACAAAAAATATCACTTTAACCACAAAAGACAATTTCAAATATGAATCGGGCGAATCGTATATACTCCCCCACTAGCACTGACTTAACTGTCAAAAACTGCCTGTCCGTGTCGTATGACAAAAGATACAAAGGGAGGGTAAAGAAGGGGTTCTGCACCCTCCCTTATGATTTATCTGGCACTACCGCCAATACCATAAACTGTAGGTGGCTTGGGGTCGACTGGTATTGGGTCATTGCCCCCGAATGCCACAGTAGCTGTTAATAGGGCAAAGATGAGTGCTATTCCCACCAAGCACAGCTTTTTTAGAAGTTTACTCATTCTACTCACCTCCTTTAGTTTATTTAGTCATTATTTATAAAAAGCAAAAAGCGTGTCAGATTGAACGAGAACTTGCGTAATGCTTGCACTTGTAAGGACTTACCAAATCCCTTTATGAGAGCGTTATTCTTTGTCATCAAAAAAGTGTAACATTTTGTTACACTTCCATTAAAAAAGTGTAACATTTCGTTACACTTCTCTTGTTATTAGTTTTGTCGAATTTTCACAAGGTATGCCTTTTTAAGGAGTTGGGAGAAATTTCCCTGAAGGGAGGATTAGTTTTAACCCTCTAAAAAGTGTAACAAAATGTTACACTTTATCATAAACTGTATCTTTTTATCTTTCTATCGAGGGTTGGTCTTGATATACCAAGTATCTTTATTACCTTTCTCTTGTTACCTCCTGCGGCTTTAAGAGCTGTCTCGATACATCTCTTTTCTATATCGGCAAGGGAGCAGAGGAAGACGGCTTCTTTTTCTTCGCCAGGTTCTCTTTGAGTTAATGGTTTTGGTAGATCTTTCTCGGTGATTTTTTTACCTTCTGCCATAACAATAGCCCTTTCTATGACATTTTCAAGTTCTCTTACATTCCCTGGCCATTGGTAGTTCTGAAGGAGATAAAGGGCTTCTGGTGTAAAACCGGTTACATTCTTGTTGAGTTTCTTTCTGAATTTGCGAAGGATATAAGCTGCAAGAAGTGGGATATCTTCTTTTCTTTCTCTGAGAGGAGGCATCTTGACTGACATTACATTTAACCTGTAATAGAGGTCGTCCCTGAATTTTCCCTGTTTTACTTGCTCTTGTAGGTCTCTGTTGGTTGCTGATACGACTCTTACATCAACCTTTTTGCTTTTTGTGGCTCCAACTCTTCGCAGTTCACCATCCTGAAGCACCCTTAGTAGTTTGACTTGAAGATTTGGGTTTAATTCTGCAATTTCGTCGAAGAAGATAGTTCCACCATCTGCTATTTCAAAGAGTCCCTGCTTATCCTGGGTGGCTCCAGTGAATGCTCCCTTTACATAGCCGAACAGTTCTGATTCAAGGAGTTCCTCTGGTATAGCACTTGAATTTACAACGATAAAATTCCTATCCTTTCTGGGTCCATTATAGTGGATGATATTGGCAACAACCTCTTTACCTGTCCCTGTTTCACCCTCAATTATTACAGAGGAGTCATATTTAATGATTTTTTCAAGGGCATCGTATACCTTTTGCATTGGTTTTGTTTTACCTATCAGCTTACCAAAGCTATATCTTTCTTCCACGGCAGTTCTTAGATGAGTAATTTGGTCTTTCATATCTATATTTTCGAGTTCGAGTAGTTTGTTGGCGGTCTTTAGTTCTTCTATTAACTTAGCGTTTTCAAGAGCTATGGCAGCCTGGTCACAAAAGGCTTGGAGGAATGCAAGGTCTTCTGAGGTAAAGGCATCCCTTTTTCTTCTGTCATCAATATAAATAGCACCAACGACACGTTCCTTAATTCTGAAGGGAACGCACAAAATTGAAAGGAGTTTGAATTTGGCTATACTCTTCCTATCTTTAAGTCTTGGCTCTGCTTGTGCATTGGCAGTGATTATCAGCTCGCCTTTCTTTTCTACATTCTCCACTATAGTTCTTGAAAAGTCTGACATATCAGCAATTGATTGTTTATCCATATTTCTGGCAGTTTTTACCATAAGTTCTTTTCCCTCTCTCAGTAGTATGAAGCCTCTTTCTGCTTCCATAGTTTCAATGGTGAGGTCCAGTATTTTTTCAAGCAACTCATTTATCTCCATTGTTGAGTTTACTATTTGGCTCATCCTGTAAAGGGTCTTAAGTTTTTTGTCTTCTCCAGGAATGGGTTCAAGGATGAGGGGGGAATATTTTTCGAGTTTCGAAATCAGGGAGTACACTCTTTTTAAATCTGTATTTGCATTCAGGTTTTTGAATATTTGCTCTGCTTGTTTTAGTCTTGTCAGGGTTTGGTCAAAGAGTCCTTCTCGCCAGAATTTTCTACCTATTTTTCCTCTAATAGAGAATACCTCTTCTCCGGCAATAAGGAGGGTTTTGGCGAGTTCGTGTTCTGCTTTTAACTCTTTTAGAATCTCTATGGATTTAGAGTAAGAGGTGAGTGCCTTATCTATTTCTCCTTTCTTTGAGCATACAGTGCCAAAAACTCTGTGAGTAATACCAAGATACAAGTAGTCGTTGATTTCTTCACACAAGTTAATCCCTTTCAGGCAGTAGTCTTCTGCAGTAGTGATGTTACCTGTAAGCGAGTAATATTCAGCCAAAGTTTGACATACCTCTGCCATTCCTTTCTTTGATTTTTGTTTCTGGTAGAGATGAAAACTCTGATGAAGGAATTTGGAAGTCTCCCCCACCTTGCCCTGGAGCATAAGGACTGTAGCTATATTGTGTAAGGTAGAGGCTATATCTTCCCAATCAGAACCTTGCTTCTTAATTTTGAGGGCTTTTTTGAGGTTTTTAATTGCTTTTGCTAAATTCCCTGTATCCTTGTAGAGATTACCGAGGTTATTGTATATCCGTGCAATTAGAGGTGTATCTTTTGTCTTCTGAGACATCAAAAGGGCTGCTTTGTAGTTGTCAACCGCATTGTCCAAGTCGCTTCTCTCTTGGTACATAATGCCCAATGCCATGTGGACAGCGGCTATTCTTCGTTTGTCTCCTGTTCTTTTGAATATATTGAGAGCTGATGTATAATGTCTCAGGGCGTTATCAAAATCACCTTGTTCTTGTGCGAGGATTCCAAGGGCTTTGTGATAGAGTGCAATACCATGAATATCACCATATTTCTCTTCAATTTTCAGACCCTCTTTGTAGAAGTTCTCTGCCTCCTTGGGTCTTCCTGTTTTCCAAAGGATTTGTCCAAGGTTGTATAAGGTAGACTCAATGATGTCTTGATTCTTAATTTCCTTAGCGACCATTAGTGCTTTTCTGTAATGTTGTCCTGCTTTTTCATAATCTCCCTTTTGAAGGTAGACTGCTCCAAGAGTACTATGAGCATAACTCAAGCCAAATTGGTCATTGTATTCTTCTGCCATTTTGATTGCTTTTTGAGAGTAAGACAAGGATTTTTCAAGGTCTCCGAGGCACATATGAACCCATCCAATGTCACTGAGGAGGAGCACCTTTTGAGATGCATCTTTGGAGGGCACCTTAAACCCTTTTTGAAAGTAATTCAGTGCCTTGTCATAATTTTGCTGGTCTCTGTATATCATTCCTATTCTTCTGTAAATTCTTGTGGAGGAACCCCCGGTTGCAAGAGAAAGGGCGGATTCATATTTTGTGAGGGCATCCTGATATTTGCTCATAGTGCGATAGAGACCGCCAAGGGTTTCGCAAAGGATGCATTTCTTTTTCCCCATACCCACCTCATCGGCAAGGGATAGTGCGAGTTCAAAGTATTCCGCTGCTTCCGTATTTGCCGATGCGTTTTTGGCCCTTTCTCCAGCCATAATGGCAAATTTGTATACTTTAGTAGTTTCATTTGCCTGTAGATAGTGATAAGTGAGTTCAGGTGCTATTCTCTCAAGAGCTTGCTGAAACCGATGTTCCAGTACTCTGGCTATTTTTCTATGAAGTGAAACTCTTTCGCTGACAGGTATATTCTTTTCAATCACATTGGAGACCATTTGATGGGTAAAAGAGTAGTTTTCAGCAGGATTTTCTATGATAAGGCCTTTTTTCTGGAGATTGTAGAGAGTAGGGGTTTTTACGCTGATTATGTCCTTTAGAACAGGAAGGGTAAAGTAATTTTTGAGGAGAGCCCCTATTTTTAACAGATTAAATTCATCCTCACTTAATCCTCTTAAGGCAGGGGCTATGAAGTCTTTGATGTCTTTTGGAGCCTGATAGGTTGTTAGTTTATCGCCCGATAAAGTCCATTTTCCGTTGGTTTTTTCAAGAATGTTGTTTTCTACCAGGTTTCGTGTAAATGTCGTGATGAGGAAGGGGTTTCCTTCGGTATAGGTATGAATTAGGGTCCCGATGTCTTTTATCTCATCCTCTGTTAAGAGCATAGATTTGACCAATGTGGTAGTATCATGCGGATTGAGTGGTGTAAGATTGATGTGGTTAAGGTAATTTATGGATTGCATATCCTTACTAATGAATTTTGTATCCGAAGAAGTGATGATTAAAAGAATTGGGACAGATTCAATAGACCTTATAAGATACTCCATCAAGTTAAGGGCAGTCTTTCCCTGGGACTGAAGGTCTTCGGCTACGAGAAGGAGTGGGGATTGTTTCGTTTCATTCAGAAGTTTGTTTATTATTTTCTCAAACAGGCTTAGCTCTGTTCCTTTAAGGGGTTTTTGCTCAATAATATCAGTAAAAGTTTTTAGAATGTTTCTTCTCGAATCAAATTCCTCTATTATTGCTCCTTCGGTTTGGGCATAGGGCTTAAACTCCTGCAGGAGTCTCGTCTTTCCTATTCCATTTTCACCGTATAGTAAGATAGCCCTACCCTTGTTAGTTTTAACTTCCTGCCAGGTAGTTTTAAGGATGGAAAGTTCCTTTTGCCTGCCTATCAATAGAGATGTAAAGACAGCGGGTAACTGAGGTTTTCCCGAAACTTGATGGATAGTTTTTTTAAGTTCATCTATGGACTTAGTTTTTCTTCGAGGTTTGGGTTGCAAAAGATCCAAGACGCAATCGTTTAACCTTCCCGGTACTGCAGGGTTGAATTCCTTTGGTGGTTTTATTTTACCTTTTGTATGTTGCTTGATAAGAGTGAGAGCATTGTCACCCGCAAAGGGAAGATGATGTGTTAGTACCTGATAGATGGTCACACCCAGGGAGAAGAGGTCTGCACCTTGATCGATTTTCTCGCCCTTGAGAACTTCAGGGGCGATGTATTGGAGAGTACCCTTGAGTTTTTGGGCTGCCTCTTTCTCTATAAGTCCGAAGTCTGTTATAACAGTCCTGGGTTCTTGGGCTTCGGGAAATTGTATCAGTATATTGCTGGGTTTGATATCACAATGGATGAGTTTGTGAAAATGAATGAGCCTGAGTGCATCACAGATCTGGAGTATTATGGAGTAAAGAAGTTGATACTCAGCTCTGGTCTTAGGTAGATTATCTCTAAACAGGTCATACAAATTTCTACCCTCAATGTACTCCATAGTGAAGAAGTATTGTTTGGAACGCTGTGACGAGGTTACCGCTGCAACAACATCCGCCTGAGGCGGATTGCACTCCATAACTCCGAAGTCGTAGACTTTTACAATATTTGGATGGTGAAGTTTTGAAAGTGTCAGAAATTCATTTTTGATATGCTTGCTGGAGGAAGTTTTGAGGGCGAGGTGGGTGTTGGTTTGTGTATCAAGAACTTTGTAGACAATGCCCATTCCACCTGAACCGACTTTCTTAAGTATTTTATAACGATTATTGCTCATTAAGCGTTGTCTATCTGGTCGTTTACTGCAAAATATACCCAACTCTTTAATTGGTTCTAAAAATGCTTTTCAACCAACTTTCCCCGTGGGTTTCTTTTATTGCCCAATCATAATACCAAATACCGAGATAATTTAATTACACTTCTTCTATTATATAGGGTCATTTGACCCATACTGGGTCAATTGCTGTCCTATATTAGTTTTTTCTGCTGTGTGTCAAAAAGCGTTAGCTTTTTATTATAACATACCCTTTTATAAATGTCAAGAGAATTTGCTCTCTATTGTAACTCTCTCATCACGCTATCAACGACCTTGCTGATACGAACAGGCCTTCCTTGATTACAAGAATGTTGCTCGTATACAGTAGGGAGCCTTATGAAGAACTTACCCTTTTGCTTAACAATGTTGTGGTATCTGCGATAGAGTATGAGATACTCCCTTGCAGACCATTTACTTATATTTAATAACCTCGCAGCCTTGTCAATAGTGGGAATCTCTCCGATCTCCTCTATCAACACCTCCATTTGCTTATATCTCTTGAGATACTTCCCTATGCTTTGAATCGTATGTCCGGTAATCCATACTATTTCCGCTTCTGTATAACCCCTCTGATACAAATTGATTATCCATTCCTTGTGCGTAGTGCTTCTACCTATATCATGAACCACACCCCTTAAGGGAATAACCTTTCCCGTCCTCTTTTGATATCCGATAGCATATCCGGATACACGACCCTGCTTTATACCCAATAAGAGACCCGCCATTGGTTGGGAGAGGAGTCCACCCTGTGTCTTTGCCTGATTGGCTATCCTGGCCAATCTCTCCTGCTGAATCTTATTTCGATCTTCTCCCCTGGCGTAGCTCTCTATATCTTCTCGTGTAAAAACATCAAGCGTTACTGTTACAAGTTCTGTGTCCTCTATCCTTTGTCCAAATGAGGGCCTATCGCGTAGACTGGGTACTATCACCCTCACCTGACCAGGACGCATGTACTCATTCTTTGGATAGTTCTCTTCGTTAAGTCTCTCTATCTCTTCTGCCAATAAGTCCAACACCTTCGGTTTACCATAAATGTTCAGTTCCTCCTTCAGTAGCTGCTTGAGGCGAGTATGATAGGTCTGCTTCTTTACCGGTTCGTATTGCTGGGCAATATTATTGTGGCAATTATTTATCATTGCTCCCCCTGTTTTTTTCCCCCTCGGTCATAAATCTATGAAATCTTGTTAGCATTCCTGTTAGAGAAGAGCGATACTCATCGGTATCATACTTATGGTAAAGAGCTATGTACTCACCTATTACCCTCTCCGATAGATTTGTAAGTATCCTTATGGTATTGAGTGGTTTCTTCTGAATATGGTAATAGACGGTCTTTACAAATCCGTCTTCATATCTCCTGATGCTCTCTATACAGTGTCCCGTGTGGGCAACTATCTCTGAATATGTGTATCCCTTGACTAAGAGTTCAATAATCTTTGACTTGTGACTTATTCCCGGACCAATATCATCTGTGTTTCCCCTGGTGGGGAGATAAAGCCCTCTCTCCTTGAGTCTTATACAAGCCCTCTTGACAGTCTTTGGTGATATAAGAAGTAAGTCGGAGATGTCTTCCTGACTCAATGTTCCGCCCTGGTTAAATGCCTCCCATGCTATCCTGTAAATCTTCGCCTCTCTCGCGTACTGGATTCCTTGCTCCCCGGCAATCTTCACATCCTCGGGACAGTCCAATGTCAATACTACAGACACCAACTTGCATTCTGCTATCCTCTTGCCCGACTTTTCTCCTCTTTTTACTACCTGTCTTACTATCTGATTATAGGCTCTCTCCCCTTTATGATTTTCCCTGCTCCAATCGAGAATCCTTTCTGTTAAAGCCCTGCTCTCAATCTTGGAAAGACCGTAATCATCCTGAAGCTCTCTATAAAGTGCCCATTCGGGTCTCTTCAAGCAGACCCGTTCTGTCGCCATCTGGTCCATGACCCCTCCCTGTCATTTAAAAATATATCATAATTTGCACCAGTAGGGGTCATTTGACCCAATTCTATTATAGCACTAAATAGATTAAAAGTCAAGGGGAAAAATATATAAAATTAATTGAAAATCAAAAAAATTATTTTTTTCTTGACAAATTCCAATTTTTATATTATAATATGATGAAACCGTTTCCATTCAACATTGTTAATCATTGTTATAATTAATGAAACCGATTACATAAAAGAGAAAAAATGCCTGGAACGATAAAAGAGGTTGCTGAGAAAGCTGGGGTATCTGTAACTACGGTTTCTCGTGTAATAAACGGGAATCCGAAGGTAATGCAAGGTACAAGAGAGAGAGTATATAAAGTGATAAGGGAATTAGGGTATGTACCCAATGCCATGGCGAGAGGATTAACTCTTGGCAAGACTCATACTATCGGGCTTATACTCCCTGAAATTGCAGATGGTTTCTTTTCTCAAGTAATTAGGGGTGCCGATGAAGCGGCAGTAATAAACAATTTCCATCTACTTGTTTCAACATTTCATAGCCATCGAAGTGACGAGGAGTTGTCCTTCAGGCTTATGAACGAAGGAAGAGTGGATGGTCTAATCCTTATGGATCCCACACTGAGTGATGACTTCCTGACGAGATTTCACAGGGGCAGTGTCCCGATAGTCGTATTATGTAAAAAAACTAAGTATACAAATTGTAAGTATATTATAATAGACGATTTTCAAGGTGCCTATCAGGCAGTGACACACCTTATAAAGCACGGATACAAAAGAATTGCAATTATAGGAGGGCCATATGACAATTATGATGCATCTCAAAGACTTGCCGGATACACATCTGCACTTAAGGATTATAACATAAAACTAAATCCAGACTATATAGTAGATGGTGACTTCAGATGGGAAGGGGGTGAAAGTGCTATGCATACACTTCTTGATCTTGCTAATCCCCCGGACGCTGTGTTTGCTGCCAACGATCCTATGGCCATTGGTGCTATGGAGGCAGTTAAAAAGAGAAAGCTTATTGTTCCGAAAGATGTAGCGATAGTTGGATTTGACGACATAGAACTTGCAAGACTTGTCACTCCTCCTTTGACGACTGTTCATCTGCCAATGTATGAACTTGGTACTACGGCAGTAAAGAGTGTTATACGGATACTGGAAGGTAGGAAGGTAAAAAGGAAAAGTATACTTAAAACAGGACTCGTTGTGAGGAAGTCCTGTGGTTGTTAATAATGGCGGGTTCTCCTTAAGACCCCTCTATCTGAGGGAGATTGAAGCAACGAAAGGAGGTGAGAAACATGAAGAAGATATTGGTACTTGTAGGGTGTTCTGTTCTTCTAATAGGACAGATGGTTGCGAGTACAGGGCACATGGACCCTCCCTCTATGCCTGTTATGAGCAGAGACCCTGCACAAGAGCTCACAATAGATGGAAGACTGGACCTCGGAGATACACTCCATTGGGATAGGCATTTCTTCTATCTCGGCTTTGGACCTGGCTTTTCCCCAAGTGACGCAAGCTTTGGAGTCACAGCCTGGGAATATACCTCAAATGAGTGGGTGCCTGATGCGAACGGTGCTGGAAATGATGGTTATACAGATACATCTACGGCTATAGTGAAATTCCTCCATCATGGGACAGACCTGTATATTGCACTCCAATCGGACGATAAATCAGTCTGTAAGCGTTTCCCCGGGTGGGAAGGCGACGGTTTGTTTATGAAGGTGAAGATGAAAGGAAGTGCAATAACAAAAGAGTATAAACTCTTCTATGTAAACGAAGAGGTCGGTTCTTCCGCTCGATTTGAGACAAATGGGCCCGAGGGTTCTGGTGAAGGGGCTTCCTATGAATTTCCTGGCACCATAACAAACGACAACTCGGCACCAGATTCAGGATACTCACTTGAGATGGTAATTCACCTTGATGTGCTTGACCCTACTTTCGAACCTTACGATACTGTTTGGGTTTCTATGATGATATTCGATATGGACTATTATGTTCCAGAGCACGCATCAAATCCAGATGACTCTCTCTGTGACTATGTCAAGAGTTGGTGGGGAAGCGAGTGGGGGACTGAACTCAGATGTCTTATACTCGGTGACCAGACTTCTATTGATGCCCTTCAGTTGCCAGAAGGTGTATCTATAACGATAGATGGGCAACTAAATGAGGAGGTATGGGAAGGTGCTACCTCGATTGCTATAGGTAAAGGAAGTCCCGATGCGACCGGTTGGTGGTGGATGCAGTGGGGGGACACATTGAACTCCTGGGATGACCCGAGTACTGCAGAGATTAAGTTCTTGCACGATGGAACAGACCTGTATCTCGGAATTTTATCGAATGACTCTTCTGTATGCGAGTGGGCACCAGGTTGGGAGGCAGATGGTCTCTTCCTGTGGATGAGGGATCCCTGGCATATACCGATGCCGGGTGAGAGGCATGAGGTAAAACTTATGTATTTTGGCTCAGAAGTTGGTGCCTCTGCCGAGCTACAACTGAGCCCATCTGTGCCCAGTGGCGCTGTAGAAGGTGTTTCCTACGAACCTATCGGGACAGTAACACATGCGGATACAGGTGGTTGTGGGCCAGACCATGGCTATTCACTTGAGTTAGTTCTGCATACCGATATGTGGGGGTATACTGATGGCGATTCGGTATGGCTGGCACCGGTAATATGGGATATGGACCATTCATCTGCGGATGTATACGATGAGCATACCTCTGACTATACAAAGTCCTGGTGGGGATGCGAATGGGCTGATATAAACTTTGACAAATACTATATGTACAGACAGGTATATCTATCACCCGAGATTGTCCCTGGCATTGAGGACGAAGAGGCAACTCCCAGCGTGTGTATGCTCCACCAGAACTATCCCAATCCATTAAGCAGAATGACTGCGATAAGATACGAACTGCCAAGAAAGATGCATGTCTCCCTAAAGGTCTATAACCTGGCAGGACAGGAGATAAAGACGCTGGTAGATGGAGATATGGAAGCCGGAGTTCGTGCAGTCTACTGGAATGGGAGGTCTGACGATAATAGGAAGGTTGCTAATGGTGTCTACTTCTATCGTATAGAGGCTCAAGGATATAGCGAGACACGCAGGATGATTGTTGTAAGATAATTTTGGGAATAAGGAGAGCCCGCCAAAAATAAAATTTGCTTATGAGTTGCTCATCCGTTATGAGTTGCTCATCCGTATTGAGGGGTGTACTCCTACTGCATATAGCTTTATATAGCACGCTCTGGTCGGGGGTCACGGGAAAGATAACAGGCAGGGTGACAGATCTTCACTCACAAGAACCCCTGCCAGGGGTAAATGTTGTAATAGAGAACACAAACCTTGGGGCTGCAACTGATGCTGATGGATATTATATAATACTAAATGTCCCTCCGGGTAGTTATTCCATCAGGGCTTCTATGATAGGATATGAGGCGATACGGGTGAGAGACGTCAAGGTCTCTTCAGACCTTACTACCAGACTTGACTTTACGCTGAAGCAAGCAGTAATTGAAGGAGAGGGCATCACGGTAATTGCAGAAAGACCTTTAATACAAATGGACCTCACATCTTCAGAGGCCACACTAAATTCAGAGAATATAAAAGAGATGCCAGTTAGTAATTTCAGAGGACTGCTCCAGCTACAGGCAGGGGTAACCGTTGGTAGTGGTGGAGAAATCCACATAAGAGGCGGCAGGGCGGATGAGATTATATATATGATAGACGGCGTATCCGTAACCGACCCGTTCTCTGGGAACATGCTTATTGAAATAGAAAATAACGCCGTACAGGAGATGAAGGTAGTCAGTGGAACCTTCAATGCAGAGTATGGTAAAGCTATGTCAGGCGTGGTCAACATCATAACGAAGGAGGGAGGTAGAAACCTATCTGGTGAGATATCAACATGGATAGGAGATTATATTTCAAACTATAAGGAAACATTCCCACATATAGACTATATTGAGCCCTTGGGCAATTACAATACAGAGGCATCCATAAGCGGACCAATAGGAAATAAAATAAATTTCTTTCTGTCTACAAGGCTCTACCACGATGAAGGATGGTTATACGGGAGGAGGATATTTAGTCCCTCTGATTCGTCCAATTTCGAATCCCAGGACCCTTCAAAATGGTATATTGAAAGCACCGGAGACAGGAGCTTTGTCCCTATAGATCCGGAGGGAAAGAGATTCTTTTATGGTAACATTTCGTATCAAATTTCTCCCCAGTCAAAACTTAGATACAGTTTTATGAGGGATAACATCAAAAAGAGAACATACAGGCATCTATTCAAGTATAATCCTGATGGAGTCCCCACAGAGTATGAGAAATCCTTTATGCATTTTCTCACATTCACACAGGCTGTTGGTGCAAAAACCTTTTTTAATGTGAAGGCATCTTACTCCTCAAAAGCCTACAAATCCTATGTGTATGAGGATACACTTGACTCAAAGTATGTTGACCCCAGGAGATTGACTCGATATGCATATGCATTTCATACTGGCGGTTGTGATATGAACCACTATTACCGAAGTTCTGAAAGCATATCGGGGAATTTTGATATCACATCCCAGATAACGGAAACTCATCAGGTTAAATATGGCATGGAGGCAAAAAGGTATGCCCTCTCCTTGGACGAGTTTGAGTTGCAACTGGACGCAACCACTGATTGGAAGCCCAGACCCTATCCTATCTCATCTACAAGGCACAATAAGTACATACACCACCCACTGGAAGGCGCATTCTTTATTCAGGATAAGATGGAGTTTACTAATATGATTGTAAATATGGGGGTGAGATACGACTATTTTTATCCTGATGGCATAATTCCACTTGACCCAAGAGACCCAAACAACTCTTACTGGCATAGGGATGTATGCTATAAAGAGGCGGGTGCAAAACACCAGATAAGCCCCCGAATTGGAATTGCATTCCCTATAACGGATAGGGGTGTTCTTCACTTCTCTTACGGTCATTTCTTCCAGATTCCACCCTTTCAATATCTCTACCATAACCCTGAGTTTGAGGTCATCGGGGGAGAGCTAAAATCACTTATGGGAAATGCTGACCTGGAACCTCAGAAGACGACGATATACGAGTTTGGATTACAGCAGCAGTTTGGCGAATTGGTTGGGGTTGATGTGACTGCGTATTATAAGGACATAAGAAACCTTGTGGGGACTGCAATATACGAACTCTATATAATGGGGGACAGATATGCAAAGTATGTAAATCGTGATTATGGGAATGTGAGGGGTATCACATTTTCACTGAAGACGCGACCAATGGGTTTCTTATCTGTATTTGCAGATTACACTTATCAGGTAGCCGAGGGGAACGCCTCTGACCCGAATGCTGTATTTTATGACCAGCAGAGTGAACCAGCAAGGGAGAGCGAAATACAGGTCGTTCCTTTAGATTGGGACCAGACCCACTCCCTGAATTTTACAGTGACAGCTGGTGAACCTGATAAATGGGGTCTTTCCATTATAGGAAGGTACGGAAGTGGATTACCTTATACATCTGAATACCAGAACATAAGGCTTGGATTTGAAAACAGCGAGAAGAAACCGGAGACTTATTCGGTTGACCTAAAGGCACATAGAGATTTTTCATTATCAAAGACGAGATTTTCAATATCCATTCTGATTAATAACCTCTTTGACAGAAAGAATGAGAAGGATGTTTATCTGGATACGGGAAGGGCGAGTTATTCCCTTATTCCCCACTATACAGGCGAGGTTAAAGGCCCAAATACATTGGAGGATTTTCTGAACAGACCGGACTTCTATTCCGAACCGAGGAAGATTCAGTTAGG
>Ga0066637_10001482_pt1 | contig 15264 bp, 9 predicted proteins | sample CryGeyCG2014_020_FD_62737 | JGI IMG/M metagenome (GOLD analysis project Ga0066637, IMG submission 62737) | Groundwater microbial communities from aquifer - Crystal Geyser CG08_land_8/20/14_0.20 | ecosystem: Environmental > Aquatic > Deep subsurface > Groundwater | place: USA: Utah: Grand County...
GTTCCGTTGAGAAAATGGCTGCTGGGTTTGCGGTAATTCAAAAATCGGCTGGTGCCCGCCTAGACGGGCTTGCGAGGCTGGAAAGACGGCGCGGAAGCGATTTGGTTGCGTGGTGAAGTATAATCTATTGGGATAATCGCTGTTTGAAACCTAAAAATCAACCAAAACACAATATGTCGAATGAAAAAGAAAAACATGATGTTATCATTTTTGGCGCCGGTCCTGCCGGCGTAACTGCTGCCTATAAGCTGGCTCAAAGCGGAAAGAATGTTGTGGTCTTTGAAAAAGACTCGCAAATCGGAGGCATAAGTAAAACAATCAACTACAAAGACTTTTTCTTTGATCTCGGGCCCCATCGTTTTTTCACAAAATCAAAGGAAGTTAATGAGTTTTGGAAGACAACCCTCGGCAATGATTTCCTGTTAGTTAATCGGCTCACCCGGATACATTATAAAAATAAATTTTTCTTCTATCCTCTGAAGCCCGCAAATGCCCTATTTGGTTTGGGATTTTTTCCCTCAATCCTGATTGTCGGAAGCTATATCTGGGCAAAACTTTTTCCACATAAAAAGGAAAGGAACTTTGAGCAGTGGGTTTCCAACCGCTTCGGCAAAAAACTTTATGAAGCTTTTTTCAAAACCTATACCGAAAAACTCTGGGGCATTCCTTGTGCTGAAATTGAAGCCAGTTGGGTAGCCCAAAGAATAAAAGGACTATCTCTCATTACTGCCGTCAAGAACGCGCTTTTACCTGATAAAAGCGGGAAAGTGAAAACCCTCATCGACCAGTTTCACTTTCCGAGATACGGTGCCGGAATGATGTATGAAAAAATAGCTGAAAACTCACGGAAAAAAGGCGCACAGATAATGCTTGAATCGGAAGTCATTGAAATAAAATCTGAAGGAAAAAAAATAAAGAGCGTCGTCGTAAAAAATAAAAATGGCGAAGAACAGGAATATTTCGCCAACCATTTTCTTTCTAGTATCCCTCTTACTCATCTTGTAAAAAGAATAATTCCTTCAGCTGATAGTAAAATATTAAGGGCGACCGATAACTTGAAATTCCGGAGTACGGTAATGGTAAATCTAATCTACAATTCCAAAAATCCTTTCCCGGACAACTGGATATATGTCCATTCCGCCGAAGCCAAAACCGGAAGAATCGGCTCGCCGAAAAATATGAGCAAGTATATGGTTCCGGACAAAGATAAAATTTCCCTTTCTCTTGAATACTGGTGTACAGAAAACGACGAAATCTGGAAAATGCTCGATGATAAATTGATCAAATTAGGCGTCAGCGATCTAGACAAACTTAATCTCGCAAAAAAAGAGGATTTCTCGGACGGTTTTGTTGTGAGAGTTCCAAAAACTTATCCGGTGCATGATGGAACTTACGCGAAGAATACCGAAATTATCAGAGATTATCTTGACAAAATTGAAAATCTTCAGCCGATTGGAAGATATGGGATGTTCAAGTATAACAATATGGATCATTCAATTCTGACAGGCCTGTACGCGGCGGAAAATATTCTTGGTAGTTCACATAATATCTGGGAAATCAACGCGGAGGAGGAATATCACGAAACAGCGAAATAAAAAGGGAGATATTTTTCGCTGCGTATTCATTTCTGTTCAAAAATTGAATAGGTGTAGAAGATAAAACCGCCGTCCTTGAATTTTCCGAGAGTGGTTTTTTCGCTTAGACCGTCTTTTTTTTCCGCAACCAGATTAAAAACATAAACAGGGCGGCTTTCCAGAGAGGAAAGATTGAACGCGACATAAGTGAATGTTTCACTTTTTTTCTTCTTTATTTTTGCGGAAAATATTTTTTCGGAATTGATGTCGGTCAAGTGAATTTCCGCTGGTTTTTCCGGTTCATAGTTTTTTACCAAAAAAAGCAAGGTCTTCAGGTTCCTCCCTTCAGGACTTTCAATTTCAACCACTTGTCCGGAATCATTGAGGCTATAATCGAAACTGTCGTAGTCTGCTTCTCTATTTCGGTTCCCTATTTCACAGCCATCCTTATTCTGAAAAACCCAAAAAGACCCGGATCCCCAGCTGGGATAAGGGAGGAGTGGGACACAGACGCTTCTTTCCTCACTTAAGTCTTGCCTGAACCGATCAATATTGCCGTCCAAAGCCGAATTTTCAACGTCTATGGTTTTGAAAATGCCGCTTTTTGCTGGGAAAAATATCAAAAAAAGGATGAGGGCGAAATAATAAGACTTTGGGAATTTAGAGCGGCGGATTTTTTCGAAAATGACATCAAAAAAGATAAACAAAAGAAGCAAAATCAAAAAATAGACGGCGAATTCTCTCTGCACCTTGTATTCGTCAAAAAATAAATTTCTGAAGTTTCGAGAAAGTCCGGAAAAACCATAATCGGGAGAGTGAACATGAAAAAAGGTGGCGACAAATATTCCTATTCCCAAATAAGCGGCAAGCCAAAAATCTTTTTTTACCATCACGAATATTTCGGCCGCGAGCAAGAAAAGAACGGCTCCGCAAACGTAAAAAATTGACTTCGGCTCGATGGAAAACATTTTGAGGGTCAAAACTCCCGCCCCTAGAACCAAGTCAGAAGCCTTTTCAAAAATATTGCTGTCAAGACTGATGCTCCCTGGAGAATGGTTGACAGCGAACAAGATAGAAAAGATCATCGCAACCATTACGAGACCACTTGAGACATATGCCTTGCCTCGGAAAGCGCGGTAAACTAAAAAAGGCAACACTGGAAGCATGGGTCTTGTCAACATGACCAAGACGGAAAAAACGACAAAACCAATTCTTTTCAATCCTTCCAATTTTACTCCACTTAATGAAACAAGAACGATTACGGCAATAGCAGCATACCAGGTGTTGATAAAGGAAAGAAAACTTGGATGGCGAAAAAGGGAAATCACGGCGAAAACCAGAACAAGTCTTAGATAATCATTTTTGATTATTTTTCTATTGGCCGGATGAGCGATGAAAGCGGCGCATAGTCCCGCAAAAGAAACCGAGATGAAACGGAAATAATAATCTATATATCCCAAAGGAAGTCCGAACCACAAATACAGCTTCGCAAAAGCAAAAGGGGAAAAAGATAAATATCCAGCCCAGGTGGACCCAAAAACTACCGACCAGCCGCCCGTTCTCGCTTTCGCCAAAAAATCCGCGAAAGCTTCGGCGAATATGTCGCCGGAAAAAAGAAAATTCCTCTGAAAAATAAAAAAATACAGAAAAACCAAAACAAGTCCCGCCAAAAAAGGATTAGGGAATTTTCCGCGCCAAAGACCAAATCTCAAAACTTCGACAATCTCAATCAGCCAATTATAAATTTTTTTCCGCATGATTCCGGGCAAATCCCGACCCTCCTGTCCAGATATTAGGTTAATTTCTTCATTATCACGATATCCTGTCCATCCGGCACACCCTCTCTGCCGCACCAGTGGCCGAGATGAATCGGCTGATCAAGAACCAGAGAGCTTTTTCGCAGCATTCTGTTCAGCGCTTCCCTCGTATAAGCGACTGCACCTTCCGGATAATTTTCGTCGTTTATTCTGCAACCGTCACCATACGGATACTCGAACGTTAATGTCACTTGATGTGAACCAAGCTTGTTTTTTTGAGCCATCTGAAGTGTTTCTTCATCAAAAATAAAGAAAGAGGTGAATACTTTTCCTCCCGACCTCAAAACCCTGCTAAATTCCTTCAAGTAATGCACGATATCCGCTTCAAACATATGAGTAAAAACAGACTGCAGGATAATTATGTCAATACTATTATCTTCAATAGGCAACCTAATATCCGTCGTCTTGATTTTTCCTGAAGAATTATGTATTTGGCTTTTAATATCGAAAAATAGAAATTTAAAATTGGGAAAGCGAGGAGTGATATTTTTCTGACACCACTTTATGCTTGGCTCAATTATGTCAATTCCAATATAAGAACCGCCCTCAGATAAATGTTTTGTGAGTTGAATTGCATCGCGCCCAACACCGCAACCAATCTCCAGAATCGCATGATTCGGATCTATAGGTAAATATTTTTTATATTCGTCCATATGTCCAGTTGAGATCATGTGCCATGTTTCGGTTCCTCCTCCCGTCAGATTCACTAATTCAACGGGAATTTTGTAACCTTCGTAGTCAAACATTTCTTTTTCGCTCATTTTTTTGAATTAAATTACATTTTAACCACGCAATAATTTCCTCCCGATTTTCTCGCCGCCTCAATCCCCGGTTCGCCGTCTTCAAAAATCAAAGCCTCCCGGGGAGAAATCCGAAATTTTTTGAAACATTCTTTGTAGCAGCTCGGATGAGGTTTGGGTAGCAAAATATTCTCTCCGCACATCACGAAATCAAAATATTTTCTGATTTTAAAATGATCCAAAAGAAAAAGAGTATTTTTCCTGCTGGCGGAGGTAACCAGACAAATCTTACAGGTTTTCCTAAAATGCTTGATTAACTCAATCAGAGAATTATTCAGCTTAACTGATTTTACACATTTTTTGTAATAACAAGCTTTTAGTTCTCTCACTTTATTGAGTTCGTTCTTAAAAAGAGTCGGAGCGATTTTTTTCGCCATTTCGGAAAAACGTAAGCCGAACACGCTGTCATATCCGGCTTTGGTCAGTCTTATTCCAAAATAAGCAAAAGCCCTTTGATAAGCAACGCAGTTTGCTTTTCTGGTGTCAAAAAGAGTTCCGTCGAGATCAAAAATGAGACATTTTATTCTTCCCATAATAAGCGGGGGTTAATGACAAATCAATTTGGCGGGAAATTTTTCAACGATTTTTTCTTCAGGATAAATTCCAACTGTTATTCTCTCCTGCTTTTCTGAAGCGTCGGCGCAGGCTTTTTTGGTGTTTTCTTCGAAAGTTCCCGTTTTCAGCATAAAATTATTTTTTCCGAACGACCCGCTCTGGGGAAAACTCAAAGCCAGGAAACCGACAGTAAAAATGTAAGTGAGCATTTTTCTCTTTTTGCTCATGATATCTGAAATATCCTGCAAGAACCAGACGAAAAGAAAATAGAATATCAAATTTTGGGCGTAGAAAAACTGGGATGGTCCGCTGGGAAGTTCATAATGATTGAAAAAAACATGAATCCCGGGCCTTGTCGCCACAAAAATTAGGGTAACGGCAAAAATTGAGTATAAAGAAAATAGATATACTCTTTTTTTCTTTCCGTAGCGCCAAGCAAAAAAAACGGCAAAACCGGAAAGAAACAAGATCCACAAATCACTGAATCTGCCGAAGAAATTATAGAACAAGGCATAAAGATAAGGCCGAGCCAAAAATATTTCGATTGTTTTTTGATAATCGAATGGCCCATCAAGGTATCCTTCCAGCTTAGGAACGCCTTGAGTTTTCACTATCACAAACTGAACAACCAAAACCGCCGCCAATACCAAAGCACTCACGAAAGATTTGTCCTTTATCATCTCTTTTTTTTCTATTTTCCTGACAAAAAAATCTTTCAAATATCTGGAATATATCGCCGGAACGAGAAGATAAACGGCCGGGTTGGTGTAAGCGCAAATAAAAATAGCGAAATCAGCGATATAAAACCTTCTGCTTTCTTCGGGCAAAAGCAATCTGTAGAGGATAAATAAAAAGGCAATATACGAAAAAAGAAATTTGAGATTTCCGATCCCTCCTATCACAGCATAATCCCAGCCGATCAGCGGAACAAAGCTCGAAAAAACGGTCAAAATCGCCAAATTTATTTTTTTGAGTCTATCTGAAAAAAGCAAAGCGGGCAAAGTGGAGGAAAAAGCAAGAAACGCGTATGAAACCAGCGCGATGCTTTTCGGAAGTGACAGAAAGTTTGCAAAGATTATTTTATTGAAGAAAATTGAAATTCCAGTCAGGATATAAAGCCCGAAAATATAGTAGCCGTTGAATCTTTCAAAAAGAGCGCCAAAAAATTGCTTGTCGATGATTTTTAGACTGAAAGTTGCGTCTTCGGCATAAAAATTGGCTTGAAAAAAAGCGTCCGGAAAACGCCAAAAAAAGATCAAGAAAGACAAAGCAAAAAGCCCGGCATAAAAAGCCCAGAATTGGAATGATTTATTGCCAATAGTATTTCTCAGTTTCATTTATTTTTCTTATTATAGGCGTCTAATTCCTCCGGAGTGCCGAAAGAGTGATATTCGTCGATTTTCGCCAAAGCGACTTTTCCGCCTTTTTCGAGAACGATGTTGAAGAGATAAGAAACATAATATTCCGGCATTTTTTCGGAAATGTTCCGCCGTATCAGCTCCTTGGCAGCGTCCAGAAATATTTTCCCGCTCGAAAAGCAATACACGCCGACAAGGGCATTGTTTGAAATCGGATTTTTTTCGGCCGTCCTCTTCACTAGCCCGTCCGTCCCCAACTCGGCATAACTGAACCTCGGATCAGTCGAGTCGAATGAAAGCAAAACTCCGTCCAGCGGAAGTTTCTGAATGTCATCCTCTTCCAAAACGCTCTCGACCAACTCGTTGTATTTTTTGCTCCGAAAATATAAATCCGAGTCAAGGCTAATGACCGCGTCCCGCTCGTCGATGAATTTTTCCGCCTTGAGACATGTCTCTACCGCGCCCCGGGTAGTTTCTTTGATCACGACTACGTTAGCGCCAGGGACTTTTTCTTTTATCGCTTTGTCAATTGAATGGGAATCAATATGCTCTCGGCGCACAACAAAAGTATATTTTTTTTCTCCTCCTATCGCATCCAGCCCGCTCAAGGCCTTAAGAAACATACGGTTTCTGTCGACTTCGATGAGCGGTTTGGGCATTGTGTAGCCTTCTTTTGAAAACCTTGATCCGAGACCCGCCATAGGCATTATTATGTGTAAATTTCTCATATAATCTAGAAAATTTGCGTAAAGGAATAATCGATTTCCCCCGTCGCGTATTTCCTATTCGGATTTAATCTCCATGCGAGAAGTTTCTTGAGAATCATCCAGCCTATTTTTAAATTTCGGGCATTGCTGACTTGGTCAGTTTCTGACCAGCTTATCGGCGCGAATTTCAGCTTCGTTTTTTTGCGGTAATAATCAAGCAAAAGATCCACGTTGAACGCGAGATTGTCGGAAAAAAACAAATATCTTTTGTCAGTCAAATCGGCCATTTTGAAAATATTGATGCCTGATCCCAGATCTTCCGTAGTTCTGAATGTCACGAGACTAAACAGAGCGTTCAGTCCTCTGTTTCCCCAGATTCTTGACTGCGCGTAGCCGGAAAGCCGGGAACCTTTCATAAATCTCACTCCAAGAACAGCGCCCAGCGAATCGTCTTTTTCAATTTCATTGATTAAATTGTTAAGCTCCTGCGTTTTAGCCTGGTTGTCTCCGTGAAGTATCGCGACATAATCAATGTCGTTATTGAGAGCAAAATTAAAAGCCACTTTGTGGGATCCGCCGAGATTATAATTTTCGTTGTTCCTTACTACAATAAACTTGGACTCAAATCCCTTTTCTTTTATTGCCTCAATGGCCGACTTTATCGTGTCGTCAGGACTTTGATTATCAATGATCATCACTTTATTAATTCTTTCAAGGAGTGGAGTGTCAAATTCTCCGATGACTCTCGGAATCTGAACCGAACATTTATAGCAAGGAACGGCGACTAAAATCTTTTTCTCCATAAGAATAAAAAATTACTTAAAGACAAACTTGAGTCGAAACCAAAAATTCCAAAAAAAAGTAACCGCCATCGAAAGAATTTTACCTATAACCGGAAGCAATTTCAGATGCTCTACACAAAAAAAGGCCACTGAAAACTGGATTCCGCCCCCGATCAAACTGGCAATACCGACCAGCATTATTTCTCTTTTAAAATTCAAATCTTTCGGCTGAAAAACCATCCGACTTAAATACCAATTCAAGATAACAGCGATCAGAAAACTGAATACAACGGAAAATAAATAATAAATCCCAAGAAAATTATTAAGAAAAATAAAAAAGGACATTTCAATTATGACAATAAATCCAGCTACTAAAAAATATTTGAGTATTTTCTGCAGTATTCCCGATTCGATTTTCGCAACGGTATTTTTATTTATCATTTCATTGTCTTTTTTGGCAATCGTGATTAAATCGTCATTTCCCAATTGATACCAATATTTTGCAATCGCCGAAAAAGATCTGATCGCCTTCTTCTTCAAGGGACTTATATTCAGATTCGTACTTTCGACACCGAGCATATTTGCAAGAGTCGAAAGAAAAAGCAAGGAATCTCCTCCTACCGTCCTTATGCTCCCAAGTCTAAAACCAGAATTTTCGAATAATTGCTGTAAGGATTTTTTACTGAAATGATTAACATGAACCGGCACTTGCCAATAACCCCAATATTTTCCGAAAATTTTTCCGGTAAATGAAGTCGCATTGGGAACAATAATCATAATCTTCCCTTTTTCGCCCAACAATCTTTTCATTTTTTCCAGATATTCTTTCGGATCGACAATGTGCTCGAGAACATGACTCATTACAATAAGATCGTATTTTTCCCGGTTGTTTTCGAGAAAGATTTCAAGAGTTTCGTTTCTTACGTCTAAATCGTTTTTCCGGCAATGTTCCACGGCTTTTTTGTCTATTTCCAGTCCGGTGCATTTGAAACCATATTTCTGGAGGGACTCGATCAAAAAACCATACATCGATCCTATTTCCAAAACTTTCACTTTGCTTCCTGATTTTTTGGCGATACCGGCGAATTTTTTCGCCCTGTACCTTTTTTCTTCGTGGATCAGCAGGTGTACGTCGTAAGAATATTTGTTTTCGTATATGTCATTTAATGTCTCCTCATTTGGTTCGGGAGAGGTGAAAATAAATCCGCAATCATGACATCTAACAAGATTATACAGACGGTCAGAATAAACAGAAGAAACATTTTTTAGGTATTTTTTTGTTTTGTCGCTTTGGCAAATAGCGCACTTTTTCATAGAGTTTATGATTATGTTTTTTTATCTGTATTCAGCATAAAACTCATTCAGTAGCCGTATGGCTATGGCGTAAAAAACTAAAAAAGTTTCCGGATTTATTTTTGCTTTGTAGGTGAGCATCCTGAAATAATGAACGGCTTCGTGAAGCTTAATTAACTTAAATCTCTCCGATGTCAAACGCTTTGCAAGATTCTGTTCCAGGTGTTTGAAAAGTTCTGTATATTTGGATGAAATATTTTCCTCAAAGTTTATTTGATTTCCCTCGAGTCCAGACTTCTCCAGTAAAATAAGAAATTCATATCCGGAATGAAGAGATTGGTAGAGCTTTCCGTAATCAACAATTGGATCAGAAATGTAATTCTCGTCATTGGGGTCAAGAAGAATAAAGTCTTCGCCGTTTACCATTATATTATCAATTGTCAAGTCTCCATGCAAAGGAGTTTTCCAATAGCGAGAAAGAATGTTCATCAACTTCTCATTTTTAGTGATCTTGTCCATTATCACGGAAAAGTTGTCATAGATTTTTCCGTTGATTACTAACTGCGGATAATCAATCACCGAAACGAGGTAGCGATTGAGAGCCAGGCAGTCGTTTACTTTATCGAATATTTTGGTACTTATGTAATAATCCAGATCTTTCCGAGAGTAGATATCTTGACCATTCAGATAAATTTTTTGATTAACAAAATCAATCACCTTGTCCATTATTCTTTTGCTGCTGCTTAAGTTGCTGGAATGAATATAATCAAAAAATGGTACAAAATCCTTTTCGTATTTAAGATCAAGAGAATAAGAAACTTCGTCTTTTTCACAACCAAGAACTTTCGGAACGCTGTTTAGTCCCTGCCTTTCACTTATCCAATCATATTGCGCTTCCAGCTTACTGGCATTTTGAGGAAGAGTTATTTTTCTGACACATTCCCGACCTAATTTATTATTCCAGATTAAAATTGTCAGCGCATTTGATCCACCCTTGAAAGTTTTTAACAATTTCGTTTTTCCAGAAACTTCGTGAGTATTAACAACATGAGCTATCTCTAAATTTTTGAAATAGTCATCAAAAAAACGACTCATTTCTCCCGAAATATCCTCGAAGCGAAAAAGTTTGCTATGGTACCCTCCGTTGGAATTCCCCGCAAGCTTGAGCTGGGGTAAAAATAGATTAAGTACTCGTCGCTTTTTCCGGCTTTCTCCAAAAATCAGAAACAATATCCCGAGCAAGAAAATGGGAATTATCAAAATAAACCATGAAACCACCGAAAACAGCAAAAGATAATCCGCGTTCGCGAATAGTCTTCCGACTATTTCCGAAAAATAAAAGTGATAAGTCCCGATATACGCCGGCCCCGAGGGTACGGAGACACTCAAGAAGGAAGTGATTGAAACTATCAGGCCGGGAACAAAATTGAAATTTCCAAAAACCGCCAATAATAAAACATAAATTGAAGCGAGATAGAAAAACCACATTGCCAATGATACCAGTATATATTTCACAATATTCGCCTCCCGGGCAATGACCTTCGTCCCGTAAATGGCAGACCAGACAATCAATCTTATCTTGTTTTTCAGGTTTTCATTCAAAAGAGCAGAGGATCTATAAATAAAGCTGAAAAAATGCTTATTCTCGAAAAACAAAATATAAATCAAACAGAAAATCAGACAGGAAAGAATAAAGATCGTAAAAACGAGTGAAAAAACAACGGGATTTAGAGCGCCGACATAATTTTTGGCGAAAAAATAAATAAAAAGAGAAACAATAAATATAATTATCCCGTCAACGGCCCGTTCAAACAAAATTGTCAGAAAGACAACCGTCCGGCTGATAAATAATTTTTTTCCGACTATGTGCGCCCTGATTATCTCACCCAAACGAAACGGCAGAATCGTATTGAATAAAAAACCGATACTCAGAGCTTCAAAAAGAAAGTATCGACTGACAGCCGGTTTAATTGGATCGATTAAATAAGCCGATTTCCAAGCTCTCAAATAATGGCCAATCAACTGAAATAATGCTGCCGACAAAAAAAGATAAACATTTATCCCTGATATTTTCTCCTTATGAAAACCAACGTCAAGCTCACTGTAAAATTTAAACAAAAAAAACAAACTAACCAAAATCCCTGCCAGCATTACTGCCAAAAAAGTTTTGTTCCTCCAAACATTTTGGTTTGCTATGTTCTTTTTGCCATTCATTACTCTTGAATATATTCGTATATTTTTTCACATTCCTCATCCCAGTTGTGTTTTTTTATTTCTTTTAAGCCATTTCTGACAATTTTTTCTCGCAATTTTTCATCCTCAATTAATTTCGAGATTTTATCAACAAGACAGCTTGGCTCCGGTTCAGAAACCATAGCATTTTCCCCGTCTTTCAAAAACCAGCCGTTGGCGGAATTATAATTCGTCACCGTCGCGCAGCCGCAGGCCATAAATTCAAAGGGCTGGTACGACGGATGTTTCGTGAACATAAACACCAAGCCGATATCGCATTTTCGGTAGAGATCGGCAACCGCCTTCAGGCTTTCTAGTCTTCCTAAATTTTGAATAATCCCTTTTACTCCAAAATTTTCTTCTTTCCACTCGTCACCGGCAGAAAAAATATTTATTTTATCTCCGTATTTTTCTTTTAATTTGATCAACGTCAAGAGACCGAGCTCAAAAGCGTTTCGGTCATGATTCGGCCTGCCATAGACGAATATATCCAATATTTTTTTTTGAAGCTTCTTTTGTAAATCCTCTTCGTTGATATAATAAATTTTGTTATTTATGCAAGGATAAAATTCCTGGCAATTCATTTTGTGTTGTTGCCTTATGTATTCGGCAAGTCCAGGCGTGTTTACAATCCCCCTAAACCCCATCCGGTAGGTGGCTTCCGCCATAGCATATATGGAGCCGGCGGAATAAAAGAGCGGCTCGTAATCCTGAATGAAATAAAATTTCTTCTTCGTTTTATTGAACCTGGCACTGATATAGCAGGACGGCCAAAAAGTGGAAATGACTGCATCTGATTCGGGAAGATCACTCGCCTTTTTGATAGCCAAAAATTCGGCTTCTTTGAGAGCAGGAAATTCTTTTATCGCTTCTTCTTTCTTATTTTTCACATTTTCAGTGCTAGGATTGTCGAAAATTACTATCCGGTTTCTAATCCCCTTTTCCTTCTGAAAATAATTGGCAAAGCGCAGAATGGTGTGTATTCCGCCGAAGAATACATGGCTGTAGTTGGGCAAAAGCCAGTTTATTGTTTTTATGCCCCCGTAAGTTTCATCTCGACTGTTGATAATTTTGAAATGATCTTCTAGCTCCTCCGGAGATAAATCGATGGCTGAAATCAAATTTTTATGTTCTTCAAATCTGATTTTTTGATATTTTTCTTCAAGGCTAATTTCCGGAATCGCTTCTTTCTTAAAAAATCTCTTTCGCCATTTGGGTAAAATTTTTATTTTCGCGTCTTTGCTGTCGAGCGAGAGATTTTTGTTGTAATAAGAATCTTTCCAGTTGAGATAAGGCACGTATCTTTTCAGGGAAATATCAATATCACATTGGGGAGGTTTCTTGTCCCTTGAAAGTGATTCGTAGTGATAAAGCTCCGCCCGCGGAGTATAAATATTTAAATATCCTTTTTCATACAATTTCAAGCATAAATCAACGTCATTTCCGCAGACAGTGAATTTTTTGTTGAATCCGCCGACTTCAATGAACTTCTTCTTCGAAATCATCAGGCATGCCGCCGTCACCGCCAGATAATTTCTGGTGAAGTTAGCCAGTTTATAATAAGTTTCTTCGGAAAATTGTTTGGAAAATATGTGGTCGGCCAGACCGCCCATTCCTAAAATCACTCCCGCGTGCTGAATTGTTCCGTCTGGAAAAAGCAATTTAGCCCCTACTGCCCCGACTTCGAGACGCGCGGCATATCCTAGCATTTCTTCTAACCAGACTGGGGAAATAACTTCCGTATCATTGTTGAGAAAGAGAATATAATCACCTTGCGCTTTTTCCACCGCCCAATTATTCAACTCTGAAAAATTAAAGGGAATATTGTGCTCGAATATCTTTATGTTTTCTTTGTTTCCTATTTCCTGCAAATACTCAAAAGTTTCACTTTCTCGACTGTTGTTACTGACAAGAATCAATTCGTAATTTTTATAAAGCGTTTTTTCGATGATGCTGTCCACGCATTTTCTCAAATAGCTCACTCTGTCTTTGAAAGGAATGATTATGCTCACCAAAGCGTTTTTGGGAACTTTGTATTTGAGATGGTGATTTGTGTCACCGTAACCATTAATTACTTCTGCTTTAATGTTATTTCTGCTGATGTAATCTTTTAGGGCTTGTTCGCCGGTCCGATGAGCATAACCTTTCGATTTTGTGTCACGGGCCGTCGAGGTTTCGAGCATTCGCCAGTGGTAGAGAATTTTCGGTATGTGTCGTATTTTTTTGGTTTCGTCAAAAAAACGAAGAAATAAATCGAAGTCTTGAGAACCCTCGTATCCTTTTCTAAACCAGCCTATCTTATCGCCTATTGACTTTCTCATAACGGAAAAATGGCAGATGTAATTCACCGAATGGAAAAGGTCTGGCGACCAGCCCGGCTTGAAAAAAGGATTCGAACGATCTCCCTTGGTATCTATCTTGTCCTCGTCGCTGTATATAAAATCCGTTTCTGGATATTCGTTCAGCACTTTAACATTTTCAAAAAGAGCATCCGGCGCCAATTCATCATCGTTGTCAAGGAGAACTATGAATTCTCCTGTAGCCATTTTTATCGCCTCATTCGACGCTCCGGAAATATGCTGATTTTTCTTGCCGAAGGAAATTTTTATCCGCTTATCGCCTTTTTCCTCCCATTCTTTGAGACATTCAACCGTTTCTTTTTTTGTTGACGCGTCGTCGTGAAGACATAGTTCCCAGTTTTCATAAAATTGGTTCTTTGCGGATTCGATGCACTTGTTCAGCCATTTGGGAGCAACGTTATAAACCGGCGTGATGATGGAAATTTTTGGTTTATATTCGAAATCCCTTGTCTTTTTTTCTATCTCGCCTCTATCCCATTTTTCATTCTCAAGGATCCATGCATCGTATTCCGAAAATTCCCTTTTTTCGGGTTTGAAGTAGTCTCGCCCGTAAATCACATATTTGCAAAGATGCCAGAAAAATGACTTTATGCCTTCCTGTCTTAAAATTAAATAAGTCTTTCTAAATAGATCCATAAAATTCTTAAGTCGAAACGACTTCAATTTTATATACCTGTTTCGTAATATCCAAAATTTTGAAGATTTCATGAAATTAACTTTATTTTTTTCCTGCTCTAGTTTGTACTTAAGTTTTTTCAACTCTTCTTTTTCAGCATGATTTTTGTATCGGATTTTTATTTTTTCCTGCTCTTTTTTCCAAACATCTATTTTTATTTTCTCTATTTCACGCTCCTTCTCTTTTATTTTTGACTCTTTTTTTTCAAAATTCAACTTAAAATCTTCGACTTTCCTGATGTTTTCTGCCTGTTTTAGCCTATTTTTAACATCGATTTTATTTATGATAGCAAGGCTCCTTCTTATAATTTTTGAAAATAAACTTTCGTCAATTTTACCCTTTTTAACTTCCAGGTCTTTTAGTGCTTTTTCTTTTTTAATAAAATACACTTTTCTGTACGATTCGGGATCTGCAATGTCGCATGGATAAACTTCTGTATTATAAAAAAGGTTGAAATTTTCAAATTCTTCTTTTATTTCACCCGCATCAAGATTGGCAGATATCAAAATCTCAATACCTACTAATATTTCCCAGAGCTTGAGATTATTATTAAAAAGTTTCTGATATTTGTATTTATTCTCTAAAAGAAATTTTTCGACATTTTCTTCGCAAGGCAGACCATTTTTTATATGCTCCTTGAACCATTCATGTTCTTTGCCGCCAGAGATTACCTTAAAATTATCATTGGCATTTTTTTCCGCCTCAACAACTTTCTTTGAATAAAAAGGAGCGACTAAAACGATACCCATTTTGGCCACTCTCAATTTCTCTCTAATAAATCCCTCTCTCTTCTCCCTAGAGATATGCTCAAAAACATCAGCCGAAACAACCCAGTCAAAACTGTTATCCTCAAGAGGCATTTCGCATCCATCGCCCTCTATATAATTATCATCATTTGTATTGACATGAGGATCAAGATAAAAAACCTTGTCCTCCGGCAAAAATTTTCTCATCATGTTTCCTCGCCCGCCTACATCAAGAACCCGAAACTTTTCGGCATTTTTTCGGTTAGTGTTGATAATATTTCGGATAATCGCATAACGACCGTACTGGTCGAAAGCGAATTCTCTTTTTAATTGTTCGTCGCTTATTTTTTCCATATTGTTTTGA
>Ga0066637_10001486_pt1 | contig 15251 bp, 16 predicted proteins | sample CryGeyCG2014_020_FD_62737 | JGI IMG/M metagenome (GOLD analysis project Ga0066637, IMG submission 62737) | Groundwater microbial communities from aquifer - Crystal Geyser CG08_land_8/20/14_0.20 | ecosystem: Environmental > Aquatic > Deep subsurface > Groundwater | place: USA: Utah: Grand County...
TTCGAAAGCAATCGTGAGATCCATTCCTATCTTTATCTGTTCTGTGGTTACTTCTTTAATCATGCCTGGGATTTTTAGGTCATTTTCAAGTTGGATTATGCCTACGGCGTATGGTGCCATCTGTTGGAATTGTGGAGGTGCCACATGAATTATTGTGTATGTCAATAGTTTCCCTTTGGGTTGGATTTGAATCCATTCGAAATCTTTTGAAAAGCATCTGTCACACAAAGGTCTTGGCGGAAGGTGAATTTTTCCGCATTTTTTGCATTTTCCACCCATAAGTTTTCCTTGACTTATGTATTTGTAGAATTGCTCTATTGTGAAGGGTGCTTGTTCACTCATTTTATTCCCTCCTGAAAATGTGAACTGTGGCTGTTGCACCAGAACCGCCAACATTATGGGCTAAACCTATCTTCGCGTCTTTCACTTGTCTCTTCTCTGCTTGTTCAGTTAATTGAAGATAAATTTCATATGCCTGTGCTGTTCCTGTTGCGCCCACTGGATGCCCCTTAGATTTTAATCCGCCGCTCGTGTTTACTGGAAGCTTCCCGTCAAGTTTTGTTTCGCCACTTTCAACTAGATGTCCACCTTCGCCTTGTTTACAGAAGCCTAAGTCTTCGTAGCCTATTATTTCGGCTATTGTGAAGCAGTCGTGAACTTCAGCGACATCCACGTCTTCAGGTCTTACTCCAGCCATCTCATAGGCTTGTCTTGCAGCAATTTTTGCAGCAACAAGGGATGTTAGGCTTTCGCGTTCGTACATGCCTATGCTGTCGCTTGCCTGTCCGCTTCCAATTATTTGGATTGGCATATCTGTGTATTTCGTGGCTATTTCTGGTTTTGTTATTATTACGCAGCTTCCACCATCAGTTATTAACGAACAGTCGTAAAGCTTCAAGGGCCAAGCGATAACTCTTGATGATAAGGCTTTTTCAAGTGTCACTTCCCTTTGCATGTGAGCTTTCGGATTTAAAAATCCGTTGTGATGATTTTTCACGGCAACCATTGCCATTTGTTCCTCTGTTGTGCCATACTTATGCATGTGAGCCGTAGCCATTAAAGCGTACAACCCTGGGAATGTTATCCCATGCCACTGTTCGAAAGGAAAGTCTGAAGCCATAGCCAAATATTCGGTGACTTCTGACGTCGTTCTATGAGTCATTTTTTCCACACCGCCAACCATAACAGTGTCACACAAGCCTGAAAGCACGGCGAAAATTCCAGCTCTTAAGGCGGCGCCAGAAGAGGCACATGCTGTTTCTGTTCTGGTAGCTGGTATGTGCAGTAAGCCTGCCCAGTCGGCTACTGTTGCGCCTGTATGTCCCTGATGCTCGTAAGATTCTCCCATATGCCCAACAAACAACGCTTTTATGTCCTTTTTAGGATCTAGGTTTGGACAACGGTCGAAAGCTTCTTTCGCTGCTTCTGCAAAAATTTCCCTAGCGTACAAACCTTCTAGTTTTCCAAATTTTGATAAACCAGCAGAAACTATTGAGACGAGAGGTTTACTCTTCAACTTGGTTTTCTCCTCTAAGCATTAGTGATTGGGAAAATCAAATAGGCTTCAGCAAATATTTAAGTTTCTTCAATAAAGACTCGAAAATTTCACGAAAGTTTTATAGCGTTCTCGCTTTTAACATTAGAACTCCTTAAGTTGAGGGATGAAAATGAGTAATCGTGTTGCTGTAGTTGGAACTGGGATTTCTAGATTTGACAATCCTCGCTTTGAACTACACGAAGAATTGTGCGCTGAAGCTGTCAGGGAAATGCTTGCTGACAACCCAAACATTGACTATCCAAAGGACATAGATGCAGTAATGTACTCTTACTTCAGTGATCACTTGGCGGGCCAGTTGTGTTTCCACTGGATAATCCATGACTATCTTGGATTGTTGCCAAAACCAGCGTACCGAGTTGAGTCAGGTGGAGCAACGCCAGTAGACGCTTTAATCAACGCCTTCATGTACATAAAATCTGGAATATTCAAGAACGTGCTTGTTGTCGGCTTTGAAAAAATGAGCGAATTGAACACGCCTAAAGTGAACGAGATGATTGCCGCTGCTTCTGACACGGACTGGGACTTTCCAGTTGGAGGCTACTACACTGGATATTACGCGGTGTTAGAGACTAGACACATGCACTTGCACGGCGAAACGCAAGAAGATCTGGCCAAGATTGCAGTGAAGAATCATAACAATGCAACTTTCAATCCATATTCTCAATGGCGTAGCCAACATGGAACAACGTTCATAACAGTTGAAGACGTGTTCAAGTCAAGACTTATTTCTTGGCCTTATCGCGCCTATAACTGCGCAATGATAAGCGATGGAGCTTCATGCATGCTTCTGTCAAGTGAAGAAACAGCCAAGAAATTCACTGATTCACCAGTCTGGATTACTGGTGTCGGCTTGGGCACGGACACGATGCGACCTGGAGACCGAGTGGACAACCCCATGTACCAGGGCCTTTATCCAGAAGATGAAACAATTTATCCAGACGTTTCAACGAAGACCGCTGCACCCTATCCAGAAATGGCCAATTTCGGGTCTATGCGCACCTCTGGAGACATGGCTTACAAGATGGCTGGGATAAATGATCCAGTTAAACAGCTTGACTTCGCAGAGCTGTTCAATCCCTACGACGGCGTAGAGCTTGCGATATACGAGGATTTGAGATTCTGCAAACTCGGTGATGGCAAAAAACTTGTAAGAGAAGGCGTTACAGAATGGGGCGGTGAACTTCCATGTCAAATAAGTGGAGCACACACTGCAGCGGGACATCCTGTTGGGGCAACGTCCATTGCGCAGGCAGCGCAGATTTACTGGCAACTAACTGAACAGACGGCAAACAAGTGGAAGACAAATGCTAGAGCGTTAAGCGGAGCACAAAGGGCACTGCTTCAGGGACACGGAGGAACAGGCTGTCAATCAGGCGTAATGATATTCGAGAGAGGTTGATAAAAATGACGTATAGACCTAAAAAAATTGTAGAAGCATTTGAATACAATAAGAAATGGGATGAATGGGCGAAACAAGGCGACTGGTCAACGATTGGATGGAGATGGGTTGAAGCTGCAAGAGGACACAGGCTTGATCAACTGTCATCTACAAACTATCTAGTGATTCAGAGACCACACGCATCAGTCTATCATCACAGTTACGGAATGATTTCAAAGTTCTTTAAAGGCTTGCTGGAAAAGAAACTTTACGGAACGAAATGTCCAAAATGCGGCTTAACATTCTGTCCGCCGAGGGCTCACTGCTGGAACCCAGGATGCAGTCTGCAAGAAACGGAGTGGGTTGAACTTCCATTAAGAGGCGAAGTGCACACATTCTCTATTATGGCATTTTCTGCGACGCCCTTCTTGAAGACTTTACCATTCATACTAGCCTACGTTAGAGTTGAAGGCTGCTGCACAACCGTACCAACAAGACTGACGAACATTAATCCATGGGAAGTTTATCCAGGGCTCAAAGTGAACATTCACTTCATAGATAAGCCTAAAGGCGACATCATGGACTTGTACTGCACTCCAGCGGAAACACCAGACCCATCTAAATGTATGATGACTGCGGAAGGAATTGAAAGATTGAAGAATGACGTGCGCAAGGTACGAGACTGGGTTGTCAGAAAATTCGGTGAAGAAGCAAAACCAAGCGTAAACATCTAAAAGCAACAATCTCCCACCTTTTTATCTTACAAATAAAGCAGATAATTTTATTGTTCAAAAATGGAAAAACCAAACATCATATTTTGTGCTGGGTGTGAAGGCTTGGAAAAAAATAGAATATGTATTTCCTTCCATAAGAACTACGCAGATTACCATGATTTCATCACAAAATACATGACAGAATGGAGAGATGTAATAGAAAGCTACGAGACAATTCTAATTAGTATATCAGGAACAATTGTTAAATTGCTCTCTCTAGAATATCTAAAAGAACTATTTGAAGAATAACCAATTACAGCAGAAACAAAACCAGTTATAATCACAAAATCGGAAGCATTCTTAAATATCGTTGGAAGAACCCTTTTAATATACCCTCCTAGATTTCTACAAACATGCAAATACTACAATTGTCAAAAGCCGTCCCTAGAAATGAATATTCAACAGAAGAATTAATAGAAGCTTTTCCGTGCAGGCTTGCCGACGGCGTCAAACAGAACGTGCTCAATCTGGGAGTTTCAAAAAGATACCTCATGGATCTTATCGTTTCCACCTGCAAACGGGAGACAATTATAAGTGAGAAAAAACTTGTTAACCTCTGTTTAGAGGCTTGCGAAGATACTTTAGAAAAAGCTGACTTGTCCATCAAAGACGTAGGCTACTTTATTGCAGCTTACGATGCAAATCCATTTCTCTGCCCAGGTTTAAGCCATCTTCTAATCCGTAAACTCGGATTCGACCCCTACATCAAACATGTCAACGTTCAAGGAATGGCTTGCGCTTCCTTCACAAAAGCCCTTGAACTTGCTGAAGACCACCTAGCCACACATTCCCACGATAATGTTCTGCTCTGTGCTTCAGGCGTGAACTCTTATTGGCTGATCAACCAGCTGCGAGGCTTGAGAGATGTCATGGGAATCCGCCAAATCAGATTGATAAAGGATGAGACCAAGCAGCAGATGGAGCTTAGAAAATGGATTGCCACCATGGAGTTTTTCCTCTTCGGGGACGGAGTGGCTAGCTGCGTTGTAGCAAGGGAAGGAGACGGGCTATCTGTTGACAAGGTCATAGACGTTACAAACTTCCGAGAGAACGATTACTTGGCTGGTTACGCAAGAATCGCAGCCTTAAATGAGCTTTTCAAGTTCGGCTTCTACTCGCATCTAGGCAAAGAAATTCCGAAACTCGGAGTTGAATACACCGCACTAGCCATCAAAAAACTGCTCGGAAAAAACGCTGAAACCACAATGAAAACCGCCAAAAAATGGGCAATACACACCGGCAGCGAAAAAATACTCAACATGATGACCGAACACTACAAGATTCCATACGAAAAACTCAAAGAATCATACGAAGTGCTCGATGAATACGGCAACTTATCCGGAGCAAGTTTACCCTTCATACTTGAAAAAATAGTTTCAGAAAACAAATTTTCCAAAGGCGACATCATCCTAATGCTTGGTTTCGGATGGGGATTCTCAGCCTCTGCTTGCATGCTCGAATTTCAAAAACAATATGAATAAAGCGATAGGTTTAAACCGATAAGAAAATAACTTTTAGGCTCAGTGTGATATTCAAGTTAAAACTAGGCTTGTTAAGGAGCAAAAGTTGAATGTCCGACAAAGAAAAAATTAATGAAATTGCAAAAGAGCGGGAACGCTGGGAAAAGACAACACTGCCAAAATGGATAGGACAAAGTCCCGAAAGGAAAAGTAAGTTCCGAAACCATTCAGGCACGTTAATAAAACGAGTTTACACACCAGAAGACATCAAAGACCTAGATTACATGCGAGACCTAGGTTTTCCAGGCGAATACCCCTTCACCCGTGGAGTGCATGCAACAATGCACAGGGGCAGACTTTGGACCATGCGACAGTTTTCAGGGTACGGCACAGCAGAACAAACAAACCAACGATTCAAATACCTGCTGAAGGAAGGTGAAACAGGCTTAAGCATAGCCTTCGACTACCCAAGCATTAGGGGTTACGATTCAGACCATCCATTCTCTAAAGGTGAAGTCGGTATATGCGGAGTAGCCGTTTCCTCACTTAAAGACATGGAAGTTCTGTTTGACGGCATACCCCTCGACAAAGTCACAACATCCATGACAATCAACGGTCCAGCAGCCATGTTACTAGCCATGTACATGGCGGTAGGCGACAAACAAGGGGTATCCAGAGAAAAGCTTGGAGGAACAACGCAAAACGATGTGCTTAAAGAATTCTTTGCCCAGAAACTAATCATATTTCCACCTAAGCCTTCACTGAAACTTGTAACAGACATAATAGAATACTGCACAAAACACGTGCCTAGATGGAATCCAATAAGCATAAGCGGATACCACATAAGAGAGGCTGGGGGAAACGCGGTTCAAGAACTAGCCTTCACACTTTACGATGGCATAACCTATGTGGAATCATGCCTTGAAAGAGGAATGAAAGTTGACGAATTCGCTCCACGATTGTCATTCTTCTTTGCAGCCCACAACGACTTATTTGAAGAAATCGCAAAATTCAGAGCAGCCCGCAGAATATGGGCAAAAACAATGAAAGAAAGATTCCACGCCAAAAACCCAAGGTCCATGTGGATGCGCATGCACGTTCAAACAGCAGGATTCACCCTAACAGCACAGCAACCCCTGAATAACATTACACGCGTTACAATTCAAGCCTTATCGGCAGTATTAGCTGGAACACAATCGTTGCACACAAACTCCTTCGACGAAGCACTGGCTTTGCCAAGTGAAGAAGCAGTAAGAATAGCCCTAAGAACGCAGCAAATAATGGCTCATGAAAGCGGAGTAGCCAACACCATAGACCCCTTAGCTGGCTCATACTACGTAGAGAACCTAACAAACGAGATGGAGAAGCGCGCAATGGAATATTTCCAAAAACTAGACGACATGGGTGGAGCAATCCCAGCCATAGAGAAAGGCTTCTTTCAAAAGGAAATCGCTGACAGCGCCTATGAATATCAGAAGGAAGTAGACGAGAAAAGACGAATCCTAGTTGGAGTAAACGATTATACAACAGAAGAAAAACAGCCAATAAAAGTTTTAAGGGTAGACCCAAAAGTTGAAGAGGAACAAGTTGCAAGCCTTCACAAGCTGAAGAGAGAAAGGGACAACAAAAAAGTGAATGAAATGCTTGAAAAACTTCATTATGCAGCAGAAAGGGATGAAAATCTCATGCCAATAATAATTGATGCTGTAAAGGCATATGCAACAATAGGAGAAATCTGCGACGTGCTTCGAAAAATCTACGGAGAATTCAAGGAGTTAATCGTAATCTAGAGAGGGAAAAAACATGCAGAATCAAAGGAAAATTAGAGTTTTAATCGCTAAGCCAGGCCTCGACAGCCACGACAGAGGAGCCAAAATCCTAGCCAGAGCATTAAGAGACGCTGGAATGGAGGTAATCTACACTGGTTTGAAGCAGACCCCAGAGCAGATAGTTGAAACAGCCCTCCAAGAAGATGTAGACGTAATAGGATTAAGCATTCTTTCAGGAGCCCACAAAACCCTTTTCCCAATGATAATGGAACTGTTGAAGCAAAAAGGCTTAACAGACGTGCTTGTTGTCGCCGGAGGCATAATTCCAGAAGAAGACGTTCCTGAAATGAAAAAGCTTGGAATAAAAGAAATCTTTGGACCTGGAACACGGACAGATAAAATAGTTCAGTTCATATTTGAAAATGTTCCGAAAAGAACCTAAACCCTGAAGATGTGCGAACATTGCCGAAAACACAGGAAATAGCCAGAGGCGTGCTAGCCGGAAACCGCAGAAGCATAGCGAGAGCAATAACAACCATCGAAAACAACAGTCCCAAAGCACAAGAACTAATCGCCTCAATTTTCCCCCACACCGGAAACGCCCACGTCATAGGGTTAACCGGCCCCCCAGGCTCTGGAAAAAGTACACTCATAGACAAAATCATACGCGAGTACAGGCGGAAAGGCAAAACTGTAGGCGTTATAGCCGTGGACCCAACAAGCCCCTTCACGGGAGGCGCATTTCTCGGCGACAGAATCCGAATGCAAGAACTAAGCACAGACCAAGGAGTTTTCATACGCAGTATGGCAAGCCGCAACTATCTCGGTGGAATAGCCAAAGCAACAAAAAACGCTGCGAAAGTCTTAGATGCCGCAGGCAAAGACGTAGTCATCGTAGAAACCGTTGGTGCTGGACAATCTGAGGTAGAAATAATCAAAGTGGCACAAACGATAGTTGTTCTTTTTGCACCCGGCTTAGGAGATGAAATACAAGCAATAAAGGCTGGAATCATGGAGATAGCTGACATTTTCGTCGTAAACAAAGCAGACCGCACAAACGCCGACAAAGCTGTGATGGACATCCAAGCAATGCTACAGCTAAACAACAAAGAAAAAATGTGGAAGCCGCCAGTGTTGAAGACTACAGCCCTCACAGGCGAAGGTGTCCAGCAACTTATCGAAAAAATAGGAGAGCACAGGCTTTTCTTGGAAAAGGAGTTCGAACGCAAAAGAAGCCGAGAAAAGGCTGAAGCCGAACTGGTGGAAGCCATAAAAGAGAGAGTGGCAAGTTCGATAATTGAAGAATTGAAAAGGGAAGGAAAGCTCGAAGAGTTTCTGCAAAAAATTCTGGAGAAGAAAATGGACCCTGCTTCCATAGCTGAGAAACTCTTGAACAAAAAATTCAGAAAACAACTTTAGAAGTGATAAAAGCCGATGCCTAAACTAGAACAAGGGCTTGTACAGGTTTACACTGGAAATGGGAAAGGCAAGACTTCAGCTGCTTTTGGACTTGCCCTGAGAGCCATAGGAAGAGGATTAAAGGTCTATGTGGTCCAGTTCATTAAAGGCGGATTTGACTACGGCGAACTCTACATGGTTGACAAACTTCCAAATCTCAAACTTAAAGCCTTCGGAAGAGGCGAATTCGTGACGGAAAAGCCTCCGAGAAAAAAGGATGTTGAACTTGCACAAGAAGCCTTGGCTCTAGCTGAACAAGTAGTGAAAAGCGGTGAATACAACATAGTCATTCTAGATGAAATTAACGTTGCTCTAAACTTGAAACTGATAAATCTCAATGAAGTTCTGGAATTAATAAAGGAAAAGCCGAAACATGTTGAACTCATATTAACTGGGCGTTATGCGCCTACGGAGATAATTGAAGCCGCAGATTTGGTTACAGAGATGAAAGAGGTTAAACACCCATTCAACAAGGGCTATCAAGCTCGAAAAGGAATTGAATATTAATTTTTCCACTTCCAAGAACTTAGCCACGAATGCTTGCTCTAACTCGTCAATAGCCTTCCCTCGGAACAAAGGAGAAAATCCGCTACAATTCTTATCTTCTCAGCCTAGTCACTTTCTTTTCTGAACATTCTTAGGCTTTCGAAAAAGCTATGCTGTTTCGTTGATTTTCTTTCCCATTTTGCTAGTCCATTCTTTAATTGGAATGGCGAACTGCTTTTCGACGTCGTTTCTGTATATGCTGTTGTAGGTGCAGAATGATCTTATTTTTCCGTCGGGTGTGGCGTAGTGAATTGCGCATCTTTGAACTCTATCCAAGTCAAGATTCCACACGTCTTGGAAATGCATTATCCCAAGCATAATAACCCTACGCATGAGATCTCCCAGAGCCTCATAGCTTCCTTTAGTTATCACATTCTTAATCAAGTTTCTAACAAGATCAGACTTAACCATAGGCAGAAGCTTCAGCAACTTCATCTTTGCCATTGTCTTTTTGCCTTTTACGCCTGAATAGTATATGTCCCAGAAAATCTGTGCAAACTTGTCAACATCAACATATTTGGTTATAGGTTTGTAAGAGCCGTCTTTGTCAATGATTATGAATGTTGCTGCTCCGCACATGGGATGCATAGTGAACTCTGGATAAGTTTTGTTCTTTATTATTTCCATTCCCTTAGACACTGGAACAGGCCAGTTGACAGGTCTCCAATCCCACTTCGTCACGGCTCCGTTCGTCTGCTCCTCTATTAGCTTAAGCGCATCTGGTATTGTAATGCGGAGTTTCCTCATCTCCTCTTTCCTTGCTCTTCCAGCCATTGAAATGGGCTGAATGTTAACGCATCTAACGACATCATGATTTTCTACAGCGTACTGAACTATGTCTCCTAAATCCTTATCGTTCACGCCCTTCGCTAACGTAACCACCAAAACTATTGAGCTTAAACCTATTTTTCTTGTGTTCTCAATAACCTTCTGCTTTATTGGGATAAGGTCGGTTCTTGCTCTGAGTTTCTTGTGGATTTCTTCTCTTAAGCCGTCGAATGTAATGTAAAGCGTGTCCATTCCAGCGTCGCAAATCTTCTTGAAGTATTCTATGTCTTCTGCAAGACGCAAGCCATTAGTGTTAACTTCCACATGGCTTATACCAGCTTTCTTTGCTTCTTTGATTAAGTCTGGTAAGTCGTTTCTCAGGGTTGGTTCTCCACCGCTGAACTGAAGGGCGTTACATTCCCACGGTTTGTTAGCTCTGAACAATTTAATCATATCTACAATCTGCTCGTAAGAAGGTTCATAAACATAGTTTGCAGCTCCAGCATAGGCAAAACAGATTGGACACGCCATGTTGCATCTGTTTGTAACATCTATTATGCCCAAAACAGTATGCGTCTTATGCTGCGGACATAACCCGCAATCAAACGGGCATCCATTAACTATTTTAGTGTGGGGATTTTCCAAACCAGTGCCCGTATATCTGGCATTATACCAGTTTTTATAGAACCATTTGTACAGTTCAGCGTCTCCCCAATAAACATCCTCAAATTTTCCATGTTCAGGACAAGTCTTTTCCAAGTAGATTACGCCGTTTTCCTCATAAATCCTCATTGGAACCTTTCTAAGGCATTCGGGGCATATACTTGCAGAGTACATCTCAAACTTGTTGGATTCTTTAGGTTTTGACATTTGAATGGCTTCCTGAAGGTTTGGATATTAGGTAAGCACAGAAGCTATTAATGTTTCTAATCGTTAACGTTTGACCAAAATTAAGTCTTTCAGTTGTGACGTTCTAGAACGTGGGCGAAGAGGATAAATAGCTCAGCAAGTAATAGCATGAAACGTGGTGTCCATGTCTGAAGAGGAAATCAAGAAAGAAGTTATGAACCTTAGAGAAAGAGTTGTTAGACTCGAAGTGAAAGTCGAAGAGCTGGCCAAGCGTATTGAAAACATTGCGAATTATACCAAACAACTTTATGAGTATTTGCAGAAACAAACAGGCAAATCGTTGTTCTAGAATTGGAAGGAAAAAAAGGGAAGACTAGGGCGGTGGCGGCGGTGGTTGAGCTAGCGATTTTTTCTCTTTTCTAACGACAAGGTATATTATTAATCCGATGATGCCAGCGATTAAGACTATGATTAGCCATAATACACCGTTCATACCTCTTGATTCAGCGTCTCTGTAAACCCATATGCACAACAGTATAGCAATGATAAACCATACTATCGGCAGCAATATAAAGAGAAATGCAAGTCCAATGAACCATTCACCTTGTGCTATTTGAGATGCTATTTGAGATAAGAGCATTGTCAACATTTTTCATCGTCTTCAGTTTTATCTGCAGAACATGTATTTAATAACTATGGTTTGGAATCAAATCCGCGTTAGACATAAGCGTGTTTAGCAAGTTTTAAACATGTAGTCCCTATCTTGTTTTAACTGGTGGAGAAGAGTTCGATGAACGAAAAATCTGGGAAAACGTACGCTGGTAAGTGTGTTGATTGTGGTTCGCTTTTAGAATTATACGAGGTTGATTTTGATAAGGGCAGACGGATTATGCAGTGTACTCGTTGCGGCTTGTACCATTTTTATAAGAAGGATTTCTTTGGTAAGTGGAAGCTTGTGAAGGTTGGTCGTGTTTCGGATTTGTGGAGAAAATCCAAATGATGGGGACAACCCATGCGGTTTGTTTCTGGTCAAGCGGAAACGGTTGATCGTAACTCTGCAAAGCTATATGAGCTTCTTTTGTTTGCTGGTTAGATTTGCTTTTATCAAGTGTAATTTTGATGTTTCTTCGGCCCATGATGTGAGATCCTTTGGTAAGTCACTTAGTGGTTTAATAATTCCTCTCAAAGAAGTTCTTTCATTGAACTTCATGTCCTTTATGAATTCTGGAACGTTTTCTACATAGACCCCATCTAAATATGATTCTGCGAGCAGTCGATCTTTTGTAGGGCTTCCATAAGTTCCCCATTCTGATGTCCATCTTCCTTTTTGCCCTCTTCCTGAATCTGAAGTAGCTAAAACAACTTTGATTTTAGAAATTGTACGAAATAGAAGGCTATAGAACAATGTTTCTGTGAAGCGACCATGGAGACTCAGTTTACAACTAATTATGGCTATTGGAAAAGAGTTGATGTATGCAACCAAATCAATATCTCCCCAAGCTTCTCCCATTCTCAATGATAACTTTAATGGTATTAAAAAGGGAGCTTCGTGTGAGGAAGTGGTTTGCCCATTACTTTTGTAATTAGTGATATCCTTTTATGTTAATTCGAGCAAAATGTTTTTGGGCGATCGTTAATATATTATGTGACACGATATAAATAGCTAGCAAAGGGAGGTTACATTAATGATAAAGTGTCCCGAATGCGGTGAAACACTATCTGACATAATCGTCGTCCTGAAGGTTTCGGGGTGGGAACACGCAGGCTATAGATGGGACGAAGATGAGGAGAAATTCATTTACTATGAGATTAAGGATGTGGTGAATTCTGACTTAGAGCTAGACAGTGTGAAGTGTCCTCACTGCGACAAGAAACTACCTGAAGAATTCCTTAAGAAAATAAGGTAGTAGGCGATTCGTGGTGAATAAAAGCAGAGTAGCGATAACGATTGGTGAAAGAGATAGAACATATGAAAAGAAACCATATGCTAATATAACTGGAGTCTGAGTATTCAATAAAAATGAAGAGGATATGCTGTTATGGTTCAGTTTCTTGTTGAATATACGATGCGAGGTCAAGTCTTCGCTTGTACGGAAAATTCAGAAGAGGAATGTTTCAACCGTCTACTCTTCGGTGCAAATAAGGTTTACGGACCATCTGCGATGAAAGTGAAAAAAGGAGATTTTCTGTTTCTTCTTAACTTGAGTAATGATGTGGTTTACGGCATATTTAAGGCAACTTCCGACGCAAAAATGAATATAGAACCAAAAGCATGGGGTGGGAGATATCCATATCAAGTAAAGGTCGAACCCATTGGAATGATTATACCCTTAAAAAATGCAAAGAAACTGCTAAAGAAACTAAATATAAAACGAACAACACGAATGAAGAGAGCGACCATTACTAGGCTACTTGAACTCTATCGGCCAGAAGGTTCCACACGGGACAAATGGCTTCACTCTTTGTTTGGAACAAGAGAGGGAAAAGCACTCAAAGTAAGACTGGACAGCCCTAGATCTTGGAGCTTGTTGAATGAAGCAAAACGAATTGAGAGGAAAGTTGATGAAGATATACCGATGCTAGAGGCCACCACACTTTGGGATTTCCCTAAACAAAGCTATGGAGAGCATCCCAAGGGAGATAACAAGTATCCAGGTGTGACTCCTGCCTTGATTATCTGGAATCTTGTGTGGAGGTACACCGAACCAGGAGACTTGGTTCTAGACCCAATGTGTGGTAGTGGCACTACAATTGATGTGTGTAAAGAGGAAGGGCGTAGGGTAATTGGTTATGATATTGCGCCGATAAGACCAGATATCATCCAGAATGATTCGCGCGAAATTCCTTTATCTAACGATTCAGTAGACTTAATATTTGTCGATTCCCCCTATGGAGACAACATCAGATACAACGCCAACCCTGATTGCATAGGAAAAGTCTCCAGCGAAACTGAAACGTTCTATGATGAGCTTGAAAAGGTAATGAAGGAATGCCATCGCGTACTAAAAAAGGGAAAAGTATTAGGATGGTTAATCGGAGATCAATGGGTAAAAAAGAGATTTACTCCTGTAGGGTTCAAGGTCTATGAAAGACTATGCAAGTACTTTGAAACATTAGACATAGTTTGTGTTACTCGTAGAGGTCAGTCCTCACACACTGGTCTATGGTACAATCGCGCAAGAAGATTCAACTTCTTTCTGCGTGGTTTTAAGTACCTATTGATAATGAAGAAGGTCTCACCTGACGTACTCGCAAAGAACAAAGATGCTAGAAAGATCGACTGGACTTATTACAAAAGGGAAGAATTAGGCGCTTCTTGACATTTTTGAAGAATGGAGAGGAATAATGTGAAAATAGGAGATTTAATCAAACTATATGAAAAGAAAAAGGACATATATGCAGATGATGCGTATAGACATATATCAGAACTTTTTGAAGAGGCTAAAGAACTACATTATAGAGATTGGTTAAAACATCCAACTAAAGGTGGAGACCATGAGCAATCATGGAGAGCGTTTAAAGGAAAGAATCTCGAAAAATTGATATTACACATAATCAAGAGGGAAGTCGAAAGTTTAGGATTGAAAATCATCAATGGCAATAAGCTTGAACGAACCAAGAGCGAAAATCTTTCCTTCGAGTTAAGCTCAGTCAAGCGAAACTTGTTAGTTGATTTTGGCGAGTTTGGTTCTCATCTACCCGATGTTGATCTTATAATTTACAAACCAGGGACTCATAACATCGTGGCTGTAGTATCAAGCAAGGTCACTTTGAGAGAAAGGATAGCCCAAACGGGATATTGGAAGATTAAGCTTTCAAAAGATGAGGTTACAAAGCATATAAAGGTCTTCTTTGCGACCCCAGACGAAGATGGAACGTTAACTACTAGAAGGCCTGCAAAGAAGGGAAGAGCCATCGTAGAGGTTGATACAGATGGCTGCTACGTTATGAGCGAAAAATCTGTTGAAGAAAGTACAAAAGTAAAAATGTTTGACAAATTCATAGAAGACTTAAAGAAGAACATTTAGCCCAGCATAAAATAATCAGCAATTTCAAATTTTTCAAATCTTCAGTTTTTCAGTGAAGGTATAACGTAGCATATCCAACCGAGCATCCATGCTAAGTTTCATTCCAGTTATCGGTGCCTGTCTTGGATCCATAATTCAATGGCTGGTAAACGTCATCTTCACGGTGGCTGCAGTAAAATTCTATTTAACTCTAAAACAGGCGCCTCCGCCCCCACCACCCCCACCGCCGCCGTTGTAACAAACAGAAGATAACTTCAAAAGTGCGTAAGCTCTGCAAACAGCAGTATAAAAATTCTGCAAACGTGATTTCAATTAATCTTACTCTTTGCATGCGCTTAATATATTTGCAGCTCTATCATGTTCCGCGAAAGATTTCTGTGTTTTCCTTCGCTTTTCTATATTGAATCATCTGAATTGATTCTTGCTTCTCATCGTCTATTTTTAAGTACAACTTTTAACTGTTTTTCACATGGATTTTTCAGGTTTGAACAGCTTCTTCGGTTGGATAAACTATTAGAATTTGGTTTTGAACACATCGCAGACATGGACGGCAGAAAACTGTTCAGAAAACGCAAATAATGAGCAAGTATGGAAAGCCATATAAATCACCTTACCGCTGTTCAATTGCAAACTTGGAGAGACGATAAAGTGCCAAAATGGGGAT
>Ga0066637_10001492_pt1 | contig 15210 bp, 17 predicted proteins | sample CryGeyCG2014_020_FD_62737 | JGI IMG/M metagenome (GOLD analysis project Ga0066637, IMG submission 62737) | Groundwater microbial communities from aquifer - Crystal Geyser CG08_land_8/20/14_0.20 | ecosystem: Environmental > Aquatic > Deep subsurface > Groundwater | place: USA: Utah: Grand County...
AAACCCGTGAAAATAAGTTTCTCCAAGCACGCCGAGGACGAACTCGACCGGATGGACGCGCCGTTGAGGCGCGTTTTCCTGAAACACGCCGAAAAAATCGCGGCAATGCCCCCGAGGCGCCACCTGCGTTTCGGGCTGCCGTTCAACGTCGAGGACGCAACGCGGCAAGCGCGCCTCGTTTACGAAATAAAAGGCGGAAATCTGACGGTATTGCACTGCTTCTCCTCGCACAAGGATTACGAGAAGTGGTACCAGTCATTCAAGTGAACGCCGTGTTGGAAAAAATCTTCGAATTGGACCCCGCCCAGATGCGCCGAAAGGGCAACTGGCTTTGGTGGTGGTGGATTTTCTACTTCGACGAGCCGCGCGACAAGCCAAAACAGGTAATGGTGCTCTGGTCCACCAAGAACGAGAGGAAAATCAACTGCAACGGCTTGGACATCAGCCTCCGCCACGAGTTCATCAAGCGGGACGGCGCGGCATGGAATATTGACGGCGCGGTAGCCGCGTGGTATTACGACGGCAGGCAAATGCGCGAAAATTACCTGCTGAACCACGCTGACGTGCTCGTCGAGGCGAACCGCCTGGGCACGAAGGAGCCGTTCACCGAGTTCAGCCGCGAAAAAAACGGTTTCATGGTCTCGGCGGGAGATTTGCAGTTCCAAATCGGCGAACCGGAAAAAACGGGTTTTTACGCGCCCGACTCGAAGGAATCCGTGTTCTTGAAAAAGTTCTCGTACGACATCTTCAAAATCAACCGCGTGCCCTTCGAGTCCAACGCGGGGCGAGGCACGGCATACTTCCAGCGCGTGCGCATCAACGCGCCCGTCCCGCCCTGGTACTGGGGGCTCTATCACTTCGAAGGCGGCGGGGCCGTGCACTATTACCAGCCGCACTTGGGCGCGAGCGCGCTCACGAACAAGCCGGGAGGGGGCGCGTTCCCCGTAAAAAAACACTTCCAGTTTTGGGACGGCAGGCGGCTGTTCGACAACCGCGCGTGCAGCGTCAGGCGCGTCGGCGGCGGAAACCCCGCGTTCATTGTGGAGAGCGACGGGGCGGCGGGCAAGGCGAAAATGCTCGTTGAATCCTATTCGCACGCCTGCTGGGCTTTCCGCAAAGGCAGGTTAAACCGCCTGGATTACAACGAGTACCCCGCGCTGGTAAAAGAATTCAGCTTCAGGAACGCGTCGGGAAAATGGGCGCTGGACGACTTGGGGCAGGGCAGGGGAAACAGCGAGCACGCCACGGGCTTCCTCTGGTAAACCGCGCTTTTTTAAGCCGCTTTCCGTTCCGTTAATCGTATGAAGGCGCGCAACGAAACGCAGGGCTTGCTGGCTTTGGGCATACTCGCCGGCGTGCTGGTTTTCGCGTTCAACGTGGTGGGTCCCTGGAGCTTCGGGGGATTGCCCGCTGAGGCGGCGTGCGTGCTGCTTTGCTTGTTCGCCTTGTCCTCATTCATGATTGCGCACAGGCAATCGTCCTTCGAGGCGCGCGAGGCGTGGGGCTTTTTCACGGCCGGCTTCGCCGTTTGGGTTGTCCTGGAGTTCCTCGAAATCATGGAGCTGGCGGGTTCCTTCAGCCTGTCCTATCTGGTCGTTCCGGCGTTGACCGTGCCTGCGTACGCGCTGCTGCTGGCGGGCTTGTACAAGGCGTGCCGGGCCGTGCCGAAGCCGCGCACCGCCAACGCGAAGACCGCCGCGGCATTGTTGACCGCAGTGGCCGCGGGAGCGGTGCTAGCGGGCATGCTTTACTACGGCAAGCTTGACGCGCTGGACTGGTTTTACGCAATCGCGAACGTCGCCTTGGCGGGCTGGAGCATTTACGCGCTCACCGCCTGCCTGGAGAGCGGCGAGACGGACGCGCCTTTCAAGCTGTTGGGCGCGGGGCTGCTGCTGCTCGCAATGCACTCGGAAGTGCTGGAATTGACGCGCAACGGCTCCGGCGCATACCCGCACATGGTTTACGCCTTTGACGGCATCCGGTTCCTCGGCTACCTGTTCCTGATTTGGGCCGGCGAAAGGCAGGCGAAGCTGGGTGCATAGCAAACGATTTAAGACGCGCGCCGCGTTAACTAAACCATGAAAATCAACCCGTGGGGCAGCGAGCTCATCAAGGACTACGAGCCCTTGTTCAACGAGTTCGGGCTCCAGCACGTCACGGACGAAATGCGCGAACGCTTCGAAAAGAACCGCGAGTTCCGCCGCGGCATCGTGTTCGCCCACCGCGGGTTCGACGATTACGTCAAGGCGGCGGACGAGGGCAAGCGCGTAGCCGTAATGAGCGGAATCAAGCCGTCAAGCGAATTCCACTTGGGCAGCAAGCTCACCGCCGAAGAGATAATTTTCATGCAAAAAGAGTTCGGCGCAACCGCGTTCTACGCGGTCGCGGACAACGAGGCGCTGGCGGACAACGGCATGGGCTACGAGGAAACGGCTCCGCTCGCGGTTAGCAACGTCGCCGACTTGCTCGCGCTGGGCTTGGACCCGGACAACGCCTTCGTTTACAAGCAAAGCACTTGCCTGCCCGTGCTGAATTTCGCGCAGCTGGCGGCTCGGCGCACCACGATGGCAACGCTCGAGGCGCTGTACGGCCACCAGAACCTTTCGCTTTACCTCGCGGTGCTCACGCAGGCGGGCGACATACTCCAGCCGCTGTTCAAGGAGAACGGCTTCGAACGCGTCGTGGTTCCAGTTGGCGTCGACCAGGACCCGCACATCCGCTTTTCCCGCGACCTCGCCGCAAAACTGGGTTACCCGCTGCCCGCCGCGGCGTTCCACCGCTTCTTCCGCGCGCTGAACGGCGAGACGAAAATGAGCAAGCGCGACCCGGACAGCATGCTCTCGTTGAGCGACTCTGCCGACGACGTGAAGCGCAAGGTTTCAAAGGCGCTGACGGGCGGCAGGAGCACGGTTGAAGAGCAGAAGAAGCTGGGCGCGGAGTGGCGCAAGTGCGTGGTTTACGAGCTGATGTTCTACCACTTCGAGGACGACGACAAGGAACTGGAGAAAATCCGCACGCAATGCGAGACGGGAAAAATAATGTGCGGCGAGTGCAAGCTCAAGCGCATCAAGAAGATTCAGGATTATTTGAAGAAGCACCAGGAAAAGAAGAAGAAACTAATGCCTAAGGCGGAAGAGCTGCTGGAAGAGCGCGCCTGCGGAATGGAGGCGGACTGAAATGCCGAAAGAAATGGCGGAATTCTTGCACGATTACGCGCTCGGGAAACCGAAAACCGAGAAGTTGCCGAACAGCAGCACGCAATTGGTCTTGCAGGTAAAAAGGATGAAGCAGGAACTCGTCAAGGACGGCGTGAGCGCCATACTGCGGGATAGGGAACTCATCAAGAAAATGGAGCTTGAAGTCAGCAGGGGCGAGTTGCGCATTGAAGCGCACACGCCCGAAGCCGAAGCTTACCTGATTCAGGTAAAAAAGGCCCTGCTTGCCCGCATGGCGGTCAACGGCTCGCGTTAGCTATTTCCACGAGGGTTATCTCGAACTCTAGGGCTTCGCCCGCGAGCGGGTGGTTGCAGTCCGCGGTGAAAGTCGAGTTGCTCACGTTCAAGACCATGCAGTTGGCGCCGCCGAACTGTTCGAGGAGCCACTGCCCCGCGTGCAGGGACTCGCCGCCGTACACCAGGTCGCTCTTGTTGGCGACGAACACGAGCGAATCGTTGTGAACGCCGAATCCCTCGGCCGCGGGAACCGTCGCGATTTTGAACTCGCCTTGCGACATGCCAAGCACCGCGCCCTCCAAGCCGACGGGTATAACCTTGCCGGCGCCCACGGTAAATTTGAGGGGTTCGTAAACTTCCCGTTCGCGCAAACCCGCCTTGAGGGCGACCTCGCGAATGGTCGATTCGAATACGAAGCCGTCGGAAGCGCGCTTTGCCGTGTAGTCGATGCGCACCGTGTCGTTGAGCGCAACCTTGCGCATTGCGGGCGAAGGCGTCGCGCTCGGCTGGACTCCCGTCTGGACGCAACCCGCCAGCAGCACGAAAGCCACGGCAAGCAGGAACAATTTTTTCATGACGCAATTACCGCACCAACGCCTTTAATCCTTTTTGGAAGCGGGGGCTTTGCTCCTGAAGGTGCTTCCTAAATGACGATTAGGAGCCGGTCGGCGAGTTTAGGAGCAGGGCGCAAAACAAGAGTAATTAAAAAACGCAGCCGTAAGGGGGATATGGGCATTTTAGACTGGGCGGAAAAAATGAGGCGATGGGGGAAATGAACAAGTGGATTTTGGCGGGCGTAGTTCTCGGCGTGCTGGCTGGCGTGGCAATATTGGTATGGCTGGGTGTGTTGAATTATGACTTCTTCCCCTTCTGACAGTTTAGGAGCAACTTTCGGACTTTAGGAGCAGGTTAGGCTTTAGGAGCAAAGCCGAAGCGGGGCAAGGGTTAAAATAACGCGGCGGGCTTGAGTTTGATTTGGTGGGAGTCTGATGCCTGAAACCGGTTTGCACGTCGAATTGCTTTACAACACGCCCGAGCCCGAGAAGGCGTGCGCCGCCGCCGCGAGGCAATGCTACAGCACGCGCGGGGCAAGCGAACTCATGGACGCGCTCACCGACGAGGAGGCAACGCGCCTGATTAGGCAGGTAGTCAAGAGCGGGCACCACTCGGTGCTTGAGCACGCGTCGTTCACCTTCGCCGCGGAAGGAATAAGCCGCGCTTGCACGCACCAGCTCGTGCGCCACCGCCTTGCTTCTTATTCCCAGCAGAGCCAGCGCTACGTGAAAGCCAAGGACTTCAACTACATCGTGCCCGCGAGCGTGAAGGCGAAGGGCAAGGAAAAGCAGTTTACCGACTTCATGGCTGCTGCGGCCGCGCTTTACGCGGAATTGGGCGAAGCGGGCGTGGACAAGGAGGACGCGCGCTTCGTGCTGCCGAACGCGTGCGAAACCAAGATAGTCATAACCATGAACTGCCGCGAGCTGCTGCACTTCTTCGAAAAGCGCACCTGCACGCGCGCCCAATGGGAAATACGCGCGTTGGCGAACGAGATGCTCAAGCTGTGCAAGGAGAAGGCGCCCGTGATTTTCGGGGACGCCGGCGCGGCGTGCGTCAGCCGCCTGGAATGCCGCGAAGGCAAGATGTCGTGCGGCAGGTGGAAATCGATAAAGGGCGCGAGGCTCGTGGAATGAGGGACGCGGAAGTCGCCAAGTGCATCGCGGCGGAAAAAAGGCGCCAGAACGAAGTCCTCGAATTGATTCCCAGCGAGAATCTGGCTTCGCTGGACGTGCTGGAAGCGCTGGGAAGCGTTTTCAACAACAAGTACTCGGAAGGCTACCCCGGCAGGCGTTACTACGGCGGGAACGAGTTTACCGATGCCGTGGAAACGCTTGCAGTCGAGCGGGCGAAGCTGCTGTTCGGCGCCGAGCACGCCAACGTGCAGCCCTATTCGGGCAGCCCCGCCAACCTGGAAGTTTACTTCGCCTTGCTCGAATTCGGCGACAAGGTCATGGGCATGTCGCTCGCCGAAGGCGGGCACTTGACGCACGGGCACAAGGTCAACTTTTCCGGGCGCGCCTACAATTTCGTCCAGTACGGCGTGCGCCGCGAGGACGAGTTGCTCGATTACGACGAAATCCGCCGCGTTGCCGAGCGGGAAAAGCCGAAGCTTTTGCTTTCGGGCGCGACCGCGTACCCGCGCGAGATTGACTTCAAGGAGTTCGCGGAAATCGCGAAGGATTGCGGGGCAACGAGCATGGTTGACATGGCGCACGTAGCTGGGCTGGTGGCCGGCGGCGTTCACGTTTCGCCGTTCCCGGAAACCGACGTTGTCACGACTACCACTCACAAGACGCTGCGCGGGCCGCGCGGCGCCATGATTTTGTGCAAGCGGGCGTTCGCGGAACGCATCGACAAGGCGGTGTTTCCCGGATTGCAGGGCGGGCCGCACGAGCACGCCATCGCAGCCAAAGCGGTGTGCTTCGGCGAAGCCTTGAAGCCGGAATTCAAGGATTACGCGCGGCAAGTCGTTAAGAACGCCAAGGTGCTTGCCGAGGAATTGCAAAATCGCGGTTTGCGGCTCGTGAGCGGCGGAACGGATACGCACCTCATACTCGTGGACTTGACGGACAAAAAAATGCCGGGCAAAACCGCGGAAACCGCATTGGACAAGGCAGGCATAACCGTGAACAAGAATATGATTCCGTTTGACGTGCGCAAGCCGTGGGACCCGTCGGGCATCCGCCTCGGCACGCCCGTGCTTACGACGCGCGGCATGAAAGAGCAGGAAATGCGCGTTGTCGGCGAACTGATTTGCCGCGCGATTGACTCGCACGAGGACGGCGCGGAGCTCGCGAAAATCAAGGGCGACGTAACCGAATTGTGCCGGCAATTCGCGTTTTATTAAGAAGCCCCGCCGACAAGTAGTATTGCGAGGGCCTATAGCTCAGCCTGGACAGAGCGACTGGCTTCTAACCAGTAGGTCCTGGGTTCAAATCCCAGTAGGCCCGCTAACATGGATTCGCGAAACCAAACGGTTTTCTTTGGCGGCGCCATCGCCCAATTTTTTCTTTGGCGCGGCGCCATCGCACCTTTCTTTTCGAAAAAAGAAAGGGGCAAGGCAAAGAAAGGCAAGGCGTACAAATCCCGGTGGGCCCGCTCATGAGACACTTGTCCGGAGACGAGGAAGAAAAGGCGCGCGGCTACTTCGCCAAGGCAGCGGAGGCCGCGTCGAAGTCCGCTTGCGAACGCGCCAAGTGCGGTTCGGTAATCGTCAAGGAGGACAGGGTAATCGGGAGCGGCTGCAACGGCCCGCCGCAAAACCTGGAGGAACAGCGAAGGTGCTCGAACTCGAAAGACGCCTACCACAAGAAGGTGACGGACAAGACTTGCTGCGTTCACGCCGAGCAAAGGGCGATAATGGCCGCGTTGAGGGAAAACCCCGGCAAGATTGCGGGTTCGACGCTGTACTTCGTCCGCCTGAACAACGACGGGACGCAAGCCCCGGCGGGCAGGCCTTATTGCACGATTTGCAGCAAGATGGCGCTCGACGCCGGCATCGCAGAATTCGTGCTGTGGCACGAAAAGGGAATGGCGGCTTACGAGACCGGCGAGTACAACGCGCTTTCCTTCCAGTACGGCGAGTAAGCGCTACGCGGTCACTTCTACGAGGACTTCCTTGACGCCGGGCACGTCCTTGCGGATTTTGGCTTTCAGGGCGTCCACCGTCTTGCGCGTTTGGGCGAGGCTCGTCTTGCCGGTCAGGCGCACGCGCACGTCGATGCACACTTTGCCGTCGATTGTGCGCACGCGCAGGTTCTCGAAACCCCTGATGCCTTTGAACGAGGAGATGGACGCGCGGATTTCGCGCATTTTTTCGGGCGACGGAGACGCGTCGAGCAGCTCGTCGACCGGCCTCTTGGAGGCGATGACTACGACGCGGAACATGAGCGCGGCGACGATGAGCGCGGCGAACGAGTCGGCTTGCGGCATGCCCATCTGGGAAAAGAACAAACCGACGAGTACTGCCGAGTTCTGCAGTATGTCCGAGAAGTAGTTGTTCTTCGCGGCATCGAGGGCGGCACCCCCGTGCTCTTCGTGCTCGCGGGAGAGGTAAAAGTAAAGCCCTACGGGCGCAACGACGGCGATGGCCATGAGCGCCAGGTCTGCACCGGCAACGGTTATGGCTTCGCCATAGTAAAGGCGGCGCAACGCCTCGAGGACAACGAGAAGCGCGGTCACGCCTATCAACGCCAGTTGGCCCAGGCTGAACAGGTTCTCGATTTGCTCGTGCCCGTAATTGTGGTCCGCGTCGCGGCGCGCGCTGCCCTGCTTGATGCCGAAGTGCGCCAAGAGCCCGCCCAGCAGGTCGAAACAGGAATCCGCCATTGTGGCGAGCACGCTGATGCTCCCCGTCAGCAGGGCCACGTAAGCCTTTATGGCGAGCAACGCGACGTTTACCACGACGATTGCGTTAGCCGCGCCCAGCCTTCCCTTGAACATGTGTGCAGGAGCAAAAGGCAAAACCATTCTTTTAAGCGTTTCCCGCCGCTTGCCCGTCGGCGTTTTTGCCCGCGCAAGTCGGGCGTTTAAAAGCGGGTTCCGCGTGCCTGTTTCGGGGTGATGCGGTTTTGAAGACCGTCAAGTACGAGGTAAAATCCGCGGAAAAGGCGAGCCGCTGGGAACTGCTCGTGAGGCTCGTTTACTGGATTCCGCTCGCCATAGTGCTGGCAATACTGCAGATGATCGCCTGCGCGTGCTTGGTCGTCCAGTTCCTCCTCGTGCTGATTGCGGGAAAGAGGAACGCCACGCTGTCCAAGTTCGTGAACGCCGCCGTGGAGTACGGGCTCAAGCTGGCCGCGTACTACTTCCTGCTGACCGACGAGCGCCCGGAAATCATTCCCGAACTCTAGAGCACTCCGACCTTCTTGCCGGCGTACTCGAAGGTTGCCAGCGCCTCGTCCAAGTCTTCGCGCGTCAAGCCCGCGTTCATCTGGGCGCGGATGCGCGCCTTGTCCGCCGCGACCATCGGGTAGACTATCGGCGTGGCGAAAACGCCGCGTTCGAACAGTATTTCCGACATTTCCTGCGCCTTGCCCGAGTCGCGAATCATGAGCGGGATGATTGGCGTTTCGCTTTTTCCGGTGTCGAAGCCGATTTCCCGCGCGCGCTTCTTGAAGTAATCGGTGTTCTTCCATAGGTTCTCGACGTGCTGCGGCTCGGTTTCGATGACTTCCAGCGCGGCAATCGAGGCGGCCATCACCGCGGGCGGCTGGGCCGTCGAAAGCAGCCAGGTGCGGGACTTGTTGAACGCGAATTCTATCAAGTCGCGGCTCCCGCAAATCGTGCCGCCGAACACGCCCAGCCCTTTTCCCAGCGAGCCGCCTTCCACGTGCACGCGGCCCTGCAAGCCGAAGTGGCTCACTATGCCCCTGCCTTTTCCAAGCACGCCTTCGCCGTGGCAGTCGTCCACGAAAACCATGGCGCCGTACTCCTCGCACGCCTCCACGATTTGAGGCATGGGCGCGATGTCGCCGTCCATCGAAAACACGCCGTCGGTTATCACGAGCATGCGCTTGGCTCCCTTTTCGTCCGCCTCCTTCAGGCGCAGGCGGAGCTCGTCAACATCAGCGTGCTTGTACACCGCGCGCTCGGCCTTGCTCAAACGCACGCCGTCGATTATGCTGCCGTGGTTGAGCGCGTCGCTTATGACAACGTCGCCTTGCCCAACGAGTTGCGGGATTAAACCCGCGTTAACCGCGAAGCCCGTCTGGCACACCAGTGCCGATTCCACTCCCTTGAATTTTGCCAGCTTTTCCTCGAACTGCCGCTCGAGGCGGTTGGTTCCGGAAATCACGGGCACCGCGCCCGCGCCTACGCCCCATTTTTTCGTCGCTTCTACCGCCGCTGCAACCAGCTTGGGGTGCGTCGCGAGGTTCAGGTAATTGTTGGAATTCAGCAGTATGACTTTCTTGCCTTCCACCGTTGCGCGCGGCTTGTTCGCCGAATCCAGCACGCGCACGCGCCAGTAAATGTTCTTCTCTTTCAGCGACTTGACTTCCTCTCCCAGGAAAGCCGTAGGATTGCGCTTGACCATTCTTCAACCCACCCCTTTGATTTAATCCAATGGCGCGAAACGATTTAATACTTCGCCACGACGATTGCCGTAGCGCGCCACGGTTTAAACGGTTTGCGTTGCAAATGATTGGCGTGGTGACCGCATGAAAGCAGTGATGAAGACAGCGCCTAAGCAGGGATTCGAGTTCGCAGAATTGCCGGTGCCCAAGCCCGGGCCCAAGGAGATACTCGTTAAAGTAAAAGCAACCTCGATTTGCGGCACGGACGTGCACATAACCGAATGGGACGAATGGGCGCAGAACCGCATCAAGCCGCCGCTGCTGTACGGGCACGAGTTCGCGGGCGAAGTCGTGGAGAAGGGCGGCAACGCCGAAGGCGTTGAAGTGGGCGATTTCGTGTCCGCGGAGACGCACGTTTACTGCAGCCACTGCTTCCAGTGCCAGACGGGCAACGCCCACATTTGCGAGAACGTGAAAATCCTCGGCGTGGACATCAACGGCTGCTTCGCCGAGTACGCGGCGATTCCAGCATCCAACGCGTGGAAGAACTCCAAGAAAATCAACCCCAAGCACGCCAGCGCGCAAGAGCCGCTGGGCAACGCGGTGCACACGGTGAGCTACTGCAACGTGCGCGACGCGAACGTGGCGATTTTCGGCATGGGGCCCATCGGCCTGTGTGCCGTACAAGTTTGCAAGGCGTACGGCGCCAGGAAAGTGATTGCCGTGAACCCCGGCGAGTACCGCCGCAAGCTCGCGGAAAAGAACGGCGCGGACTTGGTGCTGAACCCCAAGGAGGACGACGTGGTGAAGGAAATAATGGACGCCACGGACGGCCGCGGCTCGGACGTGCTTATCGAGATGAGCGGCAGCCCGCAGGGAATAACGCAGGGCTTCGAGTCGCTGCGGCCCGGCGGGGAAGTCGGCTTTTTGGGAATTCCGCCCAAGCCTTTCGAGTTCGACTGGAGCAAGAACGTGGTGTTCAAGGGCTGCACGATTCACGGCGTGAACGGACGCAAGATTTGGGACACCTGGTACCGCAGCCGCAGCCTGCTGGAGAGCGGCAAGGTGGACTTGGGAAAAATCGTGACGCACGAGCTTCGCTTAAGCGACTTCGCGGAAGGCATCGAACTGATGAAGAAGGGCGAGTGCGGCAAAATCGTCATGACGCCTTAGGCGAAAGCGCACAAAGCAAAAACGAAAATCGCGCCGTCAAAGAACGCAAGCGAAGCGACGGCACGCCTGCGAAAACTAGTCCTCGGAAGTGTAGCCGTACATCTTGTCGCATGAACCTTTCTTGTAAGAAAGGTTCATCAAAGAACAACGCGCAACGAATTAGTCTTCCGAGGTGTAGCCGTACATCTTTTCCATGAGCAGGCCGTAGACGGGCCGCGTGAGGAGGATGCCGACGAGCACGCCGATTATCGCGGAGAGGGCGAAGCCCGTGATTTCCACGATTCCGCTCAACAGCAGGGGGAGCATGGACGCGATTGCGATGCCCGCCGCGGTGAACACCACGTAGAACGCCTTGGCGACGCGCTCCTTGGCGTCGATTTCGCGCTGCTTGGACGACGCTTCCTTGAGCTTGCCGCGGTTCTTGAGCATCTCGTCGGTTATGATGAGCTGGTCGTTGATGCCCATGCCGATGAGCGTGATTACGCCCGCCATCGCCGCCAGGTCGAGCGTGCCGATGGTCCCGATTATGGCGAGCGTCATCAATACTTCCATCGAGTTGATGAAGACTATGGGAACGATGAGCTTGAGCTTGCGGTAGCGGATGATGATGAGCGTTGCCACCGCGATTATGGCGAGTATGGTGCCGATTGCGGAATAAATCAGGAACTGCTCGCCGAGCTGGGGCGCCACGTCGTAATAGCTGCCAACGACCGTGCTGACCGGCAGCCTGCCGCCGCTGAGCACGCTCTTGAGCGAGCGGATTTCGTTCACGGCATCCTGTTGCGCGTTCTCGCCGGACGGCACCGAACCCGAAATCGTGTACTGGGTTATCGCGTTCTTCTTGACGGGCTCCACCTGGAGCGTTGGCGCGCTCATGAGCCCTATCGCTTTCCAAGTCGAGAGCACGGGCTGCGTGAGCGAGCCGCCGACGAAGAACTGAACCTTGAAGTCCTCGTCGGGCTTGAACGCCAGCTTGTGCGTCGCGGCCTCGCCTTCGGCAAAGGTCTCGTTGAAGCCCATCACGCGCAGCGCGGAAACGATTTCAGGGTTGGATTCCTTGAAGCCTTCGGGAAGCACGACTATTGACTTGTTCGCCAGTTCGGCGGAACGCGCCTGAAACTCGTCGGCGTAAACCAGCAGGATGTCGTCGCCTTCCTTGCGCAGCGCGTCCTGGACGAGCGACTCGCCGGTCAGGCCCGCGTCGCCCAGCACAATGCCGCGGTCGCCAATCACCGCCGCGTTGGACGGGCGGTCGAGGAACATCAGGACGGCGTAGCCGTATTTCCCCTGCGCGACGTCGGCGAAGTGCTCTTCGCCGTCCCCGCTTATCGCGAACAAGAGCTCCCACTGGTAGCCGCCGCCCGCTTGCGCGTTCACGAACTCCGCCTGCGGCCCGCCCACCGCCGAGGGAATGATGCAGTCGCCGGTCAGCGCGTCCTTGCCGTCAACTATCGCCTCGAACCTGCCCTGCTCGCGGAGTATGGACTCCACGCTGTGGATTACGGACGAGTCCGCCCGCGGTATTTCCACGATGATTTCCGTGTTGCCCAGCGGGCGCACGACGGCCTGCTTGAGGCCGAACTTGTTGATGCGCGTCTTGATGGTGTCCACCATTTGCGACATGGTCGCGGCGTCAACGGGCTTTTCCAGCGAAATCGGGATGCGCACGCCGCCGATGAACTCGATGCCGAAGTTCAGGTCAACCGTGGTCGGGTTCAAGTCGCGCAGGAAAATCGCGCACAAGGAAATCAGTATCGCGATCGCGAGGATTTGCACCTTCCTGTCCGAGGCGAGTTCGGCCCAGCTCAAGGCAGTCCCCTCCTCTCGGCGGCCCACAGGACGATGACCGCGTTAAAGCACCAGGTGGCGATGAAGTCCACCGCGCCGCCCAGGAAGGCGACTTGCCCGATTTGCATGTAAGTCGGAATCTGGAGGTAGTACGCGATTATGGCCAGGACGCCGAACGAGGTCATGACCGCCGCGTTCATGGTCGCGCCCGTGAACATCGCGTCGTACGCGCGCTCCTTCGCAATGCCCTCGTTGCGCTTGAGCACGCGCACCGTTAATAGTGCATCAGTATCCAGCGAGAAGCCGATGAGCATCAAGAGCGCGGCAATCGAGGCGAGCGTCAGGGGTATCTGGAACACGCCCATCAGGCCCGCGGTTATTGAAATGTCCGCGATTGCGCCGAAGACCACCGCGGCGCTGGGCACGAACGAGCGGAAAATGAAGAACACGACTATGGTGGCAAGGATGAACGAGTACAACAGCACGTCGCGGACCTTCGAGAAGAACACCTGCGAGAGCGACGCGCCTATTTCCTTGAACGAGTAACTGTTGACCGTGACCGTGCCCGAAACCGCGGAAATCAGGTTCTGGCGGTAATCGCTCTTCGCCTGGTCGAAAGTGGTCCCGACTTCCGCAACCGCCGCGTGCGCCTCGGACGCGGCCAGCGGCGCGCCGCACTTTTCGGCCACGAACCGCGCATTGTCGAGCACTGCCGCCGTCAGGCCGGTGACGTTTGCCTGCGCTTCCGCGCGCTCCGCCGCGGTCACGTTGTCCGAATTCTGGTAGTAACTGTTGGATATTTCCGCGCGCGTCAGGTTGGTTTCCAGGTCGTGCAGCTGCGCCAGCGCGACTTCCGCCTGCTGGAGCTCGTCGTTAACGGGTAATTCAACTTCAAACCCGCTGCCGAACGCGTTGTCGAACGCCCGCACTTCCACGTCCGCGTAACCGACGAGCGCGTCCTTCACTACGGGCGCGGACACCGGCTGGCTCGTGTAAACCGTGAGCAGCAGGCCGCCTTTCAGGTCGATTCCCTGCGGGATGTGCGGCACCCACAAAAAGACGGAAACCAGTATCAGCGCGATGGGCACGGCTATCAAATACTTGAAGTGTTTCCACGCGTAAGGATTCGGAATCTTCAAACTCGCAATTACCCCTTTAGAACGGTAAGCAATTGCGCGGGAACGCATTTAAATAATGCGGTTTACCAAAAAACTGCGCTGCAGGGGTAGCAAAGCTCGGTCAAATGTGACAGGTTCAGGGCCTGTTCCCTTAGGGGTTCGAGGGTTCAAACCCGAACTTTTCTTTCGCGAAAGAAAACTTCGACGAAAAGAAAGCTCGGTGAAAATCCCTCCCCCTGCACTTTTTTCTTTTCGCCAGCGGGGAAGCGGGCAGGAAAAGGCGGTTTACCAGCCGAGCACGTACGCGAACATGAGCGGGCAGACGATGGTGGCGTCGGACTCGATGATGAATCGCGGCGTGTCCGCGTCGAGCTTGCCCCAGGTTATCTTCTCGTTCGGGTGCGCGCCCGAGTACGAGCCGTAGCTGGTCGTGGAGTCGCTGATTTGGCAGAAGTAGCCCCAGTACGGCGCTTTTTCGCGCAGGTCCTGGATTATCAGCGGGACCACGCAAATCGGGAAGTCGCCGGCAATCCCGCCGCCTATCTGGTAAAAGCCTATGCTCGCGTTCCCGGACGCCTGCTTGTACCACTTCACGAGGGACTCCATGTAGTGCGCGCCGCCCTTCACGGTGTTGAGGCTCTTGATGCGGCCCTTGAGGTGGTTTGCCACGAAAATGTTGCCGAGCGTGGAGTCCTCCCACCCGCCGACGAAAATCGGCAGGTTCTTTTCCGCGGCGGCGAGCATCCAGCTGTCCGCAGGGTCTATCTCGTAATGCTCCTTTAGTTTTCCCGACAAAAGCAGTTCGTAAAGGAACTCGTGCGGCAGGCGGCTCTCACCCTTCGCGTCCGCCGCCATCCACAGCTCGAGCACGGAGCGCTCGATGCGGCGCATCGCCTCCTCCTCGGGGATGCAGGTGTCCGTGACGCGGTTCAACTTCTTGTCGAACAGCTCCTTTTCCTCTTTTGGCGTCAGGAACCGGTAGTCGGGCAAGCGCACGTAGTGCTTGTGTGCAACGAGGTTGAACACGTCCTCCTCGAGGTTGGCTCCCGTGCAGCTTATGGCGTGAACCTTGTCCTTGCGAATCATTTCGGCGAGGGACTTGCCGATTTCGGCCGTGCTCATCGCCCCGGCCATCGCGACGAACATCTTGCCGCCTTTGGATAAATGATGGGCATACGCTTCGGAAGCGTCTATCACCACGGCGGAATTGAAATGCTTGTAATGCCGCTTCATGAATTCCGTTACCGGAGAAGACAACGCCTCACCCCCGCGAAAAATTCGCGCTCGCCGTATTTAACATTAGCGTTCGCGCACGAAAGCGAGCGACGCGGGCAGCTCACCGAAACCGAAGATGGTGCGCCGCCAGCGCGGCTTACGCCTGCGCGGCCGAGCCGATGACGCGCAAGCCGCGCGCGTTCAAGTCGCACAAGAGCATTTTTTCGGCGAGCACCACGGGCTTGTCGAATGAAATTCTGGCTTTGCCCGAGGCGCCCGGCTTTATTTCGGCGGCGCAGTAAACGCGGCAGGGCTCGAACTGTAACCCGGCGGACAGGTGGAGCGCGACGCCGTCCATAATCGTGGTCTTCGAGAATTTGGATAGCGTGA
>Ga0066637_10001494_pt1 | contig 15202 bp, 13 predicted proteins | sample CryGeyCG2014_020_FD_62737 | JGI IMG/M metagenome (GOLD analysis project Ga0066637, IMG submission 62737) | Groundwater microbial communities from aquifer - Crystal Geyser CG08_land_8/20/14_0.20 | ecosystem: Environmental > Aquatic > Deep subsurface > Groundwater | place: USA: Utah: Grand County...
CGCAGTTGCTAGGCTTTCCAAACCATAGTATAATTGTATAAATTCTATGGCAGACGCAGAAAAAGAAAGTAAAAAAACCCGCGGGAAGAGTATCCCCAAACAAGACGAATCAAAGATCATCCCAGCTAGTTTAGAAGAGGAGATGAAGACCTCCTATATAGACTACTCGATGAGCGTTATCGTCGGACGCGCCCTGCCGGATGTCCGCGACGGCCTAAAGCCGGTTCATCGCAGGATCCTTTATGCCATGGACGAGCTGGGACTTCAGCCCAGCAAGCCGTATAAAAAATCCGCCCGCGTTGTTGGTGAAGTCTTAGGTAAATATCATCCTCACGGCGACACCGCTGTTTACGATTCCATGGTCCGGATGGCCCAAAATTTTTCACTCCGCTATATGTTGGTTGACGGCCAAGGTAACTTTGGTTCTGTTGACGGCGATTCCCCGGCTGCTATGCGTTACACCGAAGCCCGCCTCCACAAGCACGCGGTCGAAATGTTGGCTGATATTGGCAAAGATACAATTGATTTTGCCCCTAACTTTGACGAATCCCTGCAAGAGCCGACTGTTCTTCCGGCAAAACTGCCTAACCTTTTAATTAATGGTTCGTCCGGCATCGCGGTTGGTATGGCGACCAATATTCCACCTCATAATTTAGAAGAGGTGGTGGCTGGGGCAGAAGCCTTAATTGAAAACCCGGAGCTTTCCATTGATGAGCTCTGCAAAATTATTAAAGGCCCTGATTTTCCAACGGGGGGCTTTATCTGCGGCAAGGCTGGAGTCAAAAAAGCTTATCAAACAGGCCGCGGTGTTATCACCCTGCGGGCAAAAGTGGAAGAAGAAGAGGCCAAGGGTGGCAAGCAGGCCATAATCGTTACAGAGCTGCCGTATCAGGTTAATAAGGCAACCCTAGTTGAGAACATCGCCAACCTAGTCAAAGATAAAAAGATCAAAGGGATATCTGATTTGCGCGATGAATCTGACCGCGACGGGATGCGCATTTATATTGAGATTAAACGGGACTCTAATTCTGAAATCGTCTTAAACCAGCTTTATAAACGGACAGAGCTGCAGACCACCTTTGGTATTAATATGGTTGCCCTGGTTGACGGAATCCCATTGCTCTTAAATTTGAAACAGATCCTTGAGCAATATGTTAAACACCGCGAAGTTGTGGTTACCCGCCGGACAAAATTTGATTTGCGCAAGGCCGAAGAACAAGCCCATATTCTCGAAGGCTTGCTCATTGCTTTGCAGGATATTGATGGCGTTGTTCAATTAATTAAGAAGTCAAAATCGGTTGACGATGCCCGCACCGGCTTAATGAAGAAGTACAAATTATCCGAGATCCAGGCCCAAGCGATCTTGGATATGCGCCTCCAAAGATTGACCCAGCTGGAGACAACCAAACTAGAAGCTGAATATAAAGAACTAAAAAAGAAAATTACCGAGCTCAAAGATATTTTAAGCAGCCGGAAAAAGCTTTTAAAGGTTGTTTCTACCGAGCTGGAAGAGATTAAAGAAAAATTTGGCGGCGGACGCGAGACCAAGTTTGCCGGCGAAGCAGAAGAGATTGAAGAAGAGTCATTAATCGAAGAAACCGAAGTAATAGTTTTAATTACGCGCGATGGCTATATCAAGCGGCTGCCGATCTCGGCCTTTAAGGCGCAAAAGCGGGGAGGGAGAGGTGTCGCTGGGATGGCAACGCGAGGCGAGGATGAGATTGAGAAATTATTTACCTGTTCAACCCTGTCGTTTATTTTGTTCTTTACCAACAAAGGCCGAGTCTACAAAGTTAAGGCCTATGAAATACCGGAGACAGCGCGTTCTGGCAAGGGGCAATCAATTGCTAACTTCTTAGAGTTGACGATGGGGGAAGTTATTACTGCGGCTGTCCCAGTCCGTGAGTTTGATCCCAAAGTTTCTTTAGCCATGTCGACCCGCGACGGCTTAATCAAAAAAGTTTCCCTGGAAGACTTTGCCAATATCCGGCGCTCGGGAATTATTGCGATTAAGCTAAAAGGGAACGATGAATTGCGCTGGGTCCGAATGACCAATGGCAAGCAAGAGATTATTATGGGGACCAAGAAAGGCATTCTAATCCGCTTTGATGAAAAACATGTGCGGCCAATGGGGAGATCTGCGGCCGGGGTGCGGGGGATCCGCTTAGTAAAAGAGGACAAAGTTGTTTCTATGGATATTATTGAACCAGGCCACGACCTGTTATTGGTTTCTACCGCTGGTTATGGGAAAAGGATGCAGCTGAAAGAATTTGGGGCCCAGAGCCGCGGCGGGAAAGGGCATATCGCAATTAAACTGCGCGACAAGGATGAAGTTGCCAAGATGATGTTGATCTTTAAGGATGACGCGCTCCTCTTTGTCACTGGCAAAGGGACGATGATGCGCCAGGATGCCAAGGGGATCTCCTCCCAAGGCCGTTATGCCAAAGGGGTTCGGCTGGTTCGTTTAGACGGCGGCGATTACCTTGCAGATCTTGCTCGCGTGGTGAAAGAGGAAGAGGTGGCCGAAGAAGTCGCCGAGGCTGTGGCCGAAGTTGAGAAGGAAGCGGAGAAGAAATAACCCCATCGAATTTTTGTTTCTAGTATTCGCAAATCTTACCCGGCTCGCTTAGCTCTTTTTAAGGTGCGTTTTTCTTTGAAGTTCATTGGTTCTTAATCTGCTTTCCAAGGGCAAGGAGGATTAAATTTTCCACAGCGGCAACCCTGTCTCTTGATCTTTTCCCCTGTGAAGTTCTGCTCCAATATATTCTTGGATGTGGAACTCTGCAGCAAAGATTTTTGAGCCGGGCATTAAGTGGCCGCCAAAGGCTTGTCCCTCAAAATCAGCGAGAACGATGTGGGCATGGACCATGATTTCATTGTCTTTCAGAGAGATATTTCCCAGACAGGAAGCGATCTCGAGTTTTTTATCCAGCTCAACACAGCCGTCATATTTTTGCCGCTCCTGGTTGTAGTAGCCGAGCTTGGCGCCTTTAACCGCGCCGATGACATTAAAAGTCCCCAGCCTAATATTTTGTTCCTTGCAGAAAGTTGTCAGCGCTTCCAGCAAATCGTTGTTGTGTTTTAAGCGGCCGATGAAGGTGCGAGAGGGCGTTGGTTCAAGGTACATGATTTAATTATACAACAAGAGTGCAATTTTTGTTGTTTTTTCTAAAAGCATATGTTATAAGGAAGAAACAAAAGAAAACTAAATGCTTGTAGAAAGCATATTCAGCCCCGTCCTATAATCTTGGTCTAACCTTACCCAGCGCGTTTAGCCCTTTTTATGGCGCGTTTTTCTTTAAGGGATAATTTCGCAACTTTTTTTACGTTTCTATTGCTGTTTTGTTCTTTGTTAGCCATGATTTTCTCCTTTTTTAAAAGTGATTTAATTATACTTAGTTTGTAGCTAAAGGACAAGGGACTTTTGTCCCTAATAGTTTTTTCAGCAGCTTAACCGGCAGCCCCACGACATTATCGTAGTCGCCTACAATCTTGTTGATAAAGACCTTGTCCATTTCCTGGATGCCGTAGGCGCCTGCTTTATCAAGGGGCTTAAAAGTTTCAATATAGTGGTGGATCGTTTGGTCAGAGGCCTTTTTCATTTTGACTTTGGTTACCTCATAGCTGGTAACCTTCTCAAGCGTATCAGAATCAACAATGGCTACCCCGGTAATGACCTTTTGCACTCGGCCGCAGAGGCTTTTAAGCATTTTAAAGGCGTCGGCTTTGTTTTTTGGTTTGCCCAGGATTTTTTTGCCTAAAACAACGATTGTATCTGCGCCGATGACCAGGGCGTTCTTCTGCTTTTCGGCGACAGCCTCTGCCTTAGCCAGAGCGGCTTTAAGGGCAAAGCCTTCTGGTGATCTTGCCTTGATCTTTGTTTCATCGATTGAGCTAACAGAAACCTTAAAATTTTTGACGATCTTTTTGAGGAGTTCTTTTCTTCTGGGGGAGGAGGAAGCTAAGACAACTTTTTTCTTTGGCATGGGTTAATTATAGCAACCGGAACGCTAGAGGAAAAGTTGTCTTTTCCGTCTCATCTTCAGCTGGCAGGTTGGGGTCTTGGTCAAATAATGCACGCGTAAAATCTACGTTTTTTAGCCTAGCCCCTCTAAGATTTGCCGCTTCTATCACAGCTCTTTCGAAAGTTATTTCGGTACAGGTAGCCAGCTTAGATCAGCCTTCGATAGATTAGCATTTCTGAAAGTTGCCTTATATATCGTTGCGCTTATCAGAGAGGCGTCCGTAAAAACTGCCTGCGAGAAATCGGTATATCTTAATGTTGCGCTTGATAGGTCTGCATGATTGAAGAGCGCCCCGATTAGCTGTGCCTCTTGAAAAATTTCTTTGTCTTAGATCAAGGCCGCTTAAGTTAATGTACCTTAAGTCTTTGCCCTTAAAGATATGGTTCTCAGGAATTTCAAGCTTATGTCCTTGTTACAGAAGGCCTGAGAGAGCGCATTGTTTACTCCTTGTTATTTATATATTAGTATCGCTGATAGATTTAAGAAATCTCAGCTAAAAATATTTTTTGAGGGGATAATGGGCGAGGGGGGCGAGTCCAAATAAGCATAAATAAAATCCCGCAACAAAAGCTGCTGCGGGATTATTGAAGTTGCTATTGGCCAGCTTTTTAAGCTGCTTCTCGTGTTGCCTCTTCTGGTAATGCTTCTGCTTGAGGTCTTAAGAGCTGATGCTGTTGGGCAGTGGCGGCCTGAGTATAATTGTTACCAACTATATTATTTATTCCCCTAAGCGCGCTGATTGTTTCCACTACATCTTCTTCTTTCAATCCTCCGCTACTGGCAAGTGATTCTGTTAGCTGAAATTTTTGGACAGCAGCTTGGCGTAGATCTCTGTAAAGCTGTCTTACTCTATCAAGACTAACATATTTTCTGGTCATGCCATTCTCCGCATCAGCCACGCTTTGCGGATGCGCGGCCAGCTGCCCTTTAATTGTCTCAAGGAGCACAGCTCGTTCTTGATTAACATTGGTTCCTTGTTCGTGGCAGGCCGAAACCTCAGCTTGTCTATTGCCAGCTTGCTGGAGGAGCTCAATCCTAGCTTGCTGCAGGGCCTGTATTCGATTAAGGGTAAAGAGACGGTCGCTGCTTTGGCTAGGATCGTTAGCGTTTAGGGTTTGTAATCTCAGCTCCATTGCCTGATATTGTTTTTGGTTGTCTTGAAGGCGCGTTTCAACCGAAGGGGAACGACTTTGGGCGTTGGCTTTAGCCTGGTAAGCAGCAATGTCAGCCATGGTTGCTCTTCCCAGTGACGCTAATTCGGCTAGCATTTCTAAGCGGCCGGCCTGGAGTAATCTGGCTTGGCCAAGGGTAAAATCGTAGTTTTCGCTGGTTGGGATGAGGGCGGCTAGCTGTTCTGTGCGCCAACTAATGGCCTTTTGATTTTGTACTAGGTTGGTCCTTAATGTTTGCACCCGAGCTTGATTTTGGCCTGCAGCCTTGCTCGGGAGCCGGTTTCTAACTGCTCTAACCGCGCTTCTCAACAATTGTGGGACCGATCTTAAACCTTCTAACATTTTTGTTCCTTCTTAGGGAATTTTACGCCTTCTATATATATATCGTACAAACTAGGGTAAAAATTTCATGTTTTTTGAAAATTCTTTTTGGGCCAAAGGGGGATCCAAGGGGCCCTATGTTATAATGATTTTGATGCTGCCACGGGAAGTTTATATCAAAAGACGGATTGTGTTAGGCCTGATGGCTGCTTTTCTCCTTCTTAGTCTTATTTTTGGGGTGCGTTTGACGACCAACAAAATCCAGACTTGGCAAAAACACTCAGCCCTGACAGAGATCTCAGGGTATTTAAAAGCTGGACAGGTCTTGTTTGACTCTTTGCTAGAGAGGGGGGTCTCTAGAGAGGCGGCGAATGAGCTGGTCGCTGTTGTGGCTAAGGTTTTAGACCTGACAAAACTAAAGGTTAATGATAACTATACTATATATATAGATACACAGGGCGAGATCCAAAAGTTTATCTACTCCAAATCAGCCATTGACCAATACTTTGTGATTAGGGACGAGCAAGGGAATCTCTCAGCCTTTGTTCCAGCGATTTATCCTGAGCGTCGTGAGATTGTGAAAGAGTTCACAATCAAGAGCTCACTTTTTGGGGCGATGAAAGAGCCGGGGGAGGAAGACGCGCTGGTTTTTCTCTTTGTTGATATCTTTGCCTGGGACATTGATTTTTTTACCTATCCTCGGGTGGGGGACAAGATCAAGATCTATTTTGAGAAATATTACCATAATGGGGAATTTGTCGAATATGGCCGGATCCTGGCGGCTGAGTATGATGGTCGGGAGAAATTCCAGGCGGTTTATTTTGAGCCTGATGGCAAACGCGGGGCGTATTACCACCTTGACGGCTCGCCAGCGGCTAAAATGTTTTTAAAATCACCGCTTAAATTTACCGGCCGCATCACCTCGCTTTTTGGCTCGCGTGTTGACCCGATCACCTCACAGCACGGGACGCATCGCGGAGTTGATTTTGCCTCATATTATGGCGCGCCGATTGTAGCGACGGCTGGTGGGGTGGTGGAACGGGCTGGTTGGGGAGGGGCCTATGGCAACCTTATTATTTTGCGTCATGCCAATGGGTATTCGACCAGTTATGGCCATTGTTCCAAGCTTTTGGCCCGTCGTGGCCAGAGGATCTCGCAAGGTGAGATAATTGCCAAGGTCGGCAGTACCGGTCACTCAACAGGTCCGCATTGCCATTACGAGGTGCGTTTAAACAGCGTGGCTTCTAATCCTTTAAGGTTTAAGCAGCCCACAGTTAACCCGCTTAAGGGGAAAGAGCTAGCAGCCTTTAAAAGGCTTTCGCAAGAAGTTTGGCCAAAGCTTGGGAAGATTAGCTAAACGAGTTCAGCTCTAAAATTTTCTTGGCGATATTGTTGGCGTGGTCGCCGGCGCGTTCAAGGTTGCTTAAGATATCAAGGAAGACAATGCCGGATTTAGGATCGCATTGGTTGGTTCCCTGCCGTGAAATGTGGTTATCGCGATAAGCTTGTTCGGTGGCGTCAATTTTTCCTTCGATCTCCAGGGCGTTCTGAGCCGCGATCTTATCCCACTTGTCAAAAGCTGTGATAGTGAGGCAAACCGCCTCTTCAACATATTTGTCCAGCTGACGGATCTCAACATTAGCGATTTCAGAGAACTTAATGTTTTCTTCTTCTTTTAATTCCACCAGATCGAGGATGTTTTCTGAGATATCACCGATCCGTTCAATGTCATGGATCAGATGCAGATAAGCCGCGGTTATTCTTGATTGTTCCTCGGTGATGGATTCCTGGTCAATCTTGATAAGGAAAGAAGCAATTTCGCGCTCGAGCAAATTAACGGTCTCTTCTCGGTGCTTAACCTTTTCAAAGAGCTTGTCGCGTAAGCGGTTGTTGGTGGCAAAGACCGCTTCAATTGAAAGGGCCAGCTGTTGCTGAGCGTAATTAGCCATCCTGACAATTTCTTTCTTGGCTTGGCCAATGGCGATTTCCGGGGCAACAACCATCTTCTCGTTAAGATGTTTGACCCCATGCTCAATGACTTCAACTTCCCCTTTAATGAGCTTGGTAACAACAAACGCCATGACTCCTGCCAGCGGAATAAAAATGATGCAGTTGAGAATATTAAAGATTGAGTGGCTGTTTGCCACTGCCCGCTCGATATTCTCTCCGGCAAAGGCATTACCTGGGGTAACTAAATTAACCAAATGCAAAAAGATTGGCTCTCCTCCAATTTTTATGTTGAGCAAAAGGAGCATGTACCCTGCTCCAAATAAATTAAACAAGGTATGTACCCAGGCAGTGCGTTTAGCTGTTATATTGCCGCCAATCGCGGCGAGCTGGGCCGTGATGGTGGTGCCGATGTTGTCCCCCAAGACAACGGCAAAGGCGGTGACAAAATCAAGCAAGCCAACGCCGGCCAAGGTCATGGTGACAGCTACGGTGACTGAACTGCTCTGGACAACCATGGTCAAGAGGGCCCCGGTCAAGACGGCGAGCAGAGGGTTGTGGCTAAAGGTGACAAAGAGCTGTTGGAACTGTGGGTTGGTTTTCATCGGGGCAAAGACATCGGTCATAACTTGCAAACCAAAAAAGAGGAGGCCAAAGCCAAGCAAAATTTGACCAAAATATTTTAAGTTTTTGCGGGGGACAAAGAAGTTGAGCAAGACCCCAAGGCCAATCGCCGGCAAGGCATACTTGTGGATCTTAAAGGCAATAAGCTGGGCCGTGATGGTGGTGCCGATATTGGCGCCGTAGACTACTCCGATTGCTTGCTTGAGGGTCATAAGCCCAGCTTGGACAAAGCCAATCAGCATGACTGTAGTTGCCGAGCTTGACTGGATAATGGCGGTAACCCCTGCGCCGACAGCCACGCCGGCAATAGTGGTTTTAGTGAGCATCTCCAGGATCCGGCGCATGCTCTTGCATGCGACTTTTTGCAGGCCTTCGGACATGATGCGCATCCCAAAGAGGAATAATCCGAGGCCGCCAAATATGCCGAAAAAGATGTTATCTGTCATGTTAGCTGATTTATTCTAACACAACAGGCCCAAAAGAAAAGTAAACTTATTTTTCTTGAGTGGCCGGGTGTTTGACTACTTTGGCCTCAACCATGTAAACCACATCTTCCGCAATATTGGTGGCGTGGTCGCTGATCCGCTCGAGATGACGGGAGACCAGCAAGAGCGGTATGCCTTTGGCCACGGTGGAGCTGTCTTTGCCCATTATTTCTATTAATTCATCATGGACCAGGTCGCGCAGTTTGTTGACTTGTTTTTCAATGGCCCAAATCTCTTTGGTTTTTTCAGCATCACTGTTAATAAAAGCGTCAAGGCCGAGCTTGACTGCCTCTTCGGCTAATTTAGCCATTTTGGGAATATCAATTAATGGCTTTAAAAGCGGCTGATCAGAAACTTCAATCGCCCGCTCGGCAATGTCTTCCGCTAAATCCCCAATCCGCTCAAGGTCAGTGACCAGCCTCATCCCGGTGGTAATAAAGCGCAGGTCAAACGCTTTTGGTTGGCGCAGGGCGATTAAATTGATGCACTTCTCGTCGATCTCCAGCTCGAGCCGGTCAACTGCCAAATCTTTTTTAATGACTTGTTTGGCCAAGTCGCGGTCGCGGTTCTTGAGTGAGTCAACCGACTTATTAATTAATTCCTGAACAAGTACCCCCATTTTTAAAATTAGATCTTTAACTTCGGCCAGTTCCTGGTAAAATGCTGTTTGATATTCCATTTTATCCAAACCTCCCGGTTACATAGTCTTCGGTCCGTTTGTCTTGCGGCGCGGTGAAAATTTTGCTGGTCACCTCAAACTCGATCATCTCTCCCAGCAGAAAAAAGGCCGTGTAATCGGCTACCCGCGCGGCTTGCTGCATGTTATGGGTCACTATTATTATTGTATAGTTTTGCTTAAGCTTGTGGATCAGCTCTTCGATCTTAGCGGTTGAGATTGGGTCAAGGGCCGAGCAGGGCTCGTCTAATAAAATAACCTCCGGTTCAATCGCTAGGGCCCTGGCAATACAGAGCCGCTGCTGCTGGCCGCCGGAGAGGCTGGGACCAGGCTTATAGAGAACATCTTTGACCTCGTCCCACAAGGCGGCTTGTTTTAAGATTTGCTCCACAATTTGGTCCAGCTTTCCCTTGGGCTTTTTGCCGTAAAGCTTAATTCCCGCAGCTACGTTCTCGTAAATTGTCATGGTGGGGAAGGGGGTTGGTTTTTGGAAGACCATGCCGACTCGGCGGCGCAGGGTCACCACATCGCAGCAATTATGGTCAAAAATATCCCGGCCGTCCAGGTAAACCTTGCCTGAAACTTTAGCCCCAGAAATGGTCTCGTGCAAACGGTTTAAATTCCTGATAAAAGTGGATTTGCCGCAGCCAGATGGACCGATAATTGCAGTCACCTTGTTCTCGAAAAGCTCAATATTAATATTAAACAGGGCTTGCTTGTCGCCAAACCAGGCACTTAAATTTTCTACGCTCATCTTTGATCTTTCAATAACCATTTTCTCCTCTTTTTTAACTTTTTCTATGACCCTATCCATAGGAAACCCTCCTTGAGAACTTGCGGACAACAATTGTTATCCCTAAGACAATCATGACCAGGGTAAGCGACCCTGCCCAGGCCTTGGCGTTCCAGTCGGCAAAGGGAGAGATCGCGTAGTTATAGATTTGCACCGTCATGGAGGCCATGGGCTCGTCAATCCTAAAGTTCCAGTACATGCTGTTAAAAGCGGTAAAGAGGAGTGGGGCGGTCTCCCCCATAATTCTCGCGACTGAAAGCATTATTCCGGTAAAGATCCCTGCCCAGGCGGTGCGAAAGACAATTTTTAGAATCACCTTCCACTCAGGGATCCCTAGCGCCAGCCCGGCTTCGTAAAGGGTGCGCGGGACCATTTTAACAAGTTCCTCTGTTGTTCTGGTAACAGTGGGGATCATAATGACCCCTAGGGCAAAGCCGCCGGCCAGGGCCGAGAAGTGTTTCAGAGTGGCGACGAGCAGGACGTAAGCAAAGATACCAATGACGATTGAAGGGATGCTTGAGAGGACATCTGCGGCGTAGCGGATAAAAAAGCCGCGTTTCCCCTGGCCGTAAAGGGCGAGCCAGATCCCGCCAAAGATGCCGATTGGCAAGCCGACTAAACAAGATAAACCAACAATGATAAAAGTTCCGACAATCGCGTTCCCCATCCCGCCGCCGGGTTCCCCAACCGGAGCAGGGAGCTGGGTGAAAAAGTTAAAATCCAAGGCGCTAAAGCCTTTGATAAAAACATAGCCAAGGACCAGGACCAGCGGGACAATAGCGATCAGGGTGCCGCTTAAGACAGTGCCTAAAAATATTTTTTCAATCAGTTTTCTTTTTCTTACTTCTTGTGTCCAGTTGTTTTCCATACTAATATCCTGGCAATGCCGTTAACAATTACTGTGATAACTAAGAGGATCAGTCCGAGTTCCACTAAAACAGAAAGATTGACCTCTGACGTCGCCTCGGCAAATTCATTGGCAATGACTGAAGCCAGCGTATACGCCGGCGCAAAAAGCGAGGGGCTAATTGCTGGGCGGTTGCCAATGACCATGGTGACGGCCATGGTTTCGCCCAGCGCCCGGCCGAGCCCTAAAATCACTGCTCCGACAATGCCGGAGAGGGCCGGGCCAAAAACTGCCAATTTAAAAGTCTCCCACTTGGTTGCGCCAAGGGCTAGGGCTGACTCCCTTAAGTTATGCGGGACAGCCTGAATGACCTCGCGCGAGATGGCGGTAATTGTCGGCAAAAGCATGATTGATAAGATGACCCCGCCGGTGAGTAAACTGGGGCCGCCTAAGGCTGGGGCTAAAACAAAAATCCCCCACAAGCCATAAACAACCGAGGGGATAGCGGCCAGCAAATCGATCATGGTGGCAATGTGTTCTTTAAATTTTGAATGAGAAATTTCAGCCAGGTAGATGGAGCAGCTTAAACCGAGGGGGAGGGCAATCAATAGAGCAATTAGCGATGACATAATTGTGCCGTATATAAAAGGGAGCGCCCCAAAGACGTCATGGAGCGGGTCCCAAGCGCTGGAAAAAAAGAAACCAAAGCCGAATGTTTTAAAACCGAGGGAGGATTTAATTAGGAGCAGGAGTAGGAGTAGGAGTAGGAGCAAGGGGATGCTGGCGGCAAAACAAAAAGTTATTGCCCTAAACCAGTCATCCCCTTTTATCCTTTTAAATCTTGATAGTGTCAACTTGCTCCAATACTTTGGCCGCGATATTTTTGGGGAGCGGCGCGTACAAAAGATCAGCCGCATATTTTTGGCCGTCGGTCAGTGCCCATTTTAAATAAGCGACCAGGTCTTGGCCTTTAGCGCTGTTGTTTTGGGTCTTGTGGACCAAGAGCCAGGTCATGCCGACAATTGGGTAGGAGTCTTTGCCGGGCGCATTGTTAAGATCAAGCCGAAAATCCCCTGCCTCAACTAATTTTTTCATGGCCTTTGAATCAAGAGCGCCAGAGGCTGCGGCTGAAGTTGAATCAAGCGAAGCTTTAACATAAACGCCAGCCTTGTTCTTTAAGCTAGCCATTGGCAGGTCATTGGTCATGGCGTAAGAGAGCTCAACATAACCGATCGCTCCCTTAATGTTTTTAACCGATCCTGCTACGCCGGAGTTTCCTTTGCCGCCGATGCCGGTTGGCCAGGCGACAGCTTTGCCTGCGCCGACATTTGAGGCCCAATCAAGGCTGACCTTGGCCAAGTAACCAGTGAAGATGCTGGTTGTCCCAGAGCCGTCGCTCCGGTGGCAGACTTTGATTTCTAAGTCAGGCAGCGATCTGTCGACCTGCTGCCAATTTTTTATCTTCCCCTGGAAAATATCAGCTAGTGTCTCGCCATCAAGTTTTACCTTTGGATTGCCTGGAAGGTTATAAATTACCACCACTGCTCCCATGACGGTTGGGACGTGGAGGACATTGCCTCCAGCCTTGGCAATCTCTTTGTCGGTCATCGGAGCGTCAGAGCCACCAAAATCAGTAACCCCAGCGCTAAATTGCTGGACCCCGCCACCCGAGCCGATCCCTTGATAATTGACTTTGATCCCTGTCTTGTCGGCGAACATCTTGTTCCATTTTACATAGATGGGATAAGGGAAGGTAGCGCCGGCACCGTTAAGCATGTTCGCGCAGGCGATGCTGGCGAATAAACTTAATCCGAGTAGCAGTACACTTAGTTTTTTTAACATTTTTAGCCTCCTTTAATTCTACGAAACATTTGTGAACAGAGCATTAACACAATGTTACAATCGTGTGACATAATTACCACTTAACCCTGGTGTGCAGGTAAATTTTATCGGAGTTATCCGCGCCATTTTTGGTGTCAGCCTGATAGTCAATGGCTAGCTTAACATTACTCCCCCAGTTGTACTCCACACCGACAATGTTGGCAATATAGTCTGCCCCTCCATGGTTAAAGCTGTCATAGCGGCCAAAGAGATTAGTCTTGTCCAAGATCTCTGCTTGTCCCCCCACGCTGTAACCCCCTTCTTTTGAGTCTTGCTGACTGGCAGATTCCACAAAGACCAAGCCGGACAATGGATCGCTGAATTTATAAGCCCCCATGGCGGTTAGTTTTTTAACCAGGCCGTCAAGCTGGAATGAGGAGAGGGCCACATCTTCGGCCATATAGCCGACAGCCAGAGTGACTTCATCAATTGGGTTGGTAATTAAGGCTAAGGCGATGTCTTTGCCGTTATTGCTCTCTTTGGTCTTGTAGCCATTGCCGTTCATGACCAAGGCGTGATAAGCAAGGTTGCGCAGGTATGGGATTTCAAAGCTAGTGAGGTTAAAGCTTCCTTTTGCGGCCAATCCCATATCCGCAGAATTGAAGAACCCGTATTGGTCGGTCAATGTTTTAGCAACATAGCGGAAGTTCCAATATTCCTGCATAAAGTCGATCCAGTGGGCGGGAGATTGGCCGATGATTACGTCGTTAAGGCCAAGGAATGCCGCGGCTGGCACGTGCTGCGAGAAATTACCAAGATCAAAATAAGCGTATTTGAGATAAGTATTCCATTTTCCACCAGTGAGGCCGCTTTCATAGCCAATGTCAGTAGTTAACCTAACCGAGGCGTCATGGTCAAACGACTTTTTAAAATCAACGTAGACCCGATCAATGTTGAATTGGTTTGGGGTAACGCTACCTGATTTTACGTCCTTGAACCAACTAATGTAAGCGCGGCCAGCTACGGTGGCCCCTTTATCCCCCTTGCTCTTAACCCCGTCAATCTTGCTGTTAAGGTTGGCAATAGCGATATTGACCTGTTCTTTAAAGTTTGCCAGGTCATTGTTTGAGGCTGTCTCTTCTTCTGCCATTGGGGCTGAATAAGAAGAAGTCCCCTTGGCCTGCTCCAGGCTGGCTTGTGCTTCGCTGATCAGCTGGCGCAGCTGGGCCTTTTTGGCAGGGGTGGTGGCGGCGGCTAATTTGTTTTCTAGAGTCGCAATATATTGTTCGATTTTTTGAACCGATGCTGCAAAAGCTTGGGTAATGTTTAAAACAAAAACAAAGGCTATTAATAATGTGAAAAACTTTTTCATCTTTTTCCTCCTGTATAATTTTGTCATTGTCACGTACCTCCTTCTTAGCGCGACAAGCAAATTATGGAGAATAAAGATTAAGGGGTTATGAAAGGGAAGTTACAGGAAGGTAAATTTTTACCCTGCCAGCTTATAAAACGTTGCTTTGCCCTTGCCTTCTCTCTTGATCAAACCAAGAACGATCAGCCTGTTAAAGTCTTTATTCCGGGTGGCTTTGGCGCGGTTTGTTAGGGCGGAGTAAGCTTTGTCAGTAATATAGCCTTTTTCTTTGATATGGTTTATTAGTTTTTGCTCGTGAGCTTTAATGCTTGTTAAGGGTGAGGAGGAGATGTTTTCCATCTCTTTGCCGACGCGCAGGAGCTCGTCAATGATCCCGTCGGTGAAATATTCCAGCCAGGGAGTAAAATTTATTTTCTTTTTTATGTCGTAGTAATTTCCCAGCACTCCGACCCGGCTAAAGTATTTGCTGACATTGCGATTATAATAATTTTCAAAACTAAAAAGATTAAAAACATTAAGTCCCATGGCTGCCAGTAGCACTTTGGTGGCGAGCCTGGCCGTGCGGCCGTTGCCGTCTATAAAAGGATGGATAATCACAAATTGTTTGTGGAACAGTCCGGCCAGAATAAGCGGGTCGATTTTGGTTTTGTTTTGATTGATAAAGCTTATCAATTTACTCATTAAGGGTTTGACCTCTTGATGGTCAGGAGGCCAATAAACTGTTTGTCTGCGTCTTGGGTCATTAATAAAGACCGGCTCCTGGCGGAATTTGCCGCAGCGTCCCTTACTAATAAGCCCTTTGGTTATCCCCTGCTGGATTGCTAAGATGGTTTTTCCCGTCAAAGTTGTAAAGCCTTGGCCAAGGCTTTTGTTTAGTTTTTCTAGGGTTTGGTTATAGTTAATGACCTCTCTTTCGGTATCGCGCAGATTCTCCGGCTTGGTTTTTAGTATCCTTTTGGCCTCGGTTAGAGGGAGGGGGTTGCCTTCAATACTGGTTGAGGAAAAAGAGGAGAGCTCTCTGGCCTCTTTTTCTAGCGCTCCTAAAACTGTCTTGGAGAGGGACTTACCATTAAGGCTTGCGGACAGCTCGGCAATCCGCTTAATATTGGCTAAGAGCTT
>Ga0066637_10001506_pt1 | contig 15135 bp, 17 predicted proteins | sample CryGeyCG2014_020_FD_62737 | JGI IMG/M metagenome (GOLD analysis project Ga0066637, IMG submission 62737) | Groundwater microbial communities from aquifer - Crystal Geyser CG08_land_8/20/14_0.20 | ecosystem: Environmental > Aquatic > Deep subsurface > Groundwater | place: USA: Utah: Grand County...
GCTACACCGTAGGCAGTATCTTTTCACTTACGAACACAACAAAAAAATCCCTAAAACGACTAATTCGTTAGAGGGACATTTCTCTCATGTTAATGAAGTTATCTCCGTACACCGAGGCCTGTCACGTCCCCAGAAGCAAAGAGTTCTTAGTTCAATATTTCTGGCTTCAAGCATTGCGCCCAGCCAGAAGAAAATAGTCCATATTTTGTGAAAAAAAGCGCCGATTTATGTACCTTATGCCGAAATTGTCGCGCGAACGAGCGCCTGTTCTTCTTTGCTCGGGGACCAGGATTCGAACCTGGATACCTAGGACCAAAACCTAGAGTCCTACCGTTAGACGATCCCCGAATTTTGTATAATATTTTTCTTTTCTTCTCTACCAAATCCTGATTTTAAATATTTTTCCCTATTAACGGCTTCCTCTCTTGAAATATACTCTTCACTATAAATTATTCTCAATGGTCTAAAACCTTTTGTTGATTGTGTTTTACCAAGTGTGTGTTCTTTGAATCTTTGTTTTAAGTCTGATGTACTCCCTACGTAATACCAATTTTTCTTTTTTTCACTAGCTAAGACGTAAACAAAATATTTCATAAAACTTGTTAGCTAGGACCCCTGCCTGCCGGCACCTGTCTGCCGATAGGTAGAGGCAGGAAAACCTAGAGTCCTACCGTTAAACGATCCCCGAATCAGACCCGCAAATGCTTGCGCATAGCCAGCAAGCTAGAAAAAACTGTAAGAAACAAAACTGCCAAAAACTGGATTCCTAGCAGCGAGAGTATACTGGAATTATAGTAATTTGTCAAGATATTTGCTTCGCCAAAGACGATGGTGATATAAGGGTCAAGTAAATGTAATGCTAATATAACCAGGCCATAGGTAATTAAAACACTCAAAAAAGAAAAAACTAAAGCTTCAATTAAATAAGGGCCACGGACAAACCAATTATTGGCCCCCACCAACTTCTTAATACTGATTTCCATGCGATGAGTATAGATGGCTATTCTAATTGTATTAAAAATAATTAAAAAGGCAATAATGGCAAAGAGAATGCTGATGGCAATGGTAAATCTTTCAACTTGAGTAGTAATTATATGAATCCGTTCAATGGCCTTTTCAGTGTCGCCAAAAGTCTTAGCTTCAATAATATTCTCATATTCCGGCACGACTAAAGCGGCAATTACCTTTTCATAATCTTTTGGCTCGCGTGTAGTCACAATCATAGTTGGTCCTAAAGGATTTTCATCTAACTCTTCCAAAGAAGCAATAATCTCAGTATTGTCCTTATACTGCTCACGAAATTGGGCCAAAACTTCATCTTCAGTCAGATATTCAATTTCCACAACTTCAGGGAAAGAATCCACATAGGACTTGACCTCATCAATTTGTATTTGGCTGGCGTCATGGGCAAAATATATACTGACATCAATTTGGTCCTTAACTGATTTAACTGCCTCATCAGTCAAAATATTGATAATAATCAAGGTATTGATAGACAATAACATTAAAATCAAAATTAGGATTGTCATCAATGACAAACTAATATTCCGGCTAATACTTTGCAAAGCAAATTTTGTAACTCTAAAAAAACCTAGAAGCATATTACAAACGATATTTACCCTCCTTTTTATCGGCAATTATTTTGCCGTTATGCAGGGTGACTACGCGCTTAAGTAGTTGATTAACAATGTCCTTATTGTGAGTGACTAAAAGAATGGTCGTGCCAAATTCATTAATTTTCTTCAAAATTTCCATAATCTCTTGGGTATTAATGGCGTCCAAATTACCGGTTGGTTCATCAGCCACTAAAATTTTAGGACGGTGTACTAAAGCTCGGGCAATTACGACTCGCTGTTGTTCCCCACCAGACAATTGGTGTGGATAACGTTCATCTTTGTGTGTTAAACCAACAATATCCAAAACTTTGGGCACAATTTCATGAATACGATGCCGTGGCATATCAGCTACTTGCAAAGCAAAAGCAATATTTTCATAAACAGTCTTTTTAGGTAATAATTTAAAATCTTGAAAGACCACGCCGATTTGCCGCCGTAAAAAAGGAATATCATTATATGATATATTGGTTATATCCCAACCACCAATCTCTATCACGCCATCAGTTGGCCTTTCTTCGGCAATCAAAAGCTTGACTAAAGTAGTCTTACCAGTACCGCTCTGGCCAACCACAGAAACAAATTCGCCGGGTTCAATATGAAGATTAACATCAGCTAAACCAATACTGTCTTTAGTATATTGTTTGGACACGCCTTTGAATTTTATCATAGCAGGAATATTATATCATATTTTTAAAAACAAAAAAATCCCCTAGGGGATTTGAGCCACCTCTGGGAATCGAACCCAGGACCTACACGTTACGAATGTGTCGCTCTAGCCAACTGAGCTAAGGTGGCATTATTCAATTTCTAATCTCGGCAAAATAGCAATGGCTGGTTCTTCATAGGGAGAAATTAAAAAAATAATTGAGCGGGATACGAGAATCGAACTCGCGTCTCATGCTTGGGAAGCATACATACTACCATTGTACTAATCCCGCATTTTAAAACCCCGAACTAGTCGGGGCTTAAATTATTCTACCAGTAAATTCTCAAAGGGATTATGTATGGGGATCAAAATTTTTATCTTGGCTTTTTTAAACATATCATCCATATAGACAAAAAAGTTTTTGGCCATGCGCTTGTCATCCACTTTAACAATATGATAACCAAATTGCGTTTTGACTAATTCCTCGCCTAATTGGCCTGGTTCTAAGGCAAAAACTGCTTCTTCAAATTCAGGCACCATTTGTCCTTTACCAAACCAACCTAAATCACCACCCTTTTCAGCAGTAGAATCTGAACCAAATTCCTTGGCCTTCTCAGCAAAGTCAGCCCCAGCCTTAATTTCATCAAGCACCCCTTGTGCCTTGGCTATGACAGCTTCTTCATCATCACCTTCACCTACAATAAATAGAATATGGCGAGCGGAAATTTCCTCTTCACCATATTGTGACAGACTTTCATCCGTACTTGAAGCAAAAGTCTCTTGTAATTTTTGTTCCAAAAGGATTGGCCTCACAACTTTTTCCATATATTTTTCCAGACTCCAGCCATAGCGAGTTTCTAATTCTTCTCGAGCAACTGCTTCATTTTCAAACTGTGTTAAAAGATTAGTTTTAAATTCTGCCAGGTCTTCATCCATAACTTTGACTTTGTATTCATCAGCCAGTTTAGCAATCAAGCGATTAGCCACTAAACGACTAATTACTTGATCCGATACCTGTTCATCAGTCGGTTTAGTCACACCTTCTGGCGGTTCTTCATAAAATTTACGTAAAGTCTGGATATCATCAATATAGTCAGTATAGCTAATTTTAAGATCATTGACCTTAGCCGCTGGTAAATTTAAAACTTGGGCTGTTTTCAACACAAAACTATTTTCTGATAAATTATTCACCGCTTTGACAGTAATCACTAAACTAATAATTAAGAGCAAAAGCAAAGCGCCAACAATGCCGAAGATAAAAAAAGTTAAACCTGAAATTCCTGATTTTTTGTCCATAAATTTAGTTATTAAAATTAAGTTGTTTATGAGTGAAATAATACCACCATTTTATAGGATTAGTCAAGAGCATAGTATCTGTGGATAATGTTTCAGCTTTTGTTTCAAATTCGGCCTGGCTTTTAACAATCAAAACATTTTCATCAAGTTTTTTCATATTTAACTCTGTCCGCGCTTTTTCTTCCACAAATGCCGGTGAAATTACATACTTAAGAATCTCCATTGATTCTATTTTTTTGCTTTCTAAATTTTTAACTTCCTCTTGCAAAGCTTTTATGTCCTGTCTAACCTTGTAATCCTGATAATAGGCCCGAGCATATCCTAAAGCAAATATTAAAGCAATAAAAAAAGCGACAACTAAAAACATCTGCGATGCAAAAAATCGCCTTACCCAAGGCTGTGTTTGGCGTTTCATATTTTTATTATACCACAACTAGTCTTCATCGACCAATTTTCTAAGCCGTTTTACTAAAACTTTTTTTACTCGTTCTAATTCTTCCACTTCTAATTCATAAAGTTGATCAATTATTGTACCAGCCACTTCCCCGCTATAATCATGAACATACTTAGCCATAAAACGATCCCGCAGTTCTTGAATTTCCTGCTGGACAAAAACTGGCTGTTTAACTTTATCTACTATCAAAATCACCTTTCCCACTCCAGTCTGTATCTCCACATTACCATAACGGAAAATCGTCCCCCAAAAGCCTTTAATCCGGCCCAGGACATCTTCCACCTGATCATAGGAAACATTGGAAATTTCTTTTTCAAAAAAACCTCGCTGATTAATATCCACCACCCGATGGGAGGTAATAATCAAAACATTTCTTTGCCAAACAAAAATTGTGCGGGTTAACAAAAACAAAGCTAAAATTACAGGGAGAATAAACAAAGTTTGGCCCCACCAATCATGATTAAACAACCAGAACATGAAAAAAAAGGGCGTGACAATGAAAATAAAAATAACCAGCCAAGACCAAAAAAAAGTTAAACCATAGCGCCTGACCACAGTCATAATCCTTTCATTTTCTTTTAATTTAATTTTCTTTTCTATTGACATAATATAAATCTTAGTAGAAACAACTTGCTTTAATGAGTAATTTTTTTATTCTTTAAACTTTCTCTGACTATTTGCCTGTCATCCCATGCTATCATACCGCTCTTAACACACATAGCCTGTTCCGAACCTTTGCCAGTTACTAAAACTAAATCGCCTGTCTTGGCTAAAGCAATGGCTTTGTTAATGGCTTCTTTACGATCTAAAATTTCAAACAAATCTACACCTAGTTTTTTACCAGCCTCTTGAGCTGCTTTTGAAACAGTTTTAATAATCTCTTGAGGGTTTTCTTCATAAGGGTCTTCATCTGTAACCATAAAAATATTGGCCCGCTCCCCTACCAGCTGGCCAATTGTCCGGCGTCTGACTTTATCACGGCCTCCACCAGTTGAACCGCAAACATGAATAATTCTACCACTAGGTTTAATTAAAGCCACTACCTCATATAGTTTTTGCAAAGCCACTGGCTCAAAAGCATAATCCACTATAACCTGAAAACCATGCTTGACCGCCTCAGAAATAAATTCAATCCTGCCTGGAGCTGATAATAAATTTTTAAAAGCCTGTTTAATTTTTTCTTCACTAACTTTTAAACTCTTGACAATGGTAACTACTGCAGCTAAATTTTCCGCATTATGTTCACCATACAAAGGCGCCCAATAATTTACCCCTGCCAAACTAAAACTTAGGCCTTCTTTATTAGCTTTAACTTCTGCAACTTTAAATTTTAATTTCTGAACAAATGGAAATTGTAAAAATTCATCAGCATATTCACTTTGACCATTAACTATGGCGACTTTCCCCTGTCTCTTCACTTTACAATTGCTAACATATTTAAAAATATCCAACTTAGCCTGTTTGTAATTCTCAAAACTGCCATGAGACTCAATATGTTCTGGATAAAAATTCGTTAAGACAATGATATCGTAATTTATATATTGATGCCGATGCTGTAATCTGCCTTCAGAAGTGGTTTCAACAATGGCTATATCACATTTTTTATCTAGCATGACCCGTAAATATTTTTGAATCTGCATCTTGCCTAGCATGGTCATTTTTTGATCATTGAGTTTTTCTTCTCCAGCCACATAAAAATCTACCGTAGACAATGAACCAACTATATACCCAGCCTGTTCTAAAACTTGGCGTAAAAAATGAATCACACTGGACTTTCCAGTAGTGCCAGTAATGCCAATCACCAATAATTCTTCTGAAGGGTATTTATACTTAAAAGCACCATACCAAGCATAAAAAAAATGCAATAAATTTTTGATTTTTTTTAACATAATCAATAAAAAATTATGCCCATAAACTTAATTCATAAATAACTTGTTCCAATTTCCGAACTGCTTGTTTAGCCTGGTCAAACTTGGTGCGTAAATAGCTAGTCAAATTGAATTCAATTAATTCACCAATAATACTCTGCGCCATTTGCGCGCATTTTTTGGTTGTCTTCACATCTTTATTAGTTGCGGCCTTGACGCCATAGCGCAACAATTCACCAGGCACATCACATAATCCAGCTAGATAAATTTCGCCTGGAATATCTAATTCTTTTATTTCACCAATTTTGCCAGTGGTAAGAAAGCTATACAACAACTTAGCTTCTACATATTCTTCCAAACTAGCTTTATAAGCGCCTTCGGCTTGCATTTGAGATTCTTTACTGTACTTCTTATTCAACTCTTTTAAAATTCTTTCCACTATGGCTAATTTTTGCTTGGCTTCTTTGGTGTTGTCGCGGTGCAAAGCAAAGATAACGCGCTTGGCCTGGTGCAAGGCTTCATTGGCTTTAGCTATCACCTCCATACGCACCTTATGATAACTATGCAATTCTTTTTTTATTTTCCCCAAATTTTTCTTATTTAGCATAGATTTTATGATTATTTTTAACTAAAAATATACCTTTGACTAATTCAATTAAAGCCACATTAAGTAAACCAAACAATACCATAATTAACCAGTGTTGCCAAGACAAAGCTACGGTGCGCAACAGGAGTTGTAGGGGTGGAAAGTAAACAGCCCCAATCAACAACACCCAGCCTAGAAGCAAAGCCAAATTCAAATATTTATTACTAAAGGGATTAATCCGCCAAACCATGCGACGCATGGTTCGCACGGAGTAGATATATAACAAAGAATCAATACCTAGGCCAACGAAAATAATGGTACGGGTTAAAGCTAGATCTGCCGTAACTTTCCAAAAATACAAGAAAATACCAAAGAGAACTAAATTGGAGACAATGCTGATAATAGCAATCATAATCTTCATTTCTTTATCAATCAGTGACTCACCCTGTCGCCGAGGTGGTTCAGACATATTCTCCTTATCACCACGGTCAAAGGCCAAGGCCATATTGGGAAAAGAATCCTCAATCAAGTTAACCCATAAAATTTGTACAGCTGACACCGCTAAAGGCAAACCTCCAAGTAAACAGCCAGCGATTAAGATTACCTCTGCCAAACTGCCGGACAATAAATACAATACTACTTTTTTAATATTCTGGTAAATTCCTCGGCCTTCTTCTACTGCACCCACAATCGTACTAAAATTATCATCCATCAAGACTATATCTGAAGTTTCTTTGGCCACGTCTGTGCCTGAACCTAGAGCCACGCCAATATCTGCACCTTTCAAAGCTGGAGCGTCATTGACGCCATCACCAGTCATGGCCACGACCTCGCCATTGGCCTGAAAAGCCTGGACAATGCGAATCTTGTGTTTAGGATCTACTCGAGCGAAGATATATGCGTTTTTAATAGCTTGACACAATTCATCATCAGACATAACCTCTAATTCCTGCCCCTCTATAATCTCTTCATCACCATGAGGAATACCCAAATCTGCGCCAATGCTCTGAGCCGTGCGCAAATGATCACCAGTAATCATAACCACGCGGATGCCAGCTCTCTTGGCCAAGTCAATGGTTTCCTTAACATCAGGTCGTAGAGGATCTGACAAGGCCACTAAGCCAACTAAAACCAAATCAAATATGTCTTTCTCAGCTAATTCCGTCTTATCACCTTTCTCCACCTTGTAGGCCAAAGCCAAAACTCGCAAGCCCTTGCTCGTCAAATCTTTTTCTTGTTCTTTAAACCAAGCTAATTTCTTCTCAGTTAATTTTTTAGCTTCACCATTTTTTTCATAATATTCACAACGTTTTAATAATACTTCCGAAGCACCTTTGACATAAATTTCTGTCTCACCATCAATCTTATGCAGAGTGGCCATAAATTTACGGCTACTATCAAAAGGCAGTTCAGCTAAGCGATCCATGACTGCTTCCAAATGTTGTTTTTGCAAACCAGCTTTCATCCCGGCATAAAGCAAACCAGTATCAGTAGTATCACCAATTAATTGCCACTCACTTTCCTCAGCTTCAGGATTTTCTAACAAGCCATTATTGGCTAAAACTCCAATACGGAGGGCTTTATATGCATCAGGATGACGTGATTTTTCTTTTAAATCAAGTACACCTAATTCTTCAAAATTTAAATCATCTCTATCCATGATTAATCTCGTCACTCGCATTTTACCTTCAGTTAAAGTTCCTGTTTTGTCTGTACAAATAACTGAGACTGAACCTAGGGTTTCGGCCGCAACCAATTTTCGCACCAAAGCATTGCGCTTTAAAATATGTTGCATGCCAATGGCTAGGATAACAGTTAGAGAAATAACTAAACCTTCGGGTATAGCGGCCACAGCCACAGCAATGGCTGTCTCAAACATTTCAAACAAGCCATGATGCTCAGAGGGATTAAAAACACCGAGCAAAAAAATACCTAAACAGATAAACAACACAATAATACCAATGACCTTGGCTAAACGAGATAATTGATCTTGCAATGGCGTACTCTCTTCATGGGTAGTTTTAATTAATTTAGCAATCTTACCGACCTCTGTTTCTCCACCAGTAGTCGTCACCAAGACTTTAGCCCTGCCATTGACCACGACTGTACTCCGAAAAACCATATTTACTCTATCCCCCACTGGCACTTCTTTTTTAATAATTTTAGTATTTTTAATTATTGGTTCTGCTTCACCAGTCAAAGTTGCTTCATTTATTTGCAAATCTATTTGTTCTAAAATTCTACCATCAGCCTGAATTTTATCCCCAGCTTCAATTAACAAAATATCTCCGGGCACAAGTTCTGCACTTGAAATCTGCTGTTTACGTCCATTGCGAATGACTAGCGCTTTATAAGCCACCATGTTCCGTAACTTAGATAATGCCCTGTTAGCCTTATCTTCTTGAAAAAAACCAACAATGGCGTTAACACCAACAGTGATAAAAATCACAGTCATGTCAATAAATTCACCTAAAATACCGCTAATAATACCAGCTAGGGTAAGGATAAGAAGAAGGGATGATTTCCACTGCTCCAAAAATATCTTCAGACGCGTGACTTTCTCTCCAGCTCTAGGTAAAACATTCTCACCATACTTGTCTAAATGCTTTTTTACCTGTTTAGCTGCCAGGCCACTCTCCGAGGCCTGTAAAGTAGCTAAAATTTGTGTTATACTTTGTCTATAATAATCCATAAACTAGATCAATTTCTTGACTTATTTTTGCAAATAGTATATCATATTAGCGTTTTAATCTAAAGGCCCGGTAGCTCAGCCTGGTACCTGCCTCTACCTATCGGCAGACAGGTGCCGGCAGGCAGGGAGCAGTTGCCTTTTAAGCAAAATATGTATAGTATTTATGCTATTAAAAGTGAAGTCGATGGTAGAATATACGTAGGCATGTCAAAAGACATTGATTCAAGAATAAAACAACATAATTTAGGACAAGTCTTTTCTACAAAAGGATACCGGCCTTGGAAACTAATATATACTGAATCAGTGGGAACACGCGAAGAATGTCATAAAAAAGAAAAATATTATAAGAGTGGTTGTGGAAAAGAATTTCTAAAAAAATTAAAAACAAATAAATAACAAGGCCCGGTAGCTCAGCCTGGTAGAGCAGTTGCCTTTTAAGCAAATGGTCCTGGGTTCGAATCCCAGCCGGGTCACACCAACAAAAAATTTGGAGAATAAAAAAATACCCGATTAATCACCGGGTATTATATTTTTGGAGGGTGGTAGTAACCAAAAAACACCCCCCTTTCTTTAATTTTTGTCATTGCAGTGGCGGTCCTCCATACGCCCTACAGAGTACTCGTACTATGAAAAACTCCCAAACTTTAATTATAAAAAATTAAACTAACTTGGCCACAATCGCTAAAACCTCTTCCTTTTTAGCCAAGGGCATCAACTTCTGCAACTGTTTACCCAGTTGTTTTTGTTTGATTTCGTCAGCCAGCAATTCACGGATGACTTTGGCTAAATAGTTACCATCGGCAGTTTTTTCATTGACTAAAATAACAGCTCCGGCTTTTTCCAAAAACTTAACATTTTCCTCTTGGTGACCAGGTTTAGGAATCAAAATGGCTGGCTTGCCTAGGGCCGCAATCTCGGTAATCGTGCCAAAACCGCCGCGAGAAATCACAATATCAGCGGCAGTATAAGCATCTTTCATTTCCTCAGTAAAAAACTGATGAACTTGATAATAGTCAAAGTACTTAACGGCTCGTTCCACCAAATCCTGTGGTCGTTCTCTACCTGACAAGTGAATAACTTGGGCAAAACCCTTTAAATGCTGAACTGACTGGGTAATTAATTGATTGACCCGCATAGAACCAGTGCCTCCACCTGTAGCAAAAACAACTGGTAATTTCTCAACTAGATTAAATCTTTTATGCGCGCTACTAATCATGCCCTCAAAAATCTCTGCGCGCACAGGATTTCCCAGCCAGATTGTTTTTCTTTTAGAAAAATCTTTTAGATTACTCTCTAAAGCCGTAGTAATAACCTTGGCTACTGGAGCCATAACTTTGTTTGCCAAACCAACTCTGACATCCTGTTGATGTACCCAAGTGGGTACCCCCCAAAACCAAGCCGCCCAGTGCAATGGAACAGAGATAAAACCCCCGGCTGAAATACAAAGACTGGGATCTTCTTGCCACATTAATTTCAAAGATTGAAAAAAACCAATGATAATACGGAAAATATCCACTACATTCCATAAAGATAAATAACGGCGAAATTTGCCTGAAGTGAAAGTTGTAAATTTAATTTCCTTTTCTTCTATTAATTTTCTTTCTGGGCCAGTTTTAGTACCCACCCATAAAAATTCCGCTTCCTGATATTCCGTTTTAAGCATATCATAAACAGCCAGCAAGGGCGTGACTGGGCCTAAAGTACCACCACCAGAAAATATAATTTTAAGTTTGTCGGGCATGTTTAGAAATATTAATTAAGATCCCCGCGCCAGCCATAACAATCATCAAAGCCGTGCCGCCATGGGAAATAAATGGCAAAGGCACGCCGGTTAGAGGTAAAACTCCAACCATAGCGCCAATGTTTAAAAATGACTGGGTGACAATCCAAATGATTATACCGCCAACCAATAAACGGCTAAAATAATCCGGCGCTTGCTTAGCCAACATTAAACCACGAGAAGCAATTAAAATCAATAAAATCACTAATCCAAAGGCAAACAAGAAACCCATTTCTTCAGCAATTACCGCATAAATGCTGTCTGCATGCACTTCCGGCAAATACTGAAATTTTTGCAAAGAATGACCTAAACCGCGGCCAAAAAAACCGCCAGAGCCGATGGCCAAAAAAGCCTGATTAATATGATAGCCAACACCTTGGGGATCAAGTTCCGGATGTAAGAGAGTGGCAAACCGAGCTGCTCGGTATGGCGCCACGGCAATCATCAAAGCAAAAGCGACAATGCCAGTCCCAGCCAAGGCTGCAAGGTGCTGCAACTTAGCCCCACCCAAAAACAACATAGCGAAAAGAATGGCGAACAGAATTGAAAGAGTCCCAATATCTGGTTGTAGAACCACCAAAACCAATGGCACAGCCCCAAAACCTAAAACTACTAAAAAACCTTTTTTAAAATTTCCCAATTTTTCCCGTTTATCTACTAACAGCCAAGCTAAAAAAACAATTAACCCCAATTTAGCAAACTCAGCTGGCTGAAAAGACTGACCCCAAAGTTTTATCCAGCTTTGTGAACCCGTGTCAAAATCATCACCAACGCCAGGAATAAAAACCAAAATAAGTAATAAGAGAGAAAAGATGAAAAAAGGCAAACTAATTTTCTTCCAGACTAAATAATTCATTTTGGCGAAAAAATAAAAAAGAATAATACCTGGCAAAACGCCATACAACAATTGGCGCTTGATATAATAGAAGCGATCACCAAATTTTTCAAAACCAACAGCTGAACTAGCTGAAGTCAGCATAACTAAGCCAAAAGCCAATAAAATTAAAAAATAAGTCAATAACACGTAATCAGCTTTTCTGTCTTGTCGCCTAACCATACTAAACATTTAAAAAAACCAATAGAGCAGCCGCAATAAACAAAAACATCTGGCACAAAACTGTCACCGCATTTAAAAATTGGGCAATAAATTTATCTCGCCCGAATAACAACCAGCCCAAAATCGCATTGACTAATAAAATAACACAGCCAATTATAGGTAAATATAAAACCTTCCACCAAGGACCGACTAAATCCACGCCAAATAAGATATTATAATGTAAAAATATGGGCTCAGCAATAGGCTTAATTTGCCACAATAACCAAATCCAAACCGCCAAATTCAAAAATAGGCTTAAAGACAGCATAATTAAATTTGGCAAATAGCGTAAATATAATGTAATGGGATAAAATTTATTCATATTTTTCTTGTATTAAATATAGATTCAACTAAACTCATATTTAGCTAAATTATACCTGAATTTTCCCCTCTTGACAAATGCTCTGCTTTCCTCTATAATATCCACACTTTAATTCAAGTAATGATTAGCGACGAACCTGAACTAGGAGGCAGGAACGGGCAGCTGTGTAAATTAATACACATATGGCACATAAGAAAGCAGGTGGCTCTACTCGACTAGGACGCGATTCCCAACCTCAATATCTCGGCACAAAAGTTGGTGACGGACAAACGATCAAAGCCGGACAAGTTATTGTCCGCCAACGTGGTACGAGGATTCATCCTGGTAAAAACGTCAAGCGTGGTAAAGATGATACGCTCTTTGCCATTCTATCTGGTAAAGTAAAATTTACCCAAAGAAAAAAAACCAAATTTGATGGTTCTCTGAAAATGACCAAATTTGCCAACATTATACCAAGTAAGACAAAATAATAAAAAAGGGCTATAATCTATACCCAAAAAAGTGGACACAAAATAAAACCGCGTCCATTTTTTTAATTTATGCTATAATATACCTATGATAGACTTTATTCTTCTACTCGCCAAATCAGTCCTAACCCAAATCCTAGGTGTCTTGGGTATTTTCTTTTTGTTTGGCTTTATCCTCTCCAAATTACAAGAATGGACCCAGCGTAATTATGCTCGCAGCATTGGCTGGAAAGGTATTCTCTGGACAGCCTGGTTTGGCACGCCTATACATGAATGGGGTCATGTTTTTTTCGCCAAGATATTTCATCATAAAATTCATAAAATTGCCCTATTTAAACCCAGTAAAGAAACTGGTGGCTTAGGTTACACTGAACATTCATATAATCCCAGAAGTTTTTACCAAAGTGCAGGTAATTTCTTTGTCGGTGCCGCCCCAATGATCTGGGGTTCCTTGATTCTCTTTATTATGCTGTATTTTCTTCTCCCAAATGGTAAAGAAGTTTTTACAGCTTTGTCACAAACAAATGGCACTATTATGGGAATGATAGATAGTATAAAAAACACTTTATTTTTGCTTTTTGCCCTGGCTAATCTCAAAACCTGGACCTTTTGGCTCTTCCTCTACTTATCTTTTTGTCTGGCTTCCCATGTGGCGCCAAGTCGTCTGGACAGAAAACAAATGTGGCAAGGTTTTTTCATGATTATGGTTGTTCTGGTGGTAATAAATATAATTGCCCTGGCCATGAAAATTGACCTGACTCAATATATTTTAAAACTCAATCAATATTTAGGAAGCCTAGCCGTTATTTTTACCTACACCATTCTCATCTCATTTTTGCATCTGATATTATCAACCATAATACTGCGACCATTTAGAAAGTAAAAACGGCCTGGCAAGGCTGTTTTTAAATTGCTAATTAATCCTGACTATTCTGAAGTCGCCCCATCAATGACCAGTATTTATCACATTGTGCTCTGAACCAGCTGGAACGATGACTACGTCATCATCCTTGACCTCATAAGTGGTTTCATCATTTGTATGAAAGCCTTTTTCGCTAAAGTGACAAAATTTTCCACGGTTTTAGGAGTTTGATTATCATTTAATTTGATTACAATATCACCTGCTGTGGTATGAAGTATGGCAACGTATGACACTTGTTTATCCATATTTTTTTTGATTATTTAAATTGGCGGAGAGTGAAAAAAGGATATTTATTTTATCTCCTGTAAAAACCACCCAACACTGTTTTTATACACCCGCAGACAATACCAATACCATTTGTTTTTTCTACCCTCGTCAGCTTGATTAAGGACATTAAAGTAAAGTTGTCTGTTTTGATATAAGAATAACAAAGGTGGATAACCAACTTGTAATAGAAGCCAATTAAAAATTAACCTGCCTACCCGGCCATTACCATCCTCAAAAGGATGAATCCGTTCAAAACGTTGGTGAAAATCTGCTGCCCTTACCAAGGGATGACGTTTCTCTTTTTTACTTTCCCTAAACCACTTAAGTAATTTTGCCATTTCCATTCTAACTTCTCCGGCTGGAGTAGTTAGTTTATTATTAACGATAATATCTACTTTTTTATAACCGCTCCTTATACCCAAACCTGTTACTAACATTTTATGCAAAGCAATTATCTGGTGTTGATTTAATTTAAATTTATTAGATTTAATAAGATTAAAAGCCTTGATGGAATTCTGTACTTCCTTGATTTCTCTTCTCTCTATGGATTTTTTAACATATTTTTTCTTAACAATTGAATTCACCTCTGCCGAACTTAACTTACTGCCTTCAATGGCATTGGATTCAAAAATAAACTGAACAGCATAGCGGGTCCAAAGTTGTTCTCTCTTAAAATCACTTAAATCAATCAACTTATAGTTTAAGGCAATTCTTAGACTTTCTACTTTACCTATTTGTTCTTTGTCAAAAATCTTTTCAAATTCAAACAATTCACCTAAATTCTCTTGTATTAGGCGCTTTTCTTTCAGAGCTAATTTAGCATAATATTTAGCCAAATTGTTAGGTACCTTTTTACCTAGGTAAACCTGTATTTTTTTACTTTTTCCTTTTAAAGTAATCCCTTCTACAAGGTAAAAATATGGCTTATTTTGGCTAAATTTTTGATATATATACGGCATATTTATTAGGTACTATTTTTACCCACTTATTATACACTCATACTTCCCTGCCGTCAACCCTATCCCCCCCCTCTAAAGAGAAATAATAAATTAGCGGTGTTTGTTGGACAAAGTTCGAATGTTTTTCGAGCAAAATCCAAATGATTAAAAATACTAATGCGGAC
>Ga0066637_10001507_pt1 | contig 15132 bp, 16 predicted proteins | sample CryGeyCG2014_020_FD_62737 | JGI IMG/M metagenome (GOLD analysis project Ga0066637, IMG submission 62737) | Groundwater microbial communities from aquifer - Crystal Geyser CG08_land_8/20/14_0.20 | ecosystem: Environmental > Aquatic > Deep subsurface > Groundwater | place: USA: Utah: Grand County...
AGACAGCCTTAAAACTCCATACTACTTCAAGAGGTTTATAGGCGGAAAACGTTTCATCATAGACAATGCGGAAATAGAAATAACAAAACAACTCAACGAAGGATAGCCTCACTGCCAAACTATGCCATTTTTCACTTCCGCACTTCATAGCCTGCTATTTTTTCCGTCCATAAAGAAGCGTCTATCTCAGACAATTCTTTCATAAGGTCTGTGATTGTAACCTCACCAGCCTTTTTATCCGTTAAAAAATCAATCTTCTCTTTTGTGGCTACAATGAGCATGGTTTCAATTGCCCTGCTTATGTTTTTAGGCGTGCGCACTTTTAATTTCAGCCCCAGGTCTCGCTGTTTTTCATTTGGAAAAATAAACTCGGTTTCAGGGGATGTGATCTCTGCCTTAAAATATTCATTCGGATAAAGCTTCGTAACCCAGCCGTCTTGGCTTATATTGAATACATGGATATAAGCATCAGAGTTGGCCTTTGCCCTTATCTGTATCTCATCATTGTCCTGAAAAACTATTGTAGCGCTTGCCGGATTAGAGCCGTATCTGTTGACATCTGCCTTAAGAATTTTTAGGCTGCTCCTCTCCCTATTCTCCAATGTCTTCACATGTGCCTTTATCTTTGTGTAATAGACAATCTGTTTGCCTTCTTTCTTTATATCATCAGCTAAAATCTCCTCTTTTATAATGACACCCCTTGTGGCTGAGGCAACAAGGTCGCTGACAAGCTGAAAGTTATACACAACAGATGAGCCGTGAACAATCACGCCTGATGCCTGTTCAATCGCAGACCGCCTTGCATTATTCAGCGCCAATGCCTTTGCCTGTGCTGGCGTCATATCGTCGCCAAGAACAGCCTCTCCTTCTTTTTCTATAATCTGGATGTTATCTTGCCCTGCGTCTGCGAACACAGGAATAAATGCACATAAACAGATAAAGAGCGATACTTTTTTTATCATCTCAATTTCACCATCACCGCATCTTTATCCCCGACAATTTCAGGCGTTTGTTCACGGTCATTATAGAGCATTCGCGCCTGCTCAGGAACATTTTTCATGAGATAGTCTTTAAGCTCTCCGACCGTTATCTGTCCGTTGCCGTCAGCATCTGCCCTGCCTCCTAACCCCTGAAGGAAATAGTAGGTAAAAATACCATGCTGCTTTTTACGATACCAGCTTGCCACCTGTTTCCCTGATGAGGCAGTAAATACCACTCCGTTTTTTATAGTAAGCAATGGGTTGGTAACTTCAAAGGTCACAGGGCTTGCATCTTTGATGATTGGCTTTGGTCTATCGTCTCCGGTAAAGCCCTGATAGCACGCATCCACAACAACAGTCACGCTCTTTGCTTTTAATGACTCAAGCTGTTTGTAAAACTCCTTTACCGAATAACCGGTTGTCTTAATATCACGCGGGTCATAATTATAAGGGACAAAATATGGTTCTCCCGAGTTTGTATCAGGCACGCCGTGTCCGCTGTAGAATACAAAGACATCTGAAACACCCCGCTTTATCTTATTTTTAAGTCGTGTATTAAAAAAACTTTTTAATTTTGTCAATTCCGCATTTTCATCATAGAATTCCGTGATATTAGCCTCATTATAACCAAGCGTCTTGATGAGATATTCCTTCATAGCCATTGCATCCCGTCTGGCAAAGTCCACATTCTGGATATCTTTATTTTCAAATTTTGAAATTCCTATTACCACCGCAACTGCATTAGGATTCCTCATTGCAGTAACAGGCGGGGTATCAACATCATCCTCTGCAATCCTTATAACGGTAATCTCCTTTTTGGCAGGAATATTATCGGCATTATATGCAGTAATGACAATCCTGTTTTCACCTTCTTTTAAAGAGATGTTTTTGACTATTCCTTTTTTGCGTAAGGCAGTCTTTTCATCAAGCACTACGCTTCCGTTTAGCGTTACCTTTATGCTTTCTACACTTCGGCTGTCAGATACCTCAAAGGCAAGGCGGATATTTTCATCGCTTGTAGTTTCAGCGTTCTGTGGAGTTTTCAGGTTAATCGCCGGCCCTGCTTTCATCCCTGCTTTACCTGTAGATTTAGCTTTATCCTCCGATGCAACATCAATAATTCTAACGCCTTCTTCCCTTATGTTCAGAGCATACTGTGAAACCACAGGAGCAAAGTCGTGCTGCGTAATATTAACCGCCAAATACGCGTCGCCGATTTTTATCCTTCTGAAAGTTGAAAGCTGAAACTTTACTGTTTCGCTCTTTAAACCGGCAGGTATCTTTCCAATCAACGCCTCTGTCCGCCCTATGAGCTTAAGGTTTTCATCCCTGCTTTCAATCTTAACCCTCACCCCTTCAGCAGGAAGATTGCCTTTGTTTAGAATATGAATCTCTAATATTGCCTGTTCACCCTGTTCAAGATTGCTGCCGCCTCCTTTGCTTAAAAGATTTGCAATATATTTGAGCCTTGGACTTTTTACATTAACAGTAATCTGTATGGAGCTTTCAACAGAAGCAAAGTCGGATTGTGAGATTGTTATGTTTAACGGCGCTTGTGTTTCAACGAATGTCCTTGGAACTGTGAGCGTAACTCTCTGTCCTGAAATGGATGCCTGTTCTTTTACCTCGCCCACATCAATTCTTCTTCGGGAAAGACTTACACCTCCGCTTGATGACATGTTTATAACAACATTCTTTGCCGGAATTTTTCCCTTATTGCTCAAGATTAGTTCAAGCTCATACTCCTCGCCGTTTGTGATTGTGTTTACTAAATTGCCTTTTGAATAAATGCGATAGGCATATTGAATATTAGGAGATTGTTGGGCATAAGAAAGCGCAACCTTCTTTTCTGCATTGCTCACCCCTCTGCTGTCTGTTGCCTTGAGGCTGGCTATAATTTCCTTTGCATCAAAATTTCTTGGGATAGTGAAAGCTATTTTTGCCTTTACTGTCTCACCCGGAGAGACCGAGCCCACAAGCGTTGAATCCCGCATCCATTGAATGCCTAATGTTATATCCGAACCATTAAGATTGACCCCTATTGCTTTTCCCATGCCCTGATTTTTTATGAATGCGATTAACTCAATCGTCTCCCCGCTCTCAGGAATTCCGTTGCCGTTTCCTTTTGCAAGCCCTGTATCCCCGTCATTGATTTCAGTTGAGACTATTTCAAGCTGTGGTCTTTCAAGTTTTGCCGTTGGCACATGCACAGCAACCTTCTTTGCGTCATAACCCCTTTTTTCCTTTAGATTAAACATAAAGGACGCCCTGCCATCGCTGATATCAAGCCCTGCATTGAGTTTTACCTTTATCTCCTTTGTCTCATTCGGCTGTATATCGCCGACATTAATATTTCTGTCAAAGGTGATTTTCGGATTATCCGAAGTAACCTCAAGATTTGTTCCGTAGCCTGTTCCCTTGCCTGCATTCTTAATCGTTACACTTATCTCAACATTTTCGCCTGCATCAATAGAATTATTAGGCAAAAATCCACTGGTGTCTGAGAAACGGACGTTTAGGGCAAGGTCAGAAGGCAAGGCGCGTTCTTCGGATTTGGCTTTGGCTAAAGGTTGTAAACCTATCTCCGCTTTTTGTAATAACTCTTTAAAAGCCATACTCATCGCCTTGCCAATAGGAGACTGATACCCTTCACTAAGTCGAAGATTATACCATGGCTCATTGCGAACCCGATTATAACCTTCTGCACAATAAGTATCTCTTGTTCCCCATTCTCCTCTTATGTCTTGCCAATCTATTGCATAAGAACTTGTTCCAGCAAAAGTTACGATACTTGTATTGGTCTTCGTATCTTCCACATCTAATTGATATTTTACCGATGCACCAAGCTGCCAGATAGTACGATTCTCTTGGTTAGCTGAAGTAGAAATTTCCGAATGGGGGATAAGGACATAATCGTAATCATCCTTATTCCCGATCTCTGCAATGTCCCTATAGCTATCAATTTTATTAAAAAGTGAATGTAGCCCTTTGACAAATAATTCTTCATTCGCCACTCCTACAGTGTTTCTGAATTGTATCGTGCCCCTTTGTTTATATCTACGACTAAAAGGATCTACACAACTGCCAGCTGCAGTGCCATGATACACCTCATTCTTAAACACATCACTAATAATAAGCGCAGCCTTAAGGTCAAGTTTTTTAACTGAAGGTGTGTAATCCATAGAAACATGCGGGGTTGTGGAGCATGAAGTAAGGAATATGAGTAAAAACCCTATTAAAAATTTTCTTTGTGCAGACATTTTATGACCTCCGAATATGAATTTTGAGACACAGCCTATAGAACCTACAGAATTTTTGTTGATTCACATTCCCTCCGTATGTTATTCTTTGAACATGGAGGTGCAAAATGCCTAAGATTATTGAAGCTATTTTTGAAAGAGGCGTATTAAAGCCTGTCTCTTTGCTCAACATTCCTGAACATAAAAAGGTAACCCTTATTATTGAAGATGAGCCATCCGAAGCCGCAGATATTCTTTCACTCTCATCTCTGGTATACAACGGTCTATCTCCTGATGAAATCAAAGAGATAGAAGAACTGGCATTAAATAGAAGCCGCTTCTCAAGGCGCTGAGATATGGCAGAGCCTCCCTCTCTCCTTGATACAGATATTCTTTCAGAACTTTTCAAGAAAAATCCTGAGGTATCGGCGAGGGCCTCAGAATATATCAGCATACATGGCTGTCTTAACATTTCCCATATAACAAAATATGAGATACTTAAAGGCTTGAAGGCAAAAAAAGCGGAAAAACAGATTGCGCTTTTTAACAGGTTCTGCGCCATCAACAATGTCCTTTCAATTACCGATGATGTCATAGTGAAAGCTGCCGATATATACGCCTCCCTTAGAGAGAAGGGGATTATCATATCAGATGCCGATATCCTTGTCGCTGCTATTGCCATTTCCAACAACCTTGTCCTTGTTACAAACAATACCAACCACTTCTCAAAAATCGCATCATTGCAGTTAAACAACTGGAAAATATAATATACCGCTTATTTCAACTTCTGCCCGCAGCCAGTGCAGAAATTGGCAGTGGCAGAATTCTCTTTTCCGCATTGATGATGGTTTTTAGGCCGCTACAACTTCCATATCTACATCTTCCAGCCGCGATATTTGAGGGGCAATCTTCCCGATGCGGATATACACTGCCTGCTGATTAGGCTCTCTCTGTCTTTTTGCCATTTCTATATTTATATTGCAGAGTTCAGGATCATCTGATGGCAAAAGAACTATCTGAGCATTAGCAGGAATTTTCTCAGCAAGCTCAAGATGTTCCATAACATACCTATCAAACTCTGTGCTTAATATCAAGTTTTTTTCAAAAATCTCTTTTTCTGTCATTTTCCATTCACCCCCTTCAAAAAATTCTCTCTATATCTTAACCAGTTTTCCTTTAAATCTTTTTCTGCAAATGTTAAAGCCAGATTATAGTCTGCAAATGGCAGTTCATATTTTGTTACATCTCCACTGAATGTCAAAATATCTTTATGAGCAAATCCATGAGAGGTATCATATCTGACCATCGGATACCATCTGCCTTCAATAAAGAGTTCATATTGAACCACAAATTCAATGATGTTATTCTGTAATCTCTTATGGTATGTCCTGCGCCTTCCATCGCTCCCCAACGGAATAACATATTCTGTTATCTTCATGTTTTTTTATTTTAACATAACTATTACCATTTACCTATACCCTGATTAATCACAGCCTCTGTCCGCAGCCTGTGCAGAACTTTGCAGTTGTAGGATTCTCTTTTCCACATTGAGTGCAGAAGATACTCCTTGGTTTACTTTCTTTTTTAGGGAGCTTAGGAATTTTAGGAGTTATAGCCATAGCAGCCCTCCTTATTATTAAAGCCATCCCGAAAAGCAATGAAATGCCGATGAACGCTGTTATGACAAGGATGATTATTTTTGCCAATGATGGTGATATAAAATTTACCCGCGGCTGTGGAGCACTTTCCTTTTTGGGAACTTCATCAGCCGTTTCCTCAATGAGCTTTATTCGTGAAATGTGTATATATCCAACTTTTCCGTCTTTTGTTCTAATCATCCACCAATTACCATCTTGCACATAAGTATAGAATTCTTCGCCTTCATATACCTTACTAACAACATCACTGGATACAGATTTCACGCTGCGAACATTGGTATAGCCGTCAGGATCATTGATAACTGCCCTTCGTGTAAACAATATCTCAGATTCGGGTTGAAGCGGAGGCTCATACTGCTTTTTGCCTATCGCCTCTTTATAAAACGCGGAATTGAAGGCTTTATTAAACGCTTCCTTCAAAGATGCAAAGTCTGGCATTGCAATGCCAGAGGATTTAACAGTCAACTCAGTTCCTCTCCGCATACCTTGAAGATTCCACTTAACGGAATCAGAAGTCAATTTATTTCCATTTGTCTCTTCTATGCTTCCCTGCATTTTTATAGAAATTTCATAAGGAAACGGCATGTCAGAGCTTTTGAGTTGTTTGACTTCAAGAGTATAAGACTTTTTCATAAAGCCTTTTCTTTCAGAAGAAAAGAAATATTTGGTCTCGTTATCACTTAGCTATGAGATGTCTTTAAACTTTTTAGCTGCGATTATAAAGTGCTTTCCATTTGCATCTTTGTCTCCTTCTATGCTCCAGCCTTCCTTTTGCAAGGCGGCTTTCATCCCTGAAATTTGCTGCTGTCCGCCCGGCATGGAGAGCACTTCCTTTTGAACTGCAAACTCCATCCTCGCAACCCCCGAGCCGTCCCTATTGATGTTTATGCTCTGCTTTACCTCAAGGCAAGAGGCAAGAAAAAGTAGAGAGAAGATTAACATTATTTTCATAAGCATCCTAAAACTTGAATAGAACATATTCCAACCTCTCTTTCTTACCCCTCTCAGATTTTTCATCCCATTCTATCCCCGCATTTACTGCAGAACACCGCAGCTAATTCGGCCTCCTCGCCACACGACTGGCAGAACTTACGATTATTTTGGACTTCACTCTCAGGTTAAAGCGGTAAAGATTTTTGCGCCTGACTTTCAGTTTGCGCGGCACTTTGAATTGCTTCGCCAGTAGGAACAGTATCTTCCAGAAATTGCAAACCAAAAAGCGAAGCAATGAATCCAACCAGAGTTCCTACTGCACCGTATTGTATTTCTACTTCTCCCTTAACCTGTGTATATTTTATCAGCAAAATTAAAAGACTGAGAAGTGCGCCCACAACGGCAAGTGGTTTAAGTTTCTTTAAATTATTCTGACCTTCATATATAAAGAACCCTCCTACGATGGCAATTGCTGCAATCAATACTAACCATAACACCGACTCTCCGTGGTTTGCAATTTGTACGCCGGTGATATCTTGTCCACATGCTCTAATCCAAGGCAGAAAAAAGCATATAGCTGCAAGACCTGCCCCAGCCGGTGTTATAAACCTTTTGCTGTCTTTTTCCTTCTGTTCCATAGCACCTCTCCCCTCCCATCTGCCATTGCAAGCAGAATTTTTCTCTTACCTTTTACGTTTCTTTTTTCTACTTCTTCGCAAGCCGCTCATCTATTGACTGAAGTCCTTCTATCACCTCATTAAAGCCTTTGCGGATTAATCCGTAGATACTCCAAACGCCCCAAACAACAGAGCCGATTAAAGCGTACAATAAAACTATCATCCAATCCATGTTACCCATAATTCATACCTCCTGTAGATAATTTATTTTTCTTTATTCTCTTTTTGAGCCTTGATTACCCTTAACAGGCCGAAAAAAGCAACTAAACCCGACACTGCCAAAAGTATTTGATACAATGGTTCTCTTATAAAGGATTGCCTTCCCTGCCCCATCATCATTAGGGCTTCGCCAAACCCTGACGGCGGACGCATGGAATATACGTAAGCCAAACCAATGACACCGATAACAAGCATGACCATGCCACCTGTTTTTGCGTTCATAGTCTCCCTCCTGTTAACTTATTTTATCTTGAGGCGGTTCTGTCCAATTCTCTAAAATTTCTCTACATCAGCCGTATCAGCAAAATAAAGATTATTTGTCTGCCATCTCTTTAAACGGCAATAACCCCACGGAGTATAAATACCCAATGTAATGAATATCAGTATCACTATCAGCAGCCACGTCCCAAAGAAACCGACACCGGTTCCTTTAAAGCATAACTGTTTGCCATCAATGAATGTCTTCTCTGCAATCCACCTCTGTTGAGCAGAATATGCCCATGGAAAGAATATGCCAAATGTAATGACAGTGATAAACACCGTCCATATAAAAAGCCAGAGCAAACCAAGACCTGTTCCCTTAAACTCAATTTTTCCGTGTGCCATGTCTTCCTCCTTGCAAAAAATTATTTGTAATGCCTTACAGCATAGAATGTTTACAATTAAAGAGAATCGTCCCCTTTAGTTTCTTTTGCTAATTTTGGGGACATCAGACCTATTTATCCGCGTTAAGTATGGTGTCCCCATAATTAGGGATACTCGCACCTTTCACACATCATTTGTCCATCGCCCTTACATTTTGGACATTCTCTCGCCATATTATTCCTCCTTATTCTGAAAGTTTATAAATACCGGCTACTGTCCACCACGCACAGTCCAGATATAGTTGATAGTGCTTTTCCTGTCGATGCCGTATGTTGTGTCCATGCCCATACTGACCTGCCACGCAAGGCGTGTACCGTTAGCATCGGTAGAAGACAACCAATAGCTACCAGCCTGCACATTTTTAAAGCCAATTGACAGAAATAGCTTATTAAATTTTTCTAAATACCCTTGTAAATATCCTTTACCTGCTACAAAATTCTCAAGGGTCTCAAGTTCCTCTTTACTCGGCAATCTCCAATCACTGTATCCTGCATATTTTTCTTGATTTAGACTTTCTATAAATTTAACAGCATCATTCCATTCCATACGCTTACTTGCTATATTGGCATCCCTTGTCCACATAAGTTTTGTTTTCTTATCAGAAACAGTTAAATCAGAAAATATAAATCTTTTCTTTTCTCTCTCTTCTATTTCTGCCTTTCTAATAAATGTTTTACTTTTACCATTATTACGGTCAGTAATTATCAATTGTCCTTGTTTGTCAATAGTAATCCCTTGTACAATCTTTGAACCCTCGTGATTTATCTCCAAAAGTTTGCCATCTGCAATAAATTTATAACTAAGCACCCCTAACCCAACATCAAGTGTTCCATCCTTAAAGAATTCAATCTCTCCAGCATAATCCTCCCTAATCCATTTCCCAATAATATCCTTCTTTATATCTCCCGCCTCTGAGCAAGAGACAACTGTAAATAAAAAAAACAACAAAAGAACTGCTGTCAAAAATGTTAGATACCTTTTCATAAACTATTCCTCCTTTGAACTGTCCGCAAAGGACAGATAACTTATTTCTCGTACCCTTTTCCTCTCTATAAGATTACTCTTCACACTACCGACTGCTTAAAGCCCTCTGCAAATACTCACATCCAACTTTATTCCCCAAATTACATGCCCTCTGGAAATCAGAAATTGCACGAGACATATTACCTTTATTAGCATAGGCAGCCCCACGACCTATATAGGCTCTGGCTATGTAGGTTATGGCAATTTTTGGATCTAATGCAATTGCCTTGTTATAATCCTCAATCGCTCTGTCATATTGACTTTTATGCGCATAACTATTCCCTCGATTGTAGTAGGCTGCGCCATCATTCGGGGCTAAGGCAATTGCCTTGTTATAATCCTCAAGCGCCCTGTTATATTGACCTTTATTATCATAGGCAAGTCCGCGATTGCCATAGGCATAGGCATCATTCGGATTTAATGCTATTGCCTTGTTTAAATCCTCAATCGCTTTGTTGTAATCTCCTTTATCAGTATAAACAGATCCACGATTAGTGTAAGCTTTAAAGTCGTTCGGATTTAATGCAATAGCCTTATCCAAATCTTCTATTGCCTTGTCGTAATAACCTTTATCGGCATAGGCAGCGCCTCGACCAATGTAGGCTAAGGAATTATTGGGGTCTAAGGCAATTGCCTTGTTATAATCCTCAACTGCTCTATTATATTGACCTTTATAACCATATACCGCTCCACGATCATTGTAAGCCATAGCATAATTGGAGTTTAAAGTAATTGCAGCTGTATATGCCTCTATTGCTTTGTCATATTCTTTGTTTAAAGCATGTTGATAGCCTTTTTTAAACCAATCAGTCGCGCTTAATGTGTCTGCTGCCTTTGCATATTCTTTCTGTTTATTTTTGTCGGCATTGACTGTCTCAAGCTCTTTTTTCAGTCTCTCTATTTCCTTGAAGGCATCATCTGCCTTTTTCTGTACATCCTCAAGTTCTCTTGACTTCTGAGTGTCTTTGCGGAGCTTATCAACCGCAGCCGCAACCTCATTTGGGTCTGCCTTTACCTTTGCCTTAAGGTAATATTTCTCGCCATCCCATTTTTCATTGAGTATCTCTGCCTGCACAATGCCTGCAGTAAGCATTACCACCTTGTCTTTGGTTAAACGGAAATCCTTGACCTCTGTCTCTGCCATGAGATACGTGCCGAGTTCCTCAAGCACAAGCCTTTTCACCTGCTCAATAGCAATGGCGCGGGCTGTTACCTTAGAATCTATCTCACTTGCCTGATAGGTGTATTCCTTTTCAAATGTCTTAATATCAGCAAAGACAGTATCGGCAATGAATAACAGTAAGGGGAAAACAAGTAATGCAATCTTCAGTTTTGTCATTTTTAAATACCTCCTTCATTCTGAAAGTTTATAAATACCGCTTTCTCCTTTAGCAAACATCTATTTGTTTAACGGTCGCTGTCCCTACTTTCCTAAAGTGTAAAAGTGTAAAAAACCAAAGTATAAAACTACTGAGTCCTGACGAGACGAAACCCGAAGTGGAAGTCCCGGAGGTCAGGATTGTTCCCGTAGCGAACAGCCGACCGAGTGAACCTCGCATGGTCGAACCAACTACCGCCGCGAAGAACGCGGGCCGAACCGCTGCTTGGACCTTTTGGGTTGTCTTTTGGACTGCTCTTGTAATAGTTTCCATCATACCAGTTATTTACCCACCAGTCATTTACCCATTCCCATACATTGCCGGACATGTCATGGATGCCGAGACCATTAGGAGCCTTTGTGCCTACAGGATGGGTCTTTCTTCCTGAATTACTGTTATACCATGCTACGCTGTCAACATCATTTCCGCCTGAGTATTTCTCGTTCTTGCCGCCGCTCCTTGCCGCATATTCCCATTCTGCCTCTGTTGGAAGGCGGTAGTTTTTGCCTGTCTTTTGATTGAGTTTATTTATAAAGTCCTGTGCATCATTCCAGCTTACTCGTTCAACAGGGCAGTTGTCTCCGCAACTGCTGAAATGAGATGGATTATTTCCCATTATTGCCTCCCATTGACCTTGTGTGACTTCGTACTTCCCTATATAAAAATCATCGAGGCAGACTTCATGCACAGGTTTTTCATTTGAGTCACCGTCTCCAAAGGTATCTCCCATCTGATAGCACCCGCCTTTGACTAAGACCATCCCCTTTTCCACTGTGGCTAATGCGGCTTTTCCCCGCTCAGCTTTTTCTCTTTTCCACTTTTCTTCTAATGCGGTTAATGCAGCTTTAGAATAATAAACCTCCCCTGATTTCTCATCCTTTAGCCCTTCTTTTATCAATAAATAGTATTTGACCATCTTTGTCCCCTTAACATTGGCTACTACTCTCAGCTTATCCCCTTTGAAGTCATACTCGGCAACAATTGTCTTCTCTCCTTCAGTTATCTCCAATTCCCGGCTTGAAATAACCTCCATAGCCTCTCTTCCATTTAACAAACGGTAAACTTCACCCTTCTTTAATGATTTTGCCTCTCCAAAACATGCATTAAGCATCACACCGAACACTATTATTGAAAACAGTAACCTTAAGATCCCTTGCCTTTTTCTAAAAATGTTTATCATCGTTAATCCTCCTTCAATTCATTTTATTATTCCATTTGCTTTTAATCTATTTTCCTTCATCACCGTATCACCGGCACATTGCGGAGAGTAACGCTGAATTCTTTACCGCTGGCTATGCCGCTCCGCTCCCTGTGGTCAACGCCGCCAACGACAAGGGTTACATTTTTAGATTGAGCAATTGACATTCCCTCAAATGAAATACCTACATTTACCGGCACATCAGGCACAAACCTCTTCATCCAAAATATCCATGTGCCGCTGCCTGATGCCAGATATTCATTGCCCCTCTCATCATAAAGATATGTCTTGTAATATCTAAAAGGCCCGATATTCCCTTCTGTGGCATTAAGAGAAAGCACTTTCTCTACACCGGTTCTGTTTGTAACTGAGACAGCACAGGTTACAAATCCCCCTGAGTCTTTACATCCCTTTGCTTCAAATACATAGCCCATTGCCTCTGTCCTTGCAAATACTCTGGGCGCAGTAGTTGACGGTTTGGTCTGGGATGCATCGTGTGAATCAGGGTCTATCCCTTTCCCAAGCAATTCATCAATAGCCCTTGTCCTTGCAATATCTACTTTTGATGCGCCGATGACCATTGCTGTGTCTGTTGCTATTACCTTGCACGAGACTTTGACGCTTTTCCCAAGCGGGGTAACGCTACCTGTTACAATTGCGTCAACGCCTGCGATTTGTCCAAGTTTTTTAGCTGTAGCCGGATCAACAAGTCCTGATATTGAAAGCTTATGCTCCTTGAGAAGAGTTTTCAGATGAGTCCTGTCAATAAGCACAAAGCCCCTTGCCGTGTTTGTGAGGTCAATGGAGAGTTCTTCCGCAAGGAATCTTCCAAGTTCTGTTACATTGCCTTGCAGGTCTGTAAAATCCACAACTGCAATCCTCTTTTTGCCTGATTTGGCGATGCTGTCAGATATGGAGGAGGAAATGCTTTTTATCTCATGCTCATAGGCGACGGCATAAACAGGCATGGACAAAATTAAGACGGTAATTAAAATTAAAACTTGCCTGATAAACATTTTTCAGATTCCTCTCTTAAAAATAAAAAAGGCATAGTGCCAAAATGGCAGCCATGCCTTTTGAAAAGACCTCTCTAAACAGTTTAAGTCTGTCTGTCTGTCTGTCTGTGCATGATTAATGCCAGAGGCTTAGTTATCCCATCTGTTCTCCTGAAAAAACTTTATTTTAAGCCTTACTTTCTATCAGGGAAAAGGAATCCTAAAACACTCAAATCTTCATCTATATCAGGCCAGTGGATACCATAACCAGATGGTGAAATCTCGTAGTTTTCTAATTGCTCGTTTGTTGCGTCAGAAAGTTTTGGATACCATGCCAATGGTATCGCAACAATCCTTCCATCGCTCAAGCCCACATGCATGAAATCCTCTGAAAATTTGACATTCAAAATTGCAGGTGTTTTAATTTGTTCTGCGATGGAAATATTCATCCCATTTCTCCTCAAACATTTGTTTATTTTCCTTTATTATACCTAAAATTTGCTTCAATTGATTTGCATTCAAATTATAGCTCCATGCCAACCGGCATGAAGGTATCCAGAACTTTGCCTCACCGCCCTGTCCGATTACATGGGCATGACACGGTTCAAATCCTTCATTGCTGTAAAATAAGAAACGAAATCCATGTCTCTTAAATATTGTCGGCATTTAACTTATTTTCAAAGCCAATATCCTTTTCCCCATGTTGCATAAAAAATACAACTATTGGTTATTGCCTGTCAAGGTAAAATTCACCTCCCCTCACCCATCATACATAACCTTGCCCATGTCGCTTACGTCATAGCCTCCGAGCTTTGCAACCATAGCCCTGAATTCGCTGTCTTCCCTGATAATACTTAAGAGAGCCTTTATCATATCCGTATCGTAGAATTCAAACGGAATTGCCAGGTCATAGCGCTCCTTTGCAACTGGGATAAAGTCAAGCCCGAGCGCTTTCGCTGACGCAAGAATCGCAAGCCCCGTGTCTGCAATGCCTGTAAGCGCCGCTGATGCAACACCCATGTGAGTGTATTCCTCTCTTTCATATCCTTTCACATCTTCTGGTTTTATTCTCAATTCCCGCAGGTGTTTGTCTGTCAATAACCTGGTCCCGGCGCCTGCCTGCCGGTTTATAAAAACAACATCATTTCTTGTCAGGTCTTCAAAGCCTTTTATATTTTTGGGATTTCCCTTCAGCACAAGAAGTCCCTGCTCTCTGTAAACGAGATTCACAAGAATTATTTTTTTATCCGGAAGCAATTTCTTTATGAACGGGATATTGTATTCTCCTGTCTCCTCGTCAAGCAGATGTGTCCCCGCAATATGCGCCTCTCTCTTTTTTAAAGCCAACAACCCGCCCATTGAACCGGCATGGGCTGACGAAAGCGAGAGTTTCGGATATTTTTTTTTCAGCGAGTTTGACAGAAGGTCCAGAGCATTATCATGGCTTCCGATGCATACTATTGTATTTTCTATTTCATTTTTTGTTCTAAGCAGTTCTACATCCACCTCTGAACCTGCGCCTATTCCCTCAGACATAGCAGGTATCCTCACAAAACCATCTGCGCGCACAAGCGACATCAAAACTCCGGCCCCGCGAGAAACAGGAGCGGCAATGAATTTATCTCCGACCTTCCCTATCTTGACCCTTAGAAATTCTTCCTGCCCGAGTGTTGACGCAGCCTGCCTTGAAAGAACTGCCTGCAAAATCTCAGGAGGAGCCATTTCCATCCCCTGCCATTTGTAAATTACGGGCTTTGCAAAGAGATTAAATGTTATGAATGCGGACACAGGATAACCCGGAATACCGAGCACAGGCTTATTCCCGACAATCCCCGCTATAACAGGCTTGCCGGGCTTAATGCTTACGCCGTGAAATATTATTTCACCTGTTTCGCTTATTGCCCTTGACGTAAAATCCTCGGAACCAGCAGACGCCCCTGCATTAACAACAATCATGTCTCCAACTTTGTGCGCCTCTGAAATCGCATTCTTTAATTTCTTAATGTCATCAGGGATAATCCTGAACCTGACAGGCTCTCCTCCCCATTCAGAAACAAGGCCGCCGAGCACCCTTGAATTGTATTCAATAATATCTCCTCTTTTTAAATTGCTTCCCGGCTCTACAATCTCCGTGCCTGTGGGGATAATTACTATTTTTGGTTTTCTCCTGACGTTAATATCCACAT
>Ga0066637_10001516_pt1 | contig 15074 bp, 23 predicted proteins | sample CryGeyCG2014_020_FD_62737 | JGI IMG/M metagenome (GOLD analysis project Ga0066637, IMG submission 62737) | Groundwater microbial communities from aquifer - Crystal Geyser CG08_land_8/20/14_0.20 | ecosystem: Environmental > Aquatic > Deep subsurface > Groundwater | place: USA: Utah: Grand County...
AGGCGAATATGTGGAATGCTCTGTAGATGATTTGGAAAGAGTTTTGAAGTGAGATGCCCTATAAAGCTAGGTTTTCAAGGGTTTTCATCAAAAAAGAGGAAAAGTTGGCGAACGACGTTAAATCAAGAGTGGTTGAAGCGTTAAGAGAGGTGCTTGTGAATCCTCATGTGGGGGTTCCGTTGGTTGGCCCTCTTAGAGGCTTCCCATTTCCATTCAAAAGGGTTTTCTACGCTCACGAAGTTGTACTGTTTGAAGTGTCTCACGTTCTCCGTCCAAATAGTGTCAACGTTTTCCTTCCCGGTGTGAGCAAGCACACAATCGAAAATGTCACCGTCAATAATAGACAATTCCTCAGCTGACTCAAACGCTTTGCAGTACATATCAGATAATGGAACCAACTTTGTAATAGCCACACTTTTCAAATAGAACCCGCAAAGTTCAGCGGCCTCCCCCGGTGTTAACGGTTTTTTCACCCTCTTCCCCGTCATGACCGAGTAGAACTCCAACAGATTCTGATAAGAAACATAAGCCTTAATCAAGCCGCCTACTGAAGCCTTAACAATAACGGACGCTTTACCATGATATTGGCTCAAACGATCATGTGCATAACACAAAATCATAGTGTCAAGCAAGATTCTCTTTTTTGCATAGACGCTTTGCGTAACATCCGTTTCGTCAACCAATACCCTCATAAATTTCCCTTCTGGTTAACCCCTTTGGCACACCGATTTCACGAGCATTTGTCAACGCATCGACAATTTGTTCCTCAGCCGTTTTCCGTTTCAACTCAACCCTAAAGCTCTTCTTGTCCAAAACTGCCAAGGCTAACCTGTCCCCCTCCCTCAACCCGATCTTCTTCTCAACCTCAGCCGGAACATAAATCTTCTTCTTGTGATAAGTTGTCTCAACCAACCCACGTCACCTATTAACCAAATAACCAATTACCCACATATAAGCATACCCATAAAAATCACCATAAAAACTAAACCTTTTTCAGGATTAACCATTCCAGCACGCGACACTGGAAAGCCTTATAAATCGCGTATTACAGTGAGACTTTTCTGCAAAAAGTCATACTTAAACATTTTACTCCCCTTAGAAACCTTCCGACAATTTGCAAAAATGCCCAAAGACCATCCTCCGTCTCACTTACCCCTTAATAATCCGTCTAGCCTTATCTAACAAACAAAACCCGTAACCTAAAGAAAAACGTGAAAAACATATAGTAAAAGAAAGCATAGACAAAAATGTCAAGAACCAATAAAACAAAAACTGCTCAAGCTTCACATAAAACTAGTCCAACAAGGCTAGTTAGCTGGTTTCTGTTAACCCTAGGCTTAATCGCCATAGCCTTCTCCATAAACCTCGAATCTTCAGTCCTAGCCTTCATAGGCCTAGGCCTCACCTTCTGGGGCGCACTAACACTATACATAACCACCGAAAAATACGTCAAAGAAATTCTACTTAACTCTACACTGCTCCCAAGATTAGCAAACATGGACAAGATACTAACCGAACTCGGATACCATGGCAAAGCAGTATACCTACCACCAAAATACCTTAAGGACCCGGAAACAAGCGCGCGTCTATGGCGAAAATAGGTCACTTTTTCTCACGTATTCAACTAAGACTTTCACTGCTTAGATATAATAGAAAACTGTAGAAGAGAAAGAACCAAACCATTTTTTAACTGGTTTTTGACGGGACATGGAAGTGGAAATGTACATATAGGTCCTCTGTTCTTAAATCAACAAGTTGAATGGTCATGACCGTGACTGTCGAGCGGGTTGAGAAGGAACTGAATGTTCCTCGAGACCTATTGTTGCGAGATGGAATGAAGAGATATTTAGAGTTTGAGCTCAGGCGGCTGGAGATAGAAGCCACCAAGATCCGACGGAAGCATAGTGTTAAATCCTTTGATGATCTTTGGGGCAAACTTGAAAGTGGGAAAGTATCTGAGGCGGAATGTTTTGATGATCTCACCCGCCTAGAATACCTGGAAACCAGAGTCGAAAAAGTGATGAAGCTCTTAGAGGAGCTTTAAGGTTGAGTCGACGTGAAGACTTGTATAAACGTTTAGCTTATATCGCGTTAAGGGAATTCCCTGATGTAGTTGTCGGCACGGAGATTATTGAAGGAAAACTGCGCATTTTCATTGCTGATAAGAGCTTCGTTGACATTTGGTTTTCGGAAAAAAGAAAAGGTGTATACGCATACCATTGGGAGAGAAGAATGATTGACGGAACAATTTACAGGCACAACAACCTACCTGACAGAGAGGCTAGAAACCTTGACACATTTCCTAAGCACTTCCATGACGAAACCGAAGAGAATATACGAGAGAGCCATATTAATGATGACCCGGAGCAAGCAATCAGGCAACTGGTTTCTGTTAGCGTTAGGCTTAATCGCCCTAGCCTTCTCCGTCATCTACGCATCTTCAATCCTAACATTCATAGGTTTAGGACTCGCCTTCTGGGGCGCGTTACTGGTTTACATACCTTCTGAATGCATGTGCGCGTCATGCTTGGAACTAAAATTCGGGTGCGCTCGTTCTTCAGTAGGAATCTTTATATGTCCTGCTACGAAAATGTACTACACGTGATAGAATGGAAACCGAAGTGGTAGTAACAAGAAAAGGTCAAACCACCATCCCTGTGCAGCTTCGCAGAAAATACAAGATTGAAGAAGGGACAAGGCTTGAAGTTATCGAAACCGAGGAAGGCATCCTCTTAAGACCCAAAAAATCAACCATCGACCTTGCCGGTTCCGGAGCAAAATATGCAACCCCAGAGGAAATGAAGCACCTCTTGGACAAGCTTAGGGAAGAAGATGTCTAAGGCTGTTTATGACACCAGACTCTTCTTCGAACACTACTACTCCAAAGATGAGACGATTTTACAAAAAACAAAAGAAGCAATAAGAAGCGTCAAACAAAGATACATTTCAGCCATAGTAATCCACGAAGTCTATCAGCTTACCCTCCAAAAAGAGGGGCGCGAAACAGCCAACCTAAGAGCAGACCTACTAGAAAAAGACTTCAAAATAATAAACGTCGACCCGAAAATCGCAAAAACCTCAGCAGAAATAAGGCATAAATACAAAACCTCAATGGCCGACAGCATAATAGCTGCCACAGCCCTATCCCTAAAAGCCACATGCCTCACAGACGACCCCCATCTTAAAAACATCAAGGAAATCAAAACAAAATGGATACAAAACCGTGCAGCAGCCAGCACCTAACCCGCTACTTAACGTTTTCGCGTATCCGAGTCCCGCAAAAAACTAAGACACAGATACTCAAAAGAAAGAACCCCTTAGCTTTCCTATGGCTATGGCTGAGTTTGTTTGTCTTGCCTCTTGAACGATAGCCTTGGAAATCTTGTGAAGTTCATGATTGGCTATGCATCTTTCATGTGTGCCAACTTTCTTGACGGTTTTTCTGTTTGGAAGCCTTCTCCGTAGGTGAAAGTGGTGTCCTCGGACGGCTCTTCATCAGCATTTCGAGTCCCTTCCACACACACAACTATGACGCACCTCGAACAGACCTATCAGACCCGCCTCTTCCAAACATTTACCCCATGTACCTCATAGGAATAGGCGAAACGTCAGAAGATAAAGACCCGCCATTAATCGGCACCCACCTCCGCACGCCCACAGGCGAAGTACTACCAAACCAAAAAGTAAAGGTTGCAGTCAACGTCACCGACGCAAAAAGCGGTATAGAGAACGTAACCCTTTCTTACACAACAGACGAAGGCACCACATGGACAAACACAACAATGAACAACGTCTCAGCCAGCACCTATGTAGGCAAAATTCCCGGCTTTGAAGCAGGCACCCACGTGCAATACCAAATCATAGCATACGATAACGCCAACAACAAAGCAATAGACAACAACAAGAATGAATACTACGTTTACACAGTCATTACGGAATTCCAACTCTCTATAATTTTGATTTTCATGACCACAACATTGATCGCGGCTATCTTTACAAAAAAGAAGAGAAGGCGCTTCTGAAGCTCTCCAAATCCTCCGTTGAAAAGTGTACAGGAATTTTCTCCGAAGAAGCAATCTCAACCATTCTTGAAAGCGGAACCCCAAGGTTAAAATCTATATACACTCCAACACATAGTAAACACCAGAACAAAAAGGCGCCAACACATGACAAAGTTCAAAGCCGAAATAATAGTCAAAGGCGCAATTCAAAAGGCAGGATACAGAGACTACGTCCAAGAAAAAGCCAGAAGCCTAAACGTTAAAGGCTACGTGGAAAACCTAAGAGACGGATCCGTCAGAATCGTATGCGAAGCCGATGAAGACACCCTGAAAAACTTCATCAAACTCATAAACATAAAACAAGACCTAATCGCAATAGAAAAAATAGAAACAATCAAAACTCAACCAGCAACAGGCGAATACGAATATTTCGACATAAAATACGGTCCCATGGAAGAGGAAATAGGCGAAAGGATGGTAACCGCTGTAAAGATAGCCGCTGCAACACGCCAAGACATCAAAGACATGCACAAGGACTTGAAGGAAAGCACGGAGTCGATGCACAAGGATTTGAAGGGGAGCATAGAGTCGATGCACAAGGACATGAATCAAAACTTTAAAGAAATGGCTGAAAGGTACGATGTAATATCAGCAGAACTCCTGAGGACGAGGGAAGAACTCGAAAGAGCAGTGGACAATCTAGTCAAGGTGATACAGAAATTCCTGGAAAAACCCACCTAAGACACATCAAAACCCATTATTCAGATCGTCAAAAGTTCCACTCTGCCCACACAAATCAACGCCCATACGTCATATCCCGTTTCCTTCATGTACTTCCTATGCTCCTCTATCATCTTCTTCAGCCTCCAATCATCAATAGCCCTGAGAACATCAACATAGCTCACCAGCGCGCACTTTTCGTTAAATCATATTTGGATCATATACTAGACCGAGGGGGTAGGCTGTGAGCACACAAGCACACGCAGATCGAAAACCTTGAATGATGCACATGCACCCTCGGGCTCACTTCCTCAGGCCATGACGAAATCCACTTGTGATGCCGAGAGTGTTGAGATCGTTCACCTCTTAGTTAAGCATATATCATGTCGCATGCGCAACTAAAAATGAAGAAAGATACGTTTTTCTTTAAGCATCTCAAATCAAACTATGAACAAACTACTAACCGAGTTCAAGAACATTAACTAATACTTACCACAGTTTCAAAGTTAAACGTAATTATACCTTGTATGTCTGGGGAAATAAACAAAGTCAAAGTAACTAAAATGATCTCGCTAGGTTCAAGGATTTTTCCTAAATAATCCCAAATGAGAGTCATGTAACTTGAAGCACTCGGCGGATCCCAATTAACAGCACTTAAAGAGAGGCGTCCAGGCACATTTCCCTCATTTTTCACGTAAAACGTCACATTCTTTTGAACATCAAGTTCTACGATGCCCCAATCCAATGAAGAAACAGTATTATTACATGTGCTATCCCAATAGACCCCAACCCCCAAAGTCTTCACAGCGCCCTTGCTACGTATAGTCATAGAGAATAAATACACAGAAGCAGAAGCATAAATCAGAGAGACTAAAGCGCAAATAACTAGCATAAAAATTAAGGGTGTAAAATTCCTTTTGACTCTGGAATAAAATGGCTTAGGGAGCTTGAACTTCATATTACCCTTTAGCCTCTTCGTTAACATGTTTAACCAACAGTATTTCTATTTTTCCAACATTAATGTAGAAATTACATTCCGCTTCGTCCTAAACAAAACAATGGTTTAAACAGCAAAAGTAATAGAACAATCTTCTGCTAAAAAGCGCAAACCATCGAAAAGAAAGGGACAAGCTCAGCTTATAATAGCTCGAGTATATGCCGAAATAAAAGGGAAGAAAGGAAATTAGCTTTCTATGCGTGCTCTACTCCAGTTATTATTATGTCAAAGCTAAAGCTTGTAATTCCAGTGGTGTTGGATGATACTGACAAGGTGAGAAACGCCTGAGCCACGCGTGTACTCTGACCAGTTCCTAACACGTATCCTTCGCGATTCCAACTTAGAGTTATGTAGTCGTGAGCTGATATCGGATTCCAACCATTTGTCGTTATATTAAGCGTTACGGGTACGTTACCGTTATTTCGTATATAGACTGTCTTGTTGATTGTGGTTCCTGGCTCTAAGAACCCCCAATCAATAGATGTAACATTATTGTTGCAACCACTATCGGAGTATACACCGACACCTACAGCTTTTACGTTTCCTGTACTTGGGACGCTCTGATATGCTATAAGTAAGCTTGCCGCCAAAGCACTTACGACAATTCCAGTCAGCGCAATTGCCACAATCACTCCGAAAGGAATTTTTTGCATGGACACTCTGATCTTAGCCTCCGTTGATCTGGCATTATCAGATATATTAAGTCTTAATAAAGATTATTGTTCACAAGAACAACACAAATACACGTTCTGAAACTCCCTAACAAAACGTCGCGTTCCATAAATCGTATAGAATCGCAACTTCTGCTCAACTATTTCTTCGGAATCTGACTAGACACTTTCAAAATACTCGCAAAATCTCTTATGGTTAAAGACGTTTGCGAATGTAGGTTAAAGTTACACACATTGCTTCTTATAGTTTTTTGAGGTGAATTTGCATTGAGAAGCGGAATGGATGCAATAATTCTTTGCGGCGGTAGTTGCTGGAGACTTAAGCCGAACATCTGGGTTCCTAAACCTAAACTCAAAATAAACGATGAAACATTAATTTCCAACCAGGTAAAATGGCTTAAAAAACACGGAATAAATCGAATAATCTTGGCCACCAATAATCCAAATCTAATAAAAGACCCAACTGTAACATACTCGATTGAAGAAAAGAAACTTGGAACAGGCGGAGCGATTAAAAAGGCCATTGAACAAGTAAAAGGCAGAAGAGTCTACGTTATGAATGTTGACGACATAGTTTTCTACGATCCAAAAGAGCTATACAATTATGCAAATAAAGGTGCAGCAATCTTAATGGCTAGACCACAACTTCCTTTCGGCAGAATACATACTTCGAACACACATGTTATAAGTTTTGAACAAAAACCCCAATTAGATTTCTATGTAAACGCTGGACACTACGTATTTAGGAAATCTTTAGTAGAGAAGCTCTTTCCAGAGAAGGGAGACATGGAGGCAAGCACTCTCCAGATGCTAGCGGACAAAAAACTGCTAAGAGGATATGCCTATGAAGGTTTATGGTTAACCATAAACACAATGAAGGATCTATTTGCAGTAAGAGAGTATTTTGGAACAAAGTCAAGACAATAATCAAAATCTGAAGTACTTGAATCTTCCAATTATCGCTTGCCAATGCTTCTTTTCACGCTGAAACATGGCTTATATACTAAAATACTATCATAACCTTCTAATTAAGGCCTTCATGGAGGTGAAGAACTGTTGAGTAAAGATCAAGCAATCGGCGGAATAATATTTGCAGTTTGCTTAATAGTAGGCGTACTATATACTGTCGGATTATTTTACTTTGGAAATCCTTTAGAAAGCTGGAGTGTAGCATTTTGGCTTATCGCAATTCCTGTGTTCTTGGCATTCATTGCAGTATTAGCAATTGGCGCATGGATAGGATGGACAATGGCTACAACACCACCGCCTAAACCCATAGAAGAAATCACAAAGGAAATGGAAGAAAAAAAGGAAATCGAGCAAGCGAAGGGAAAAGAGGAATCCGAAGAATAGTCACTGCGTAGAAGCTATAAGAGTGTCGACAGCCATTCAGCCAGCAACAAAGTCCTGGCAGCTGTTCGATACCGAGGGTAGACTATAAATTTATTATGTTCATATTTGCTTCTTGCTAGGAAGGGTAAGCATATTGTTTGCAGTGGGTCATTTTGCTCTTGGATACATTCTTAGCAAAACCTCTTCGAAGATGCTGAAAACAAACTTTCACATCCCCACAATCCTAATGTTATCTGTCATCCCAGACATAGACTTATTAATTCCGTTTCTTGAACATAGAGGACTGACCCACTCAATTGTAATCGCCTCAATAGTTTTCGTTCCGATTTTTGCCATTTACAATAAAAAGGCAACGCCATACTTTATAGCCCTAATTCAACACTCCTTGATAGGCGACTACCTAGTAGGAGGCAAAACGCAACTACTATTTCCGTTAACTACGCAATATTATGGAACAGGGCTAAGCATTCAAAGTCAAACAAGCATCGCGCTTGAATGGGCAGCATTCCTCCTATCAATGTTAGTCATGCTAGCAGTCAAGGACATAAAGATATTTTTCCAACCACATAACTCAAACCTAATTCTGACAATACCTACGTTTACTGTGCTGTTGCCAACATTCCTTGCCTTTCCACTTCAAGTTCCGACAATACTCATAGCACCACACATCATCTATTTGGTTCTGTTCATAACATCAATCTTTATAGACATAAAAAAAATAACTGCGCGCTAGCGTGAGGCAATAAGTCAAATTAGCGCGCGCGCTAAGGTTTTCTTTACAAAACTCACAGATAGCATGCGTTAGACGCAACTTCTTCTGGACGCTAGGTAAAAAAGCAGATTTCTCTTGCCGTTTCAGTTGAAAACTGGGGAGGTTTGGCTAGCGTTAGTGATAGCGCGCGTAATCAGGGCGCATCGCTTTTTCAACTGGACACTGATTTCGCGCTTGTTCATGAACCTTGTTTTCTTCTAGCTTCCAATTCTTGTTGCATTTTCTTGCATCGGTTTACCCAGAGAACATCATACTCTTTTGGTGACACAACTCTGTTCTTCAAGTCTGCTATAGTGCGAACTCCCTCTTTCCTACACCACTCTACACAGACTTCATACGCGTTCCAGTCCAGTTCATCCTCTTCCCAGTACACTCTAACTTCCAAAACGCCACGCAAGAAGGCTGCAAGGACTATCGTGTGATCATCTGTAAGCACTATTTTGTCGTCGAGTTTCTTTACAGGAATAGGTTTGATCAGATCTGGTTTCAGACGGTCGAGAGCCATAATTACCTCAGACAATCTTTCGGAATTAATGTACAATTGACTCGGTTGTATTTGGCTCAATTTCATCGCAAATATCTTAGTCAATGCTTACCACGTTGACTTACAGTTTTTCAGAAACCTAACGATTAACCTCTTCCGCATGGGCGTCCGGAACCATAACTTCAGGCAAGTCCTTCTCTTCGTCTGCACTGCCTAGAATGTGACTGCAATACGGACAGACGTTCACAAGCCTGGTCTTCCCGCCGCTAAAATCGAGCATTGTTAAAGGCTTGCTGAAAACTTTCTTGCATTTTGGACAGGTAGCATAGAGATGATTGTCTACCACAGGTTGGGGCTTGCTGCTGAGAGGCTTTTCCTCATGTTTAATTGTACGCCTTTCACCGCCACCCCTCTTACGTATGCCCAGAACCAAGAGGGCTCCACTCAAGAATGAAGGAACAGCCAGAAAAATGTAAATTGAACGTAACAAACCCCAGTACGGAATGGCCCAAGCGTCACTAAACTGTAAACCATAATTGTAGAGCACATTGTGCACGATCGTGTCAATCTGTCCTAGCAAGAACACAACAAAACCCGCACTAACAAGCCACAGAATAATAGCAATCTTGACAGATGTCGAGGAACATACCCAATCCTTGAGAGTCATGCCTTGAACCCGAATAAGAAATAGGCACTAAGCCTCAAAAACCTTATGAACATCAAATCAAAATCAAAGATCAACTTCTGGAGAACGAAAAAACAAAGCATGTTAATCTATGGTTCTAGCGCGCGCTAACGTAATAAGAGCGAGATGATAATTAAGAGAGAGCACAAATTGACCATACTGCACGGAGAAAAACTCGTAATATTCGATGTTGAGGGTGTGCTGATTCCTAAAAAACGCTATTTGTTCTTTGAGGTAGGCAGGAATCTTCGTTTTTCCCAGTTTGCAACAATGGTTTTGTACGGAATTCTCTACGAACTAGGCTTAATCTCGTTAAAATCCGCCATGAAACACGTGTTTAAAGTTTTCAAAGGATTCCGAATCGAGGAGCTTCTGCGAATTTTCAGGCAGATTCCGTTGATGCCTAGTGTGGAAGGAGTGTTTGAAAAACTGAGGGAGGAAGGCTGGAAAACTGCATTGATAAGTTCTGGATTGCCAACTTTGGTGGTTAGAGATTTGGCGTCAAGGCTTGAAGCTGATTACGCTTTTGGTTTTGAATTGGAAACGAAAGATGCAATTGTGACAGGGGAGATTTGGGGTGACGTTGTTGAGCGCAATGGGAAACTTCTAATTCTGAAAGGAATCTTGGAAATCGAGGGATTAACGCCTGAAGACTGTGTTGTGGTTGCAGACGACCGAAACAATGCTCCAATATTGCTTCCATCGATGCTAAAGATAGGCTATAATCCTGACTTTGCAATCCGTATGAAAGCGGATCATGTAGTTACTGGAAAACTGCTTGAAATTCTGCCTTTAATAAATGGTCAAGCCAAAAAAGACCAGACTTTGCCATCTAACAACGAGATTCTTCGGGAGATTATTCATGCATCCGGATCAATAATACCTGTTCTTTCGAGTCTACTGGGCCTCTATACTATTTCCTTTCTCATTATAATCGTAACCCTTTTCTACATTATGTCCGAGTTGGCGATGATGGAGAAAAAGAATCTGCCCATAATTTCCTCAATAACTCGCTATGCGGCTACACCTGGAGAAACCTACGAGTTCATTACCGCACCAATATTTTTCGCTCTCGGAATATTGCTTACCTTACTGCTCTTTCCTGTTCCAGTGAGCAGTGCGGCCATTGCAATATTTGCTCTCGGGGACAGCACAGCATCAATCTTTGGAAGAATGGTTGGAAGAAAAACGCTGTTCTTTAACAAAGGAAAAACGATAGAGGGTTCACTCTTCGGTCTCTTTTTTGCCTTCTTGGCAGGCACATTCTTTGTAAGTCCTTTAAGGGCACTAGCAGGGGCAGTCGTGGCTATGGTGGTTGAAACTCTGCCATTGCCAGCCAACGATAATTTGACTATCCCATTAATCACAGGATTTATATTGACTCTCATGGTGTAGAAGTGCCCGTTAAAGACTCTTCATTGTTTACTGGCGTTCTCGGTTCTGGTCACGATAGCCCGTTGCTGGACTCAGCTCTGCTTCCACACTACGCATGGCCTTCGGGTTCCATGAAAACTCGACTCGTGCTAACTTCACAGACAAGAAATAAATTTAACAACCGGGCTGAGATTCTTTTCCAGATAGGTGATCAAACTGAAAATAGTGAAACTTGAAGAGGCTCCATCATTAGAGACAGTAAAGGGAAGACATGGAGTTATTCTTCAATCCGGAGAGAAGATTATGATGATGATACTCACTGTTGAGCCTGGGATTCCAACTCCACCCCATAGTCATCCACACGAACAGATCGGCTACCTCATAGAAGGACGAGGCGTACTCTTTTCAGGCGGCGAATCCAAAGAAATCAGGCAGGAATCTCTTTCCTAATTCCACCAAACGAGAGCCACAATTTCAACGCCATCGGGGAAAAACCTGCAACAATAATTGATGTTTTCAGCCCACCGCGAAAAGATTATCTGGAAAAAGCAAAATAGCGCGCTTAAATCAGGAACTAACCATTCTTGTAGAGCTCTTTGTCTATATATATCTGCGTTTTATCTACATACAAAGGTGTTGAAGAAGAGCGCGCGCTTGCCTTTACACCTATAATGTCGCAGAATTCCCTTGCCTATGATAATGCGGAGCACATTAGGTTCGTACTTGGCTTACGAAGCTTGGGCTAGCTCAGTTCTTGGTGTTCTAACCATTGCTCAGGCGTTTTTCCTGAACCCTTAAATTCAACGTAAAGCCGAAGCATTTCTATTTCAGGCACCAATCCAGCGTGCTTCAATTCGTCTTTGTAGCGTTTAGCGAACGCATCTACAAATCGTTCATAATAAGTTCTCTCTTTTCTCTGCATCTTGACTCTCATCAAATTAGACTACAACGCGATTGGTAATATACCTTAATTCAAACGACATAATATATCGAAGGTCGGAATTAATTTCGTTTCGATAAAACTTTACCCCAACCAACCAAAAACGGTAGTGCGAAAAAGTGTCCTTTAACGAAAACAAGTTAGCTTTAGCGCGCGCACTAATCAACGTGTTCAGTGGCTACAAGATAGTAGATAGAAAGCGTGTTTGTAATGGCTATGCTTACGTTTGCTAGCATATACAACAGATATGAAGTCCAGTAATAATGGGGATCTCCAATGCCCAGAATCAAGTCGTTGTATAGACTCCACAATGAAGAAACACTGGTCAGAGTAAACAGAGCTGAGACGAAGAGACCTAATTTCCTTCCACGCCCACTCGGAAGCCAAGAGGCTGCTACAACACAAAGAAGACAAAAGACCACCGAAAAACAAACAAAGAAAACAAACAACATTGCTAAACCCGCAAGATGATAAAGACCAGGTAGAAACGGTCGAACAATATCCCAAAACAAAGAACTACCAGAGATCCAATATGCTGGTGACACAATAGGCAAAAAGCAAATCACAGCCAACGCGTTATAAAAGGTTGAAAGCTGCTTCGCTGTTTCCTGTGGCTTGGAGAGTCTTGCTTTCCTAAACCATCTGATGTACGTAAAAAGCAAAATAACGTTACACACCGCCGCAGCAAGTATAGCAATTATATGCCAGTATTCAATCACCCTCAATTCCACACAATGTAGATGTTTTTGCCTGACTTTAAAAATTTCCTTTGCCAATAAAACAACCAGTTTAATCAATCAGCGCGCGCTTCTTTGGCTCTGGTCATCGCGCGAGCAATGGAAAATCTCATAGAAAGAAACCCATGACCAATACTCTGACAAGTTTCGAAAAGCCTACAGAAGAAAAAAATGATGCGCTCTAAAATTCTGCTCTCAACTAGTTCTTCCAAATATGGTAACATCGAACCTAAAGCTAGTGATTCCTTGACTGGAAGCTGAAACCGTTAAAGTGAACGTTGCTCTTACACACTCTCCAATGTCCAAATTCGCGCCCTCCAAATCCCAACTCAACGTCAAAAATTGCGTTGCGTTTTGAGGATCCCAGTTTGAAGTGGACATTGATAGAACCACTTTCTGATTTCCTGTATTCTTGACGTAGCAGTAAAGGCTCTTGTTAGCACCAGGCTCGATGAATCCCCAATCGAACGAATTTACTGGATTAGTGCAGTTGTAATCCCAATAGACCCCAACGCCAACCGCCACTACTGTGCCAGTGTTTCCATAGGTTTTGTCTGCAACAATCGATGAAAGCACAGGACCGAGAAATGAAAGTGCGAGCGTGTATGCCAGGAAACCTATTGCGGCAACAACTAGGATTCGTTCATGCTTCTGCAGGGTCATAATCGATATGCAGTCGGAAGACTTAATAAATATTCCTCTTCAAGCGTTGAACAAAAATGCAACAGTTCACTGGGTTGTGCGATGGCTAAAACCGATTAAGATCTGAAATGCAAAAAATCCGAAATCGACGTGATTGTTCTGGCTTTCGAAAGCCCTAACCAGTTCGCAGAGGTATTCTAAATGTCATTACGAGATTTTCCTTGTTCGTGCGCGCTTAGACGTGTAGGAAACACAGTAGTCGTTTCCCAGCATACACTTGACAAGTTCAAAGCATCCCACGCATTCTTCTGGGACGCCTTTTCCTTCACGGGTTCTTAAGTAGCCAAAATTGTGCGGGCAATTCGAGTTTTCTTTATTGTCGGTTTTTTTCGGTTCGCTTTCTTTTTCTGGAGTAAATTGTGCTTTTGGCATCTTTGACAGATGTTTTTTGGCGCTGTTTTCTTTTGGAACATTGGACAAGTATAGCACAAAAAGTACTGCTATGGCTATAAGCATGGCGATGTCTATGGTGGAAATATCGAAAGACAGCGTAGGCAGTCACCATGGAATAAAAATGCGCGGCTTATTTATAGAATTGATGAACTGTAAATCTTTATTTTAAACAAATCTTAAGCGCTCGCGATTTCCTAAGTTACGGCGAACGCTCCAAAAGAGCATTAAGTCTCTTTCATTCTATTTCTTATGGGCTATTTTCAAGTAGCCCTTTTCTATCGCTAGGGCTCTCAGATAGCTCTCTTCTATCCACGTGTTCGCAAGTTTGGATGTTGACTTTATTCCTTTCTCTACAAGTTCGTTTTGATGTTCTTCAAAGTACCTCACCAAATCTTCCCAAACATGATAAGGAATTGATACACTTGTTCGCTTTTTTTCTTCCAAAGCATTTCCACCCGTTGATATTAAACTTCTCTATTTTCCATTAAGGGCTTTAAGTTTATTGGAAGAGAAAGGCATGGGGCTCAAAGTGTAGTTAAAGGCCGAAAACGAGCTGAAACTGCTAACGAGAAAGAGGCTTAGCCAAACTAACTGTACTACACTAAGGATAAAGCAACTTTGTTGGGGCTGAAACGATGTAGTTTGAGATTCAAACTTGCTGATCTAGGACTTCGCGCTCTCGTTTATTCGTATCGAGCCAGGTACAATGGTTTACTTGCTTCTCTTTTCATTTCTTCTCGTGAAACACTTCTTAATGGGTTGACACTTTCAAACTCTAAATTTACACGTAATTTTCTTGCATTACCTAGGTTTGATTTGGACAGATTTTCATCCCGAGTTTCCAATCTTTACACCGCTTATTATGAGATTGATCACTAGATATTTGATTTTGGAAGTCAGGATTAGTATTTCAAAATCGAATTTTAAATTCGTAAAGATTATTTCATTCTTCAAACACCACACATACGATTTGCTATGTCTTCGAAAATTCAGAAGAAAAGAAGAACTCAGAAAAGCCGACGTTTAGAGGTTAACACGGAAGCTATAAAAATCCTAAGGATGGTAAAAGACGAAGAAGCTTTCTATTTTTACGAGGATACTGGGAAGCCAACCGGAGAAAGCGCCAAAAGTCTCTCCGACTTCCTCGAAAAGATAAAAACTGTCAAGTTAGAAAGCTTACAATTTCACCTTCAAAGGAAAGACTTCCAAAATTGGATCGAGAAAACTCTTGGTGACTCTAACCTT
>Ga0066637_10001524_pt1 | contig 15045 bp, 15 predicted proteins | sample CryGeyCG2014_020_FD_62737 | JGI IMG/M metagenome (GOLD analysis project Ga0066637, IMG submission 62737) | Groundwater microbial communities from aquifer - Crystal Geyser CG08_land_8/20/14_0.20 | ecosystem: Environmental > Aquatic > Deep subsurface > Groundwater | place: USA: Utah: Grand County...
TACCAGCAGCATTCATTACCGGATTCTGCATTTTTATCCCGGCTATTTCAACAGACAAATCAAATTTCATCTTTCTTCTCCTTTCCAAAAAAATTAGGAAGGTACTATCCCTCCCCGTCTTGAGAATATCATAATTTAAGACAATAAAAAAGCGGCCTCATGAGAATCGAACTCACGGGTCGCCTATTGCCTATTAAAATAGGCTCTGATGGCTCCTAAATAATCCAATACCTCTTGATATTTTTTCACTGAAATCCGCAGTTCTTTAAGGTAAAAAGTTAGGAGTTCGGTCATTAGGAATACAGGGATAACCAGATACCCAGCCCTTTTTAGATCTTCTCTACCGCCATGCTGCCAGTCCACCAGAATCAGAATAGCTGCTACTATCAAGCCATTAGCTTCTATGGCTTTAATTGCTTCAAACTTTGAATCAGCCATCACAACTGTGTCATCGATAATGAGAACTCGCCAACCTTTTTGGTATTCTCCCTGGAGAATTGGTAGCACCCTCCTTTTGGTAATTGTCTCTTCTTTTTGGAGAGTAAGAAAGGGCACTGAAGCTAATTTAGAAAATGTTTCAGCAAAGGGGTCACCAGCTTTTGGCACACCAACAACACAGTCATATTGAAGTTGATTCTGGCAACTAACTTGATAGAAGATATTAGCTATCTCCTCCACCGATTGCCAAGTCAGATTTCCTTTTGGCGGGAAACGAAGATTTACCTTAATTGGCGAACGGGGCGCTCTAGGATGTTCTTCATGGAGCTTAAACTGAAAGGGTCCTTCAGACAACATCAGCCTTTTGTCAACTAAAGAAAGAGCTAATCTTTCCAGATCTTCTTTCATCTTTCACCTCCTCACATCAATTGACGATATTGGTTAATCATCTCGTGAAGCTTTAGCATCTCCCGTCGAGCGACCTCGGCAAAGTCAGAGCCACTGGAAGCAAAGATAATCGCCCGACTAGAGCTATAAATGGCATCTTTCTTCCTTTTGCTCATACCATACTCTACAGCTTTTTGAACCTCGCCACCTTGAACGCCAATAGCCGGAATAAGAATGGGTATATCACCAGCTATTTGACGCACTCTCGCCAGCGCTTCAGGATAAGTAGCACCAATCACCAACCCACAATTGCTGTTCCTATTCCACTCAGTAACTACTTGTTGAGCTACACGTTGATATAAAGGCAGAGTTTCACAATTAATTCCTGGAACAATTCCCTTATCAATCGTAACTGGTAAATCTTGGAATTCACCAGCGCCGGGATTTGAGGTTCGACAAAGAACAAAAATTCCTTTCTCTCCCCGACTCAGAAACGGCTGAAGCGCTTCTCCTCCTAAGTAAGGATTAATTGTGATAGCATCAAAACCAAATACCTCAAAAACCGACTTAACATATTCCTGGTTCGTGTTACCTATATCAGCTTTAGTGTCACCAATTACTGGCACATCTGACGCATGTTGTTTAATATAAGCTATTGTTCGGATTAAAGCTGATAGTCCAGTTAATCCCATACCCTCATAAAAAGCAATATTAGGTTTATACGCACAGACAATATCACAAGTAGAATCAATAATAGCGCGGTTAAAATGGAATAATGTCTCTTCGTCTGTTTCTCTCCAAGCTGCCCTAGGGATTTCGTCCCGGTCGCTATCTAGTCCAACACTAACAAATTTGTTCTTGTTCCACTGATTTTCAATCATCTCACGAAAAATTCTCTCTGTCATTGCTCTCTCCTTTCTTTCCTTATTTTGTTTGGAAGGTACTGTTACCCTCCCTTATTAAAAAAGGGGGTCACCCCTCTTCTGATTTTTTTCTACCACTTGTAAATAATTTGTCAAATAAAATTTCTATTTCATGAAAGCATCATTTTCAGCAACGCCATGCGAACATAAAGTCCATTTTCAGCTTGGCGGAAATAAGCGGCCTTAGGGTTTTTATCAACTTCCGGGGAAATTTCCTCTACCCTGGGAAGAGGATGCATAATTATTGCTTCTTTTTTCATCAGATTTAATATTTCTTGATTAACAATATAAAATCCTTCAGAATCTCCAATCATACTTTCTCGTTCTTTTTGAATTCTTGTTTGATAAATTACATCGACCAAAGGAGCAACTTTTCTTAAATCAGTTTCTTCGGAAAAATAAATGTTTTGTTTTTTAAAATATTCCTTAATCTCATCTTTCATTTTTAAAGCTTCTGGCGAAACAAAATAGATTTTTATCCCAAAAAACTTGCCAAGTAAATAAGATAAAGAGTGAACTGTTCTTCCCCGAGCTAAGTCTCCGACCATAGCAATTGAAATTCCATCAATTTTTCCCCGTTCTTTTTGGATTGTGTAAATATCCAATAAGGCCTGCGTAGGATGCTCGCCGGTTCCGTCGCCAGCATTTATAATAGGTACCCTAGAAACTTCGGCTGCCCTTTTCGCCATTCCTTCTTCATCTGTTCTTAAAATAATAATATCGGGGTGATATCCATTTAAAATTCTAATTGTATCTTCCAAAGTCTCACCTTTGGCAACTGAAGAAAATTGCCTGGCATTTTCAGTTGAAAAAACAACCTTACCGCCAAGCAAGGCCATTGCCACTTCGAATGAGCAGCGAGTTCTTGTGCTCGGTTCATAAAAGAAGCTAATCATTTTTTTCCCTTTCAGAACATCGGAACCTCCTCTTTTAGTAATCTCTTCCATCTCTTTAGTTAAAGGAAAAAATTCTTTTTCCAACCATTTTCTTTCAAACTGCCGAGCTTCAATAATATGTTTCATTTTGTTGCGGGCCGGACGGGATTTGAACCCGTGGGCTTCCCCGTGACAGGGGGATGTGATAACCAGACTTCACTACCGGCCCATTTTTTTGTGCCGACGGTCAGATTCGGACTGACGACCCCTGCCTTATGAAGGCATTGCTCTACCACTGAGCTACGCCGGCGAATTCCGACTTTTGTTTAAATTTATAAGATTCTCTTTCTTTTTGCGCGGCCAGCCCTTTATTTGTCTTTCTCTTTTTAGAGCTTCTTGTTCGGTATTAAATTTTTCAGAGTATAGAATTTTTAATGGTTTGTGCGATAGAGTATATTTTCCTCCTCATCCTTCTTTGTGCTCCTGAAAGCGTCTTCTTATGTCTAATGTAACGCCAGTATAAAAACTTCTATCACCACACTCAAGAATATATACAAACCATTGAGTCATACGTATTTCGCCCTTCGACAAGGGCTTCGGCTAAGCTCAGCCCCATTCGCCACGCCCCGTGCTTGCCATGAGCAAGCCCGAAGCGAAGCGAGGGCGCGTCGAATGGTTGCGGGGGCCGGAATTGCACCGGCGCCTTGAGGTTCTTTAATGTTAACCGCCTGTTTCCAGGTGGAACGGACTATCCCATCTCCCCACCAAAATTTGATGGGGGGTCCCCATTATAGTCTCTGAACCTTCCAAACACATAAAGTGCTGGCTTGGCTGCTGATTGCCCTGTGTTGTTTATTTCAATTCCACGAGGGTTTCCAGCAATTTAGGGGATTTTTCCACAGAATGTTGCCACTCTGGGCCACAATTTCTCATGGGCCTCACATGGTACTACTCCACCACCCCGCGATAACATCATAATAATTCTATCTAATTTTAGAGCTTTAGTCAACTATTTCGCTTTTGTTTACAAAAGCGAAAGGGAAGATAAAGCTTGCTTCATCGCCCTAAAATGCTTGTAAGTCCCGGAGGGCCTGCTCATAAACCTCCAGGGTCTTTCTGGCTTCGTCCAAAGAGAGCCTATAATCTGGGTCATGAATAATGTTGTTCCTAGTCTGATGGGAGACTCTTATTTCTTCAATATTGGGTAAACTAGCTGCTGTCAGCCTGTCCAGTCTTTCCCCCAGAGTCTGACCAAGATAGCCCATTCTCTTTAAAATATCGTCTAACAAACTGTCAGCTTCGATAACAGCTAGCTTATATTCTGACTCCAGGCCGCTCTCAAGCCTGGCCATAATTCTGTTCCATATCTTTTCTATCCTTCTAATTCCGTAAGGTCTGAAGGTAAAAAACTCAACCCAATCCTGGACGATAAGCTCTTTTAACCACTGAGTACTAAATAAGGAAAAGATGATAAAAAGCAAAAAGAGCAAGCTAATAATAATGAAGACAATCCGCAAAACCAACAGCCATCCCTCAAACTGAGGAGATAAAAGAAAAGAAATGAGGTTTTGAATTAAAGAATCCATCTTAAGATATTTTATCAAAATATTTACCTATTTCTAAGATTTTCCCTTCCTCAAACGGTCTCCCAATTATTTGGAGGCCAACTGGCAGCTTCCCTACTTTACCTACTGGCAAAGAAAGGGCAGGCAGACCAGCTAGATTGACTGAAACAGTATAAACATCAACCAAGTACATAGAAAGAGGGTCTTCTATCTTCTCCCCAAGTTTGAAAGGAAGAACTGGTGAAACAGGCGTGAAGAGGGCATCCACCTTTTTTAAAACCCGCTTAAAATCCTCTCCAACTTGAGTCCTGACCTTTTGAGCTTTCAAATAATAAGCATCGTAGTAACCTGCAGACAAAGCATAGGTTCCCAACATAATCCTTCTTTTCACCTCCAAGCCAAACCCTTTATCTTTGGAACTCAGATAAATATCCATTAAGTCTTTACCAGATGAATCAGAAAAACCATAACGTATGCCATCGTACCTGGCCAGATTAGCAGAAGCTTCAGAAGGAGCTAGAATATAATAGACTGGCAAAGCATATTCTGTATGGGGCAGACTTACCTCTTCCACTTTAACTCCCATCTCTTCGTACTTTTTAATAGCTTGTCTAATTACCTTCTCTACCTGAGGATGAATCCCTTTAACAAAATATTCTTTGGGAACACCAACACGTAAATTCTCAATTTTAAATTTTAAATTTTCAATTTTTGGAAACTCCGCACTAGTGGAGTCCATTTTGTCCCTTCCCTTTATAACATCAAAGACGCTCTTGGCGTCCTCAGCTGTCTTGGTAATTGGGCCTATTTGGTCTAAAGAAGAAGCAAAAGCAATTAAGCCATAACGGGAAACTGCACCATAAGTAGGTTTCAATCCCACCACCCCACAAAAAGAAGCTGGCTGCCTAATAGAGCCTCCTGTGTCAGAACCCAAAGCAAAACAAGCCATGCCAGCAGCCACAGCTGCAGCTGACCCACCAGAGGAACCCCCTGGCACGCGAGTCAGGTCATGAGGGTTGCGAGTTGGTTGAAACCCTGAATTCTCAGTAGAGCCTCCCATAGCAAACTCATCTAAATTGGTCTTGCCCAAAATAACAACATTCTCCCCTTTCAGTCTCTTAACCACTGTTGCATCATACGGAGCTGTGTAATTTTTCAGTATTTGAGAAGCGGCTGTACATTTTAGACCCTCTACCAAAATATTGTCCTTTAGCGCAACTGGAATCCCAGTCAAAAGAGAAATGTTTTTACCTTTGGCAATTAAACTGTCCGCCTTCTTGGCCTGAGCTAGAGCCAAATCTTCCTCCACTACCAAGAAAGCTTTAATCTTCTTATCAAGCTTCTTAATCTTCTCTAAGTAGGCCTGACAAAGTTCATGGCTAGAGAATTCTTTTTTCTTTAACCCCTGGTGGGCCTGACTAATGGTAAGGTTGGTTAACTCCATATTATAAAACTGATTTTACCTTAAGATATCCATCTTTGGTCTTGGGAGCCTGGCCTAGCAAAGCCTTTTTAATTTTAGGATCTAGCTTTTCACCTTTATCCAGCCTGACCACATTTTCTAGCTCAAAAGGATGGCTGGTAGGAGCCACTCTTGAGACATTAACCTCGTTCAGTTTTTTCATATAATCTAAAATAGAAGAAAGTTCTTTTTGAAACTTCTGGATCTCCTTATCGCTTAATCCCAATCTGGCAAGTTTAGCTATGTGTTTTACTTCTTCTTTGCTAATCATGGAACATGAAACATAGAACATAGAACAAGTTTAATTTCGTTGTTATGTGTTCCATGTTATGTGTTATGTGAATTAATGGGGAGGTTCCAAAAACTCTGTTTCCACCAAAACCTCACTTAAGTCATCTAAGTTCTCTAAAACCATGCCTGCCCCCCTAACCACTGCTGTCATTGGGTCTTCAATAATTTTAGTTGGAATCTTGGTTTCTTTTTGGATTAATGTATCCAAACCCCTCAAAAGAGAACCACCGCCTGCCAGCTGAATACCAGAAACCATAATGTCAGCTAATAATTCAGGGGGCGTTTCTTCTACCGCTGTCTTGATCTCTGTTAAAATCTGCCTGACTGATTTTTCCAGGGCCCTTCTGATGTCATCGTCAGATACTAAGATTTCTTCTGGGAGGCCCGTCACTAAGTTTCTGCCTCGCATGGGCAGTTGCCTTTTCTCTTTTAAAGGAATGACTGAACCTATGCCAATTTTAAGATTCTCAGCCATTCTTTCGCCAATCAGAAGCCTGTATTCTTCTTGGGCAAACTGAATTATGTCTTCATCCAACTTGTCTCCTGCCACCCTCAGGCTTTTGGCTAAAACTATTCCGCCAAGAGAGATAACGGCAATCTCAGAAGTCCCTCCGCCAATATCAACAATAAAATTACCTCCTGCTTCTTGAACTGGGAGACGGGCCCCAATGGCTGCTGCCATAGGTTCCTCCACCAAAAAAACCTCTCTGGCTCCAGCTGACTTTGTGGCATCACAGACAGCCTTCTTTTCAACCTCTGTCACACCACAAGGGATACCAACAATAACTCTTGGTCTGGGGCTTAAAAAGAACTTTCTCTGGTGAGCCTTCTCAATAAAGTACTTTAACATCTGCTCTGTTACTTCAAAATCAGAAACAACACCAGAAACTAAGGGACGGGTAGCGACAATGTAGCCTGGAGTTCTGCCTACCATTTTCTTAGCCTCTTCTCCAATAGCTAAAACCTGACCTGTTTTTTTATTAATGGCTACGGCAGAGGGTTCTGTGATAACAATGCCCCTGCCCCGAACATAGACTAAAGAAGTGGCTGTTCCCAGGTCAATGGCAATATCCTTTGAAATATAAGAAAGAAATTTATTTAACATCGAAATAAATCTTTAGATTTATGAGAGGCGGTTCGAAGAAGTAAACTTCTTCTCTCGCCCTCATTTACATTTTCGGGCAGATGAATTGAAAATTCAGCGAGCATACTTCTTAACCTGGCCGAGTTTTACCAATTTAGCCTGTTTCCTGTTTCTCGGTTTTACTTCAACGCTATCTTTGGTTAAAGTTCTTTCACTAACTACGATTCTTAAAGGAATACCTATTAAATCAGCTATAGCTAACTTTTCACCAGCTGACTTATCCCTCTCATCATACAACACTTCCTTAGCCTGACCAATTAAGTCCTTATATATCTTTTCGGCCGCTCTTCTTACCTTACTTGTTCTCTCCAGCTCAAGCAAATGAATATCAAAAGGGGCAATTTCCTTAGGCCAAATAATGCCCAAGTTATCATGATGGATTTCTACCACAGCTGCCATGGTTCTGGAAAGTCCTATGCCATAACAACCCATGATAAGAGGTTTTTTCTGACCATCTCTATCAACAAAGAAAGCACTCATTGCTTTTGAATATTTGTCTTTTAAGGGAAAAATATTAGCCACTTCAATAGACTTTGCCTCTTTCAAGACTCTCTGACACTTAGGACACTTATCGCCCCCTTTAAACTTAGCTATTTCTTTGTTCTGGCTGAAATCTCCCTTTTCACAAAAAACTATTCTATCTTCCCCGGTTTCAGCTAGAATCTGAAATTCATGAGTGTAGTCTTTGGTAAAGCCGGCTCCTGAAGCTTCAGTCAGTACTGTTTCCAAACCACATCTTTTGAAAATCTTACGGTAAGCTCCAATTACTAGCTGATAATATTTTTTAAAGTCTTTTTCTGAAGCATGAAAACTATAAAGGTCCTTCATCGGAAACTCTTTTCCCCTTAACAAACCAGAACGAGGCCTTAATTCTTTTCTAAACTTAGTCTGAATCTGATAAATGGCCAAAGGTAAATCCTGGTAGGATTTGACGTAATGGCGGATAATATCTGTTAACATCTCTTCGTGCGTGGGACCTAAACCGATTTCCTGATTACCCTCCTTTGTCCTGTACATCACTTCTTTCATCTCTCTGTCCCAGCGGCCAGTTTCCTCCCAAAAACCCCTTGGCTGGAAAACAGTCATTAAGATTTCTTGTCCACCAATTTTGTTCATCTCCTCTCGGATAATCTGCTCAATTCGCTTTAAGACCTTAAAGCCTAGAGGCAGAAAGCTATAGACTCCTGCCATTTCTTTGTAAATAAAACCTCCTCTGGTCAAAAGCTTAGCGTTAATGCTCTTTTCGTCTTTGGGTGCTTCTTTTTGGGTTTTGGTAAAGAGTTTTGATTGTTTCATGTACCGAGATTTTATGCTAATAAAAACGAAGGTGAAGAAGAGAACTTCGTTCTCTCCGCCTTCAGAAAAGTCGGCTAATGTCCTGGATTGTCACCCAGACCATTAACAGTATTAATACAGCAAAGAAGGCAGTGGTTACCCTTTGTTCAATTTTATAATTAATAGGCTTACCTTTTACTTTTTCAATAGCCAGGAATAAGAGTTTTCCCCCGTCTAAAGCAGGAATGGGCAGGATGTTAAAAATAGCCAGATAAACAGCTAACATTGCCACAAACTGCAAAAAGTAGTTTATCCCAGCCTGGGCCGCCTGGGTCAAAAGGCTGCCAATGCCAATAGGGCCTACCAGCTGAACTCCTCTTGGCAAACCCTCTCCTTGAACTAAACCTCCCAGAATCTCAGCCCAGCCCAAAACAATAGCTCGAGTCAGCTCCCAAGTAGCTTCCATTCCTTTTAAGGGAGCTTGCCAAAGAGGATAGGTCTTCTCTGCTGTTCTGACCAAAGCCACTCCCATAGCCCCTTCTCCTGCAGGCGGTGTAATCCTAGGAGTCAAAGAAACTTCAGTGGTTTCTTTCCCTCTTTGAATTATTAATGTGATCTCTTCTCCCTTGTAAGCATCTGTGATTTCCTGAACTTCCTTGACCGTCTGAATTTCAAAGACTTCCTCACCTACCACCATCTTTTGAATTGCATCCCCTCCCTGGATTCCTGCTGCTTCAGCCGGAGAATCTGCAGCTACAGATAAAATCTGAACTTGAGGATTAACTAAGGGCCCTGGTTCATCATCAGAAATAGCCTGGGGAACTCCCAAAGAAAAGACAATGCTCAATAAAACAATGGCTACCAGCCAAAAAGAAACTACGCCGCCCAAGAGAATGAAAGCTCTCTGCCAGGCAGGTTTCTGGGAAAAGCTGTGAGAGTCCTCTACTGTTTTCTCTTCTCCACCCTCTCCAGGAATCTTAACAAAAGCACCAAAAGGCAGAAGATTTAAAGAATAGACTGTTTCCCCAAACTTCTTCGCAAATAATCTTGGAGGGTAGCCTATACCAAACTCATCCACTTTCACCCCGAAGTATTTAGCGACGACAAAATGGCCAAACTCGTGTAAAACCAGCAAAGTAATAATACTGAATAAAGCGATGAGAACGGTAACTATCATTTTAACCTTCTATTTCTTTTTTCTTGTTTTCTCCTACCTCCTCAATCTTCTCATTATACTCATCTACCAGCTCCTGAAGCTCCTCTTTAGCCCTAAACTTATCGTCCTCTCTGATTTCTCCTATCTTGGTCTTTTCTTGAATCTCAGACCAGGCTTTTTCCCGCCAGCGCCTCAAAGTCTTCCTGGCCTCGTCCTCTTTTTCTGAAATGGCAAGGGCTAAACTCTGACGATACTCCTCGCTCAAACTTGGAATATTAATGCGAATTACTTCTTTGTCAACAATAGGGCTTGCCCCCACTCCTGTTTTTTCAAGCGCTGCCACAATTCCCTCAATGTAAGACCTATCCCAGGGCTGAATGAGGATTTGCCTGGGTTCAGGAATGGAAATGGCAGCTAGCTGCGATAATCGAAAAGTCTTACCAAAGCACTCAACCGGCACATCCTCTACTAAAGCAGGGGTAGCCCTGCCTGTCCTGATTTTTGCCATTTCCCTGCTCAAAAACTCAATCACTTTGTCTAACTCTGGCTTAATTCTTTTAAGGATGTCTTTGTAGTTTTCCATCAAAGCTCCAACATCAAAATTTCCAAGGCTAAACGAGGATTAGCGTTGGTAGTCAACAGTAAATTCCTGGTACTCTGGATTAAATCAAGAATGTTCTTTAACCTGTCAAAAGAATAGAAAGGCTTTAGTTTTGGCTTCTCTACTTTTTCCAGTAAAATACCCCTGAAATAACTCAACCAGACGTCTAACATTTCTTTTAATTCTCCTGGATCTTGAGAAAAGGCTTTGGCAGATTGAAAGCGAAAAGCAAGGTCAGAAGCTGCTATCTTTTCCAGTCCCTTTCTCTTTAACAGAAAGTCTTTTAACTTCTGGGGTGCTTTAATAAAATCTAGAGCAAGACCAGGCCTGCCCAAAGAAATCTGGGTTATCTCTCGAGCTGCTCTCTGGGAAATGCCTTTTTTTAACAAATAGGCCTCAATCTCTGCTGTCTTTACTGGATAAAACTTAAAGGTCTGAACCCGAGAGCGAATGGTTGGGAAGAGGTATTCTGGGTGCTCTGAGATTAAAACTAAAAGAGACTTGCCTTTTGGCTCCTCTAAGGTCTTTAAAATGGCGCCTTGGGCTTCAGCATTCATTAAGTGAGCCTGATCAATAACTACTGCTTTCAAAGGAGCAGAAAAAGGCTTTAAAGACAATCTCCAAATTAAGTCTCTAATCTGGCCTATTTGAATCTCTTTTTCCATGGGCTCTACTAAAAGAAAATCTGGGTGAGACTTTTTCTCAAGGTCGTCTTGAAAAATAAAAGAAGCCCATTCCAAAGCTAGTTTCTTCTTTCCCAGTTTCTCCTGCCCGCTGAATAAGTAAGCGGAAGCTAACTGACCTCTTTCAGCTAAGCTTTTTAAAAACTGCCATTGTTTTTGGTGACCAATTATCATTTCTTTGACATAATACTCTTTTTATAAGCCTCCAAGTTCTCCAAAACCACCCCAGTTCCTTTGACTACGCAAAGCATGGACTCTTCTGCTAAAAAGCAAGGGACTCCAGTCTCTTGAGAAATCTTCTCTGCAATATTTCGCAATAGAGATCCCCCGCCAGAAAGAATCATTCCTTTGTCAATTATGTCAGCTGACAATTCAGCTGGTGTTTCTCTTAAGACAGTTTTAATAGCCTGGATTATCTCTGCTAGAATGTCAGAGGTAGCCTCAGCCATTTCGCTAGAAGAAACCCTAATGGTTTTGGGAAGGCCTACCGCTAAGTCTCTGCCCCTGATTTCCAGCTTTCTCTCTTCTTTCTCAGGAAGAGCAGTGCCTATTTTTATTTTAATATCCTCGGCTGTCTGCTCTCCCACTGCTAAATTATACTTTCTTTTAATATAGTCTGAAATGGCAAGATCCATCTCGTCTCCCCCTATTCTTAAAGAGTGGCAACTGACAATACCGCCCAAAGAGATAACGGCAATTTCAGAAGTGCCCCCACCAATATCTACTATCATATTGCCAGAAGAAGAATTAATAGGAATGTCTGCTCCAATAGCTGCCAAAATGGGCTCTTTGGCTAAGTAAATCTGTCTGGCTCCAGCATTAAGAGCTGCTTCTATCACCGCCCTTCTTTCGGTTGAAGTAATGCCAGCTGGCACTCCCATGACAATTTCTGGCTTCAAAAACCTCCAAAAGCCAGAGACTTTATCAATAAAGTATTTGAGCATTGCTTGAGTCACCCTGAAATCAGCAATCACCCCATCTCTCAAGGGGCGATGAACACGAATGGTGTCAGGTGTTCTGCCTGTCATTTCTTTGGCTTCTTCCCCTACTGCTAATATCCTGTTTTCTTCCAAAGCTACTGCTACGACAGACGGTTCTCGCAAGACTACTCCTTTTCCCGGCACAAAGACCAAAGAATTGCAGGTTCCCAAATCAATTCCAATTTTACGAATAAGCATATAGATTGACTTATTCTAACCTAAATTTCCAAAATTAGCAAATCTCTTTTCTCACCCATTTCTTAGTTATAGCTCTCCCAGGACAAGACTTGCTTTTATTGTATTCTCTGTGAAAATGAATGTCTTTTACGCTAAGATCAAACTTTTTTAACAAAGCTTTCAAAACAGATTTTGTATTCTTCCAAACCTTGCCAGAAGGCAGTTTCTCATCATATCTGCCCACCATTTCAATTCCAATGCTACCTTTGTTTCCTGCGTTGGCATGTCTTCCTTGTTCTGCAATATCAGTAAACAACCAAATGCCTTCTGGGGCGACAAACAAATGAGGCCCTGACTCCCAACCTTTTTTCTCATACATTTTCTTATAATAACTAACTGAAATTTTCCCCTTTTTCCATTGGGAAATCGTATCCCAAGTATGGTGGAGAACAATCTTGTCAATCTTCCTCTCAACCTTCTTTTTTAATATATATTCCCTAAACTCCTTTTTATCCAAACACTTATTAATAATTCTCATAAACATAAAGAAAATATAATATATAAATGCTAGGAATAATGGCAGTCTAGGAATAATGGCAGTCGGACTGCCATTATTATTCTAAGATTTCTTTTCGAATAAACTGGCGGTTCTTTTCGTAATATTTTAACCAATTGATGAAAAATTCTTCGTATTCTTGGGAGTTTTCAAAAAAGCTAAAATTATTGCCACTAATCAAGGAAGGAAAATTCTTGCCCCCCAAATAATCCAAATGGCTTGACCATCGATATTCTTCTTTAAGGAATTTTAGAGCTTTGGGAATTTCTGAATTGGTTAATCCTTTTTCTTTCCAGTCCGGCTTCCAGATATCTAAGGGGTTTGCGTGAATATAGCAGATTAATTGAAGAACCTGGGTGTCGTTGCCAACCTCAATCTTTTTGTATTTTCCCTGGAATAACACTCCATTCCTTTTATATTTTAAATTAAAAAAACTGGTAAATCCTCCTCCAAATTTCTGGTGAAACTTTGAAACGCCATTTTCAGCTTTCTCGTTCAAGAAAAGATGATAATGGTTCGGCATCAAACACCATACAATTAAATTTACCAATTTTTCTCTCGATTTCCTAAAATTAACATTAATTGCACCATTAATTGCAGTCGGAGTGCAATTAATCTGTTTAAGCTTTTGTTTCAAGTTAAATACTTTATTGGCGTCGTTAAACTCGTAGAGATCGTGAATGGCCCGAAAATAATCTTTATCTTCCAAAAATATTTTTCGTTTTTCTACTCCCCGATTATATGTGTGAAAAAATCCCGCCATAATAAACTAATTATACAATAATTGCGGTTGGAGATACAATAATTGCGGTCGGAGTGCCATTATTTTAGCAAAAAGAATAGCGCCCTACCATTTGGCAGGGCGCCTTTTATGCGTTTCTCGGAGGAGAGTTATGCTTTGGTCATTTCTTCCAAAACATCTACGAGCATTTCTGCCGCTTGGCCACGGTAATGCTCGTTAGGGCTGCCCGCTGCAAAGGCCTTCAGGCAAAGCCGGTGCATCCGTTTTCCGCGACCTGACACCAAACGGTTGCCGGGCGGACCTCCTGCCAGTTCCTGGAGTTCCTCGGGAGAAACCCAACGGAACTCTCCATAGAACTCTTCTTTCCAAGTGTAGGCGTAGGGATCAACACAAACCACAAAGGCCCAATCTGTTCCGCCTTCTCTGCCTTGAGCAGGCCCAAGTACTGCCGGATACATAGCCGGCATAATAGGGAGATGAATCTTAATCCCGACTTCTTCCATTACTTCCCGGGCCAGCTCTTCTCGGACGATGCGCTCGTCCAGGGCTTTGGCGTTGTTCTCTGCCTCAACGCCCCCACCTGGCAGATCCCACCCACCTGCCAGAGAAAGGTTTGGTGGCCGGCGTTTGACGAGGAGTTTTCCCTCTTCGTTGAAGATAGCCGCGAACAAACCTATCTTTGGTAGAGCTATTGCCATCTCGACACCTCCTATTCTGTTGTTAAAGATATTATATTCTAATAGATTGATTTCATTTTGTCAACCCCGTTAGAAATCCTAATTTGTCTGTGTTATGGTAGAATAAATCATTATAAATTTCTAACGGGGTCAATCGGGTATCATAAAAAGAGCTATGACCAGAAAAACCAGAACTTTTTTATTTATCATCTGTACTCTTTTGTTTCTTTTGGCTGCTCCAGCTGCTGTTTTGTATTCCCAAGGCTACAGAGTTGATTTTGATAATAAAAAGCTCAGTCAAACAGGCGGTCTTTTTTTAAAGACTCTGCCAAAACAAGCTGAAATCTATTTAGATGGAAAATTAGAAAAGAAAACTGACTTTTTCTTTGGTTCAGCCTTAGTTGAAAACCTTTTACCCAAAAGATACTTGGTAGAGGTCAAAAAAGAAGGTTTCTATTCCTGGACAAAAACCCTGGAAGTCAAGGAAAAGCAGGTGACCGATGCCAAGAACATAATCCTTTTCCCAGAAAACATTGAGCTCGAAACACTGAGCAGCAAAGTAAGTGCTTTTTGGTTCTCGCCCGACCAAAAGAAAATAATCCTGCTCGAAGAGAACAAGCCCTCTTCTCTCCCCTCGTCCCGCGAGCGGGATTCGGTGCTCGAAGAAGATAAAGAGCAACAAGGTTGGTCCTTAAAACTCTACGAAATAGAAAATAAAGTTAAAAGTAGCTTAATAGACAAAAGAAATATTTCAACCAGCCCGGTTGAGCTGTTTGGTTTGGAGTTTTCTGTGGATTCCAATGAAATCACAATAACCACCGGAATGGAAGAAGAAATAAGATATTTTAACTTAAAATTAAACAAATTTCCCTTAAATCTTACTCCAACTACCCCACCTTCCTTTCTTTCAAAAAACATAGTTGCTCTCAAAGAAATTGGAGAAGATATCTTTTCCTTTACCAATTCGGGCCACCTTTTTAAAAACCAAGGGAGATTAACCCAAACGCCTCTAACCTTTCTGCCAGAAACAAAATACAACCTGGCAGTCTTCCAAGACAATATCTTCTTACTGGAAGGAAAGAATCTCTACCAGTTCAAGCCAGAGACCCAGTC
>Ga0066637_10001525_pt1 | contig 15044 bp, 14 predicted proteins | sample CryGeyCG2014_020_FD_62737 | JGI IMG/M metagenome (GOLD analysis project Ga0066637, IMG submission 62737) | Groundwater microbial communities from aquifer - Crystal Geyser CG08_land_8/20/14_0.20 | ecosystem: Environmental > Aquatic > Deep subsurface > Groundwater | place: USA: Utah: Grand County...
TTTCCCCCTTAACGTGGCGAGCGTAGCCTCCCGCCTGTCGAGCGTGACGAAGCCGATCGTTTCCTTGACCTGTAGTATCTCTCGCAAAGGTTGAAGCACGAATTCTTGGTCGCAACGATACATGCGCACGGTTATCGGTTCTGGCGGCTCTATCCAGTAGAGCTGTATGTCCGAGATATCTTCCCGCCCGGCGACGTTTCCGCAGAAGATCGCCATGCCGTGCTCAGGTGGATACCTATGTTTGGCGGTGTAGACGCGGAGGAACTGTATCACACGTTCGAGTGCCCCCACCACGTTTTTGCGTGTCGTTTTAGATTTTATGTTGGAAGCAGTGCCCTGTTCATCGCGTAGCTGTTGCATCACCTTCGTGAGATCGAAATCTGGAGTAACGTAGACCGAGATCAACTCGGTCCCGCGCCCACGCTTGTCTGCAAGATCGTCGAGCAATCGCTTGAACTGGTAGCGCTTGCGACTTTCGTCCGTCATTTGACTCACAAGTAATCTTCTTACCGCGAGCGTTAATAGCATGTTGTCACAATAATTTTTGGCGATAGCATGAGGGCCACGATATGTTTTGGGGGATCGATAATGATCCCAGGACAGCCCGATGTGGACACGATTCGTACAGCGACCAATGTTTTGCGGGACCTCAAGAGGAAGGGCTACGAACTTCTGGTCGTGGTCGGCGGAGGCAAGGTGGCGCGGATGTACATCGACGTCGCACGTGAGTTCAAGGCGACGAACGCGTATTGCGATGTGGTTGGGGTGGATGTGACCCGATTGAACGCACGTTTGCTCATCGCAGCTCTGGGTGAAGTTGCGGAACAAAATCCGATAACGACTTTCGATGCCGCAGTCCGAGCGATGTTGCGGGGCAAGATCCCAGTCATGGGTGGCACGGTGCCTGGCCACACGACCGATGCGGTCGCGGCTGAGCTTGCCGATTCCAGCAGGTCAGATCTGTTGGTCTTTTTCACGAATATCGATGGCGTCTACACGGCGGATCCGAAGGTCAATCCTCGTGCAAGGAAATTGGGTACGATGGATTCGCATCAGCTGTTGGAACTTGTCAGAAGTGTAAAGATGGAGCCAGGCATCCAAGCGATAGTGGACCCTGTTGGAGCGAAGATAATTGACCGCGCAGGGATCAAGACTTTGGTGCTGGGAAAACACGAGATCCCACGCTTACAAAAGATTTTAGAAGGCGCGGAACACAGTGGTACCACAATAATGCCGAGGGAGAAACGTGGTCGAAGATCATAAGCATTGCGTGGTCTGCGGCAGGGCGATTGAGCCGGATAAATTTATCTGCTCTCCCGCCTGCGAAGAGGTGATGAAAAGATCCCAGAAGCAGGCGGCGCGGATGAGATTTCTGATGATAGGGATGTTTGTGGCGCTTTTCGTCGTACTAATGGTCGTGAGCTATTTGAGACAAAGTTAGGACATCCCTATCAAAATTTTTAGTGCTGGTTCAGAGATATCAATTATTTCCACTTTATGTCCAGCGCTCGCCGTCTCTCTCACCACTCTGACGTCTTCTTTGTCGATGGTGAATTTTTTCCCGTTCACGGCGATAGTTAGATCTCCAATCTCTAGTTTTCTTGCAACATCTTCTGGGTCGGCTTCTGAAATGGCGCGCAGCACAGCTTTCGCGTCGGAACGCAAGCGTGGCCCAATTTTAGCAAAGTTTGGTTCAATCGATAGGACTCGCTCGACAACCTTTGGTTTTTCCGTCGTCACCAGAAGTTCTCGAATCTTCATTGTGCCTCGTATGTCGTCTATGGCTTGCTCGAGAAGTTTCGCATTTTTTTCATCTGCAGCATATATCTCGACAGAAGGCAACTCGGCGCTGAGCGCTATCCCTTTCTCCGACTTGAATTGACGGATGGTGCTGACAACTAAATTTATGAGTTCTCCCAGCTTTTCTGCGGCTTCATCTATGAATCTATCGTCCGCGACGGGCCACTCGGAGAGGTGTATGCTTGGTTGAGTGTAATTCGAGGCAAAATAATTGTGATATATCTCTTCTGCGAAATGTGGAACGAATGGTGCGAGCAACTTTGCCGCCGTCAAGATAATTTTGTAGAGCGTGAATTTTGATGCTTCCGCGGTCAAGTCCTCGCCATAGAGGCGATGTTTTACCTCTTCGATGTACATGTCGCAGAACTCATGCCAGATAAAAGTTTGTACGGCGATCAACGCGCGGTTGAATTGAAAATCCTCCAAATATGCGGTGACTTCTTTGACCAGGCGATTCATCCTGCTCAATATCCATCTATCTGTCGGTCTAAACTCAAGTTTTGATGGATCGGCGGTTGTGATGTTTACACTTTCGAAATATGGACTAGCGAATCGCGCGGCGTTCCAAAACTTGCGCATGAATTTGTAACCGAACTCGACGTCCTTCCAAGCGAATGGAATGTCGGAGCCAGTGGAAGCGCCTATCGCGGCCCACTGCCTCAATGCGTCGGCCCCGTATCTTTCTCGAGCTTTCGTGGTGTCGACGTAGTTGCCAAGAGATTTGTGCATCGCCCTTCCGTCCGCCCCCAAGACCATGCCATTGACCAGCACGGTTTTGTATGGAACCTCGCCGACCAACGCCAGAGTGCGGACGAGCAAGTAGTAATCCCAAGTTCTAATTATGTCGGTGCCGTTCGGTTGAAGATCGGCGGGAAAGAGTCGTTTGTCTAAATTTGGCCATCCAGCGTGCGCAAGTATTGTTAGAGAGCTGTCCATCCAAGTGTCGAGCACATCCATCTCTGGGACAAATTTATCGCCACTACATTTTTGGCATTTTTTATGAGGTTCATCTTTCGATGGGTTCACCGGTAACTGATTTTCGTCTGCGACCACTGGAGAGCCGCACTTTGAACAATACCATACAGGGATAGGGGTCGCAAAAATGCGCTGTCTCGATATCACCCAGTCCCAGTCCATCGCCTCGGCCCACGCTATGAGGCGGGCGCGCATGTGATCGGGGACCCAGCGCGCGCGCATGGCGCCTTCTATCACATCCTCCTTGAGATCGAGGACGCGCATGAACCACTGCTTTTTTGTTAATATTTCGACAGGCGTCTTGCAGCGCCAGCATACGCCGACGCTCTGTTTGAGTTTTTCCTGTCCACTCAACAGCCCACTTGTCTTGATTTTTTTGAGCACGAGTTCTTTGCACTCGGCAAGCGAGAGCCCCACGTACTCTCCAGCGGCCTCGCTCATGCGGCCACGCTCGTCGATGGCTTTTATGACGGGCAGCTTGTAGCGCATGGCCCAGCGGACATCCGTCTTGTCGCCGTAGGTGCATATCATCACCACGCCGGTGCCGAACTGCGGGTCGACCTCGCGATCCTCTATGATTTCTACGATTCGACCGAATACCGGAACTTCGAGTTTTTTCCCGACATATTTTTTGTAGCGTTCGTCATCGGGGTGGACGGCCACTACGACGCAGGCGTGAAGATACTCCGGGCGCGTCGTTGCGATGGTCAGAAAATCGTCTTTTCCAACAATTTTGAACTTGATATAGTTCAGCGAGCTATCGCGGTCGTCGTACTCGACTTCGGCGTCGGCTATCGCCGTCTCACATCTCGGGCACCAGTTGACCGGATGCTCGCCGCGGTAGATCAAGCCCTTGTTGTAGAGCTGAACGAATGAGAGTTGCGTCTTGCTGTAGTAGCTGGGGTCCATCGTGCGGTATTCTGTCGACCAGTCCATCGAGAAGCCCAGCGAGTTCATCTCCTCGCGCATGTGGGCGATGTTCTCCTCGGTGAGCTTGATGCAGAGCTCGCGGAATTTTTCAGGAGGGAGGTCGCCTTTGCGGATGCCGTAGCGCTTCTCTACTTGTACTTCCGTCGGTAGACCGTGACAGTCCCATGCAGGCCCCATGAAATATTTTCACAGAGTTCCCTGGGGAAACAACACGTTGAAGCCGCGCATCCGCTTGTAGCGTGCGACGATATCGAAGTATGTCCAGTTGAACGCCGTCCCCATGTGAAATTCTCCGCTCGGTTCCACCCTATTAGGAATATGGCGGCGGAGTGTCGATCACATAGGTTGGTGTTTTTGCATCTTCTTTCTTGAATCTATATATGTCTAGCTCGCTCCATCGTTGTTGCCATTTTGGCTCTACTTCGAGCGGGTTGTAATCTTTCGGAACTTCCATTTATGCATACACCTCCTTGTTAGTTTTTACAGGTTATCTTATATCTCTGTATCCCATTTTAGTAATAACATATTTTGACAATATTGATTCTTTCGATTTTTTGATATATCGCCCTCTACTAATTTTATGAATATATCCCCGGTCAGACATTTCTCGCAAAGCCACGATCGCTGGCATTGTCACTCGATTTGAATTAGGAACTTGGCTGCCACCTAGCCTCGTGGATATCATTGCCGCATCAACATACCCATGCTTTAGTTGAAGGTCATTAAGAATTGGCAGAATATATCGTTCATAGCGTAAGCATTGCTCAGCTGCTTTGTTGAGTGCGGCAGATTTTCTCGCGATTCGGAACCCAACTTTTCTGTTGTATTTAATCAAATTATCTGGACCACTAATACGGAGTTGCCATTTAGCCCGTAATTTTCCATTAAGAGTTTGATAAATCTCTAGCGGGTGAACTGTAGAAGTTATGTTTAGCCTACTGAGAATCTTTTGTTCGTCGAGGATTATTTTTGGTGGATGATCCGTGGCATATTTTTGAACACTGTCTTGCAAACGACTGAAGGTAATCCTTTCATTAGCTTCAAGCTCGATTTTGGGTAGAAGTCCAGTAATGTCAGTAGAGCGTCGCCAATAAATGCCGTATAAATTATGCTGTGGATGATAAACAACGTGCCCTTCATCATCTCCTGTTTGTTGGAGCCAAGCGATCCATATAGTTTCTTTTTCACTTTTCATCACAAACTCGGGAATGCCGTGATAACTCTCAGCTTTGGGGCTAGTCATCACTCCTACGATTAACAAAATATCACGCACAACAGTGGGATAAATCAGATAAGTGTCTTTGCTGAAATTAACTCTATATGTTTGAGCATTTCCTCCAAAAGCAGCGATTGCATCATCGATAGCGTTCTGTATTTGTTCTGGATCTTCTTTGGCAAAATAGATTAGCGATCCATAACCATGACGAGGCCCATAGCTTCTAGTTAGAATATCATCTCCACAGGCTCTAGCGGCTGTTCGCACGAATGCAGGGTGGTAAATGTCAACAGGCAGGTGAGGGTTATGTATCCCTCGCCCATGTTTTGGGCCTATCCATATCATGTGTTTTTGGGCAGCATCCAGAGAAAACATTGGATTATACGTGTTCAAAAAATTTAACAATTTAATCAGTTTGTCTATTCTGATACGCCTACAATATTTGAGGTGATAGAAAATACTTTTTGGATTGCCACATAATCTAGCAGCTTTGGTGAAATTATTACTCACCAGATTTTTTATTACATTACAGATCAATTGTACATATTGCTCTGATAATACAACAAATGTTTGTTTCGGAGGCAGATCCCAGAAATTTATTGTGTGTAACAAACTTATCCCGCGTGGTCCTGTTAGACTGTATTTAAGCGTCTTTGGGGGAGGGAGAGGTCAGTGAAAGTAATATTTAAAATATCTTCTTTAGTACTTGTGGTAACTCAGTAAAACTATGAATTTCAAAATCAAAGTCATCGTTTGATTTTTCTCGAGCAAATTTAATTGTTTTGATACCTATCTCAGATGCCGGGCGAAGATTTTTTGACCTGTCGTCTACAAAAACACAGTCTAAAGGAGATGATTGGATTCTATTTAACAGAACATTGTAAATTCTTTTGTCAGGTTTACGATATCCGACTTCTCCACTTACAACAACGATTTTGAATAGCCTGTTTAAACCGAATTTGGTGCATAGATAGTTAGACCATTCTTTCACATCATTACTCAATATCGCTAGAAAATAATTTTTTGTCAATGGTTTTGCAACCCCAATAAAATCAGGATCTATCTCCAAGCACGTATCGAGATACTCTCTCTCAATTTCTAGATATTCGTCACCAAAGCCCAATTCTTTCCAGAAATCGAATGATGAAATCTCTCCTAAACTTGCCCTTAAATACATTTCATTGATTTTCTCTGCAGAGATCATTTCATTTCTTTTTTGAATATATGGCACGAGTAAATCATTCACATCATCTGTAACTTTGAAAATGACGCCCATCATATCTAGAATAACCCATTTTGGCTCTACTTCGAGCGGATCGTAATCCTTTGAGACTTCCATTTAAACCAACCAAGAATCAGGGGCCGAAAGGAAAACATCGATTAGATCGCGTGGAGATTGTTCTATTTTTTCCTTGCCTTCTTCACGGCCCGCATGTATTTTTTTACTCTAGATATATCGACAGGATTTTCGTTCACCCCACCTTTTTTCAGGTCCGTCCCGACGATGATCCCGTCGGCATATTTTAGAAAATCTTTGACATTTGCAGCAGTGGTGCCGCTCCCAACGAGCACCGGCGTGTCCCCAGCAAATTCTTTGGCCTTCTTGACTTTCTCCAGCTCGGGAGCCCAACCAGTCAATTTTCCGCTGACGATGAGCGCGTCGGCGAGATATCGTTCGGTCCACAGTATATGTGTTTCCAAATCGATGCCGGGGAAAGGCACTGAATGTTTTTTGTCGACATCGGCGAAGATCTTGATGTGTTCAGCCCCCAAGTGTTTTCTCAACCTCAACAGTTCTGCAGCGCAACCGTGGTCAAATTCACCCGTGTCCCAGACCCTTGCTCCCGCCAAAAGACAAATCCGAACGAATTTCGCTCCAGAAGCAACCGCGATGGATAGCGTCACCTTTCCACCGTTGTGGATGACGTTTATCCCCGTTGGAAGGTTGGTGTTTTTGATTACTTCCCTCGCCACGACGGCTTGTGCAGTCATCTCCTCTGGTGGCACATCCTCTCCGACGTAGTACGGATGGTCCCACATGTTCTCTACCATCAGCCCGTCAACGCCGCCCTCCTCGAGATTTTTCGCGTCGGCAAGAGCTTTCTCGATGATGGTATCCATGCCATAAAAATCGTAGCCTGGTGCGCCTGGCAAGGGTATCAGGTGGACCATCCCTACTATCGGTTTATCCACCGCGAAAATTTCTTGCAAATTTTTCATTTTCACATTATCCATTTTTTCTTTCCACTCCACCATGTAGAAACACCCCTTTGTTTTTCATAGTGTGATAGAGTAATAAATTTGTTGTTAGATTCAACTCGTGACTTCATTCAACGTTGGCGAAACTTTCTGGTTTTGGTCGCGCGAACGCCTCCAAGCCGGGCTGCTTGGCCGGGCGCTTCACCTTTATTTCTTTGTCGATGTTTACGCGCAGGCCGGCGTATCCAGGAGTCGTCTGGACACCGGTCTCCTCTTTTATCCGAGCCGCCTCCTTCTCAGGACTGTGCTTGAGGAAGAGCATAACCATGTGCATCATGACCGCCAGCTCCGGCTTCACCTCCTTCAAAAGCGAGATGAGGTCATCCGAGCAGAGGTGCCACTTGATGCGCATCGCCAGAGGCCTCGTGACGTTTGCTATCAGGATCCTGGAGTTTTTGAAATTTTTCGCAAGTCCATAGAAATATTGCGTGTCTCCAGTGTAGCCGATTATCCCATCTTTCGTGTGAATCTTCAATCCAAACGCCGTCGGGTCGCTGTGTTGCGCTGGTGTAGCTTCAAGCTCGAGTTCATTGAGCTTGTAGGTTGTTCCTGGTTTCATATGGATGATCTCCGCTGGTTTTTCTTTGTGATAGTTTGAGATCGCTGGACCAAATTTTCCCATTCCTTTGAGCACGCTTTCGCTCCCCACGAATGCGCCGCGCTTCTTCGTCATGTGTTGGGTCATGGCTTCGATGAGCACCTCGGCATCGCAGTAGTGGTCGGGGTGGCAGTGGGTGACGACTACGCAATCGAGGTCAAGTGGACTCAGGCCGTGCTGGTGCGTGAGGAGGAGCGCTCCTGGGCCGGGGTCGACGTGTATCCTTGCGGTGTCATGAATTCGAAATCCTCCCGTGTTGAAAATTTGATCGATGGTCATGTAGCGCCCGCCGCCGCATCCCAGAAACACGAGTTCTACCACGTTGTCACCGCAAGAAGTTAATTGGTAATATCTATCTCCGATTTTCCCTTACGTAACCGATTATTGCGTTATCAATTAATTTTGGTATAGAAGTGGTGAAATTTTCTTTATTTTTTCTTTTCCAATAAATAGTTTCAATGCGATCTACTTTTTTACAGATCAAATAGAATCCATCAAATACTTCTAAAAACATGTCTTTCTGCTTTTCTTCTGATTTTGGTATGTAGAGTTCCTTGACGAATTTTTCTTTATAAAAGAAATTTATGGTATGTCTTCTGTCTATGGGTGGAATTAAATCAGGCAAGAGATGATGTAGTGTTTTAGAATTTCCAACTAATTTAGGTCTTTCCATTACTTCTGGATTTTTAGTTTCTTTTTTCATTATTTCTAAATTTTCAAAGAGGTTTGATAAAGTTGGTTTTATTTTTTCCTTGTCATTATCATCTAATTCATGTAATTTAAATTTAGTTAATTTTTCTAACGTATCTATATTACTTCGGATATTTTGTTTAAAATTTTCAAAATCTTCTAATAACGCACTTTTAGTCATCCTGTGCATACCCCAAGAGGCCAAAGTAGCGTAGATACGTTCGATAAACATATCCTCTTTTTCCAATAATTCTCGATAATCTTTTGTGTTTCGAATCATGTAAAGAACTCTTCCATGAAAATAGACACTTGGACCAGAAAAAGGATTTTTATAATATTTATCGACGAAAGACTCAAACTTCTTTGTTAATTTTTCGATTCTAGTTTCAACGTTCATAATTCTCGTTCATAACTATAGACTCACAACCTTAAGTTAATTTTAATCCTGCGTTTTTTGTGCACAAAGTTCAAACTAACGCCTGAGCTTCGGCAAGGGTTGGTCGAGCTTTTTTAGACCCTTCTTCGCGTCGACGATGAGCTTCTTCAGGACCTCCTTCGCTTTCTCGTCCTTCGTCACCTTCAGCGAGTTCCTGGCAAATTTTACCACATCCTCCAAGTGGCGCTCGGGCTTGAAATTGCGGTCCCCCCAGTCGAAGATCGCGCAGATGTTGCCGGGCAGGAAGCCTGTATCGTAGTCGCCGTATGTCATGGTGACGCGCTTTTTTGTCTCCTCGGGCAACATCGCTTCGCCAGCCTTTCTGAAGAGTAGATCGGTGCCGTTGTCCGCCAGACCGAAGAGGCCCTCGGCGACGAAGAGGTGGATGTCGAAATCCGGCCACCACTCGCGGAACCGTTTCTCCCACTCGAGCAGCTTGGTGCAGCCCTTGTAAGAGGCGGCGATGCTGAAGACGAGCAATTTTTGAACATCGTAGTCCCGTTCCCTGAGCTCGCTGCGCGTCGCTGCCAACGTCTGACTGAGCGAAACGCCTGTGGCTATTGTGTCGCCCGTGAAAAGGACGCCGTGTTCTGGGAGCGCATCGAAATTCGTGTAGAAGATGTAGGCGCCGAACTCGCCCCCGGAGATCCTGAATCGCCTAGCGCCGACGAAGCAGCGGGGCAGGTAACTGTTGAAGAGCTGCTCGAACGCCTGATCGAAGCCGTAGCCCAAGCTCCCGCGCAACACCACGATTTCGCTGATGTCGCGGGTGCTCAGCTTCTTCAGCCCAGGCAAGGTGTTCCAAGCAACCTTCAAAAAAGTCTTGCTGCATTCGAGCGCGAGGTCCCGAAGTTCCATGCCGCAGACCGTCGGATCGTACAAAATTTTTCTGGCCGGGGGCATGCACACGATGTGGGTGTTCTTCGGCAATTGGAGATGTTCGACCTTGTAAATGCTGGAGCCGGCCACCGTCCCGATCTTTTTTGGATTGGTCACGCGAGCACCGTTGAATTTTCTCATCACATCTATTAAAGTTCGCCAGCTCACGCAACTATCATAGATGTTTCCGTGTTTCTGATTCCGGGAATGGCTTGGATCTTGCCGACGACCTTATCGCCTATATCCTTCAGATCGGCCGCTTCGACCCTCACGACTATGTCAAATCTTCCCGTTGTCGCGGCGGCGAATTTTACCCCAGGTAGCTTTTTGACCTCATCTAAAATCTTTAGCGCCTTACCAGGGTCGGTGCGGATGTACACGATTGCTTGCATTTTCCAGCCTCCTCAGTTTTGGTGGACCGGGCGGGATTTGAACCCGCGACCTCTCGCTTGCGAAGCGAGCGTTCATGCCACTGAACTACCGGCCCCAAGCTAATGTTTGTTTTTCAGTTAAAAACTACTCCTTCCACTTGAATAATAGAAATCCAAGGATGAGGAAAAACAGAGCGAAGCCGGCCAAAACTGCGAGCGAGGGCACTATATCGAGTAGACCTTTGCCACGGACAATCACGTCTTGGAAGGCGTTCATGGCGTGGGTGGTTGGGAATATCCGTGCGACGCTCTGCATAAATCCTGGCATGATTTCGATCGGGAACCATAGCCCTCCAAGCGCGGCGGCTGGAAATGTGAAGGCCTGCACAGCCCCGCTGGCTGCGTCCGGGGAGCGCGCGAACGTCGATATCAGGAGCCCGAGTCCAACGCCAAATACGATCACGATGGCGCTGATCAATGCTAAAAGTAGATAGCTACCTGCCACTGGCATGCCGAACACGAGGATTCCGACCCCGAAGAACACCATCGTCTGCATACATCCGATGGCAAATCCACTCAGGAGCTCCCCGCCCAGAAAACTCGGCTTGCTGATCGGCGTGAGGAGGTTGCGTTTGAACGTGCCAGTTTTTCGCTCTAGGACGATCCTAGTCGATGCGCCTATCCCACCTACCATCAATATCATCATTATCCCCATCCCAGGGACGTACTGTTGGGCCGCGTTCCATTCCTTGTACCCGCCCCGGACGCTCTCTGTGGTGATTGGCGCCCCCATTCCGAAAAATTGTTGGGTGACTCCTTCGACTATTTGCACGGCCGTGGTCGCCAACTCCCCGCGGGTTTCATCGTAGATGAACCGTGCATTTTCGGCGCCAGCGCTAAATCCGCTCGGGACGATCAGCACGCCCACATCTTTGCCATCTAGCACCCTAGCCTCGGCCTCCGCGACGTTTTCGAGCTTCTCAATATTGAAGACGTTTTCAAGCACGGATATGTAGGTGTTGGCCAGCTGGCCGTTGTCCTGCTGAACTGCGAGTATATTTATCCGAACGCTACCTCGACCACTGAACGCCAAGCTGAAGACCATGATGAGCAGTAGAGGAAACGCGAATGTCCAGAACAGACCCATCCGATCCCTAAAGAAGAGGCGCAAGTTTTTGTCCGCGATCGTCAAGGACTTCATCCTAATCCCTCAGAGTTTTACCAGTCAATTTTATGAACACGTCCTCGAGCGTCGGTTGAGCGATGTGTAGCGAGTCTATCGAAACGCCAACATCGGTCACCGCCCTGACGACTTGGCTGAGCACGCTATCGGCGGATGGCGTGAACAATCTCAAGCCCTCCGGCGAGCGAACCACTTTCTTGACGCCCCGAAGCTTTTTCAGCTCGACCATCAGCTTGCGCGGAACTTTCACGGCCTTGAGCTCGATAGTTTCGAGCTTGCCCATGGAATGCTTGAGCGCATCCGGCTTGTCGAGGGCAATGATCTTGCCGTTATCCATGACGGCGACTCGGTCGCAGAGATAATCTGCTTCGTCCATGTAATGCGTGGTCAGCAAAATCGTAACTCCCTTCGATTGGAACCGCTTGATGATTTCCCAAACGGCTAGCCGCGCTTGAGGGTCGAAGCCGGTCGTCGGCTCGTCCAGAAAGAGCACCTTTGGCATGTGGACAAGTCCGACAGCCAGGTTGAGGCGGCGTTTCATGCCACCAGAGAAGGTCTTGACGCGGTCGTTTGCTCTATCTTTGATCTGCACCATCACAAGTAGCTCATCGATCCACTTTCGAAGTTTTTTACCCTCTACACCTTGAAGCTTCCCGAAGTATGCCAGGTTCTCCGCGGCGGTCAGATCGTCATATACCCCAGCCTCCTGAGTCACGACCCCAATTATCTGACGAACCTCCTTGGGCTGTTTCTTTATGTCGTATCCGCCGACGATTGCTGTGCCTTCGGTTGGGGGCAGAATTGTTGAGAGCATGGCCACCGTCGTGCTCTTGCCGGCTCCATTTGGGCCAAGTAGGCCGAAGAGCTCGCCCTCTTCGATGGTCAAGTTCATGTTGTTGACGGCTTTTCTACCATCGAACATTTTCGACAGGCTTCTGGTTTCAACTATGGACATAACAATCTACTCGCAGATTTACTGTACATGCTCTTAAAAATTTAACCATAGCCAAGCCTTCGCTGGGCAGGTGAACCGTTTGGCATATAAACCCCCTCGTTCAGATAAAATAGGATACTGAGAGGCTTCAACGGAAGCCGTTCAAGAGGGGCAGCCAAGCTGTTTCTTTTGAGATGTATCCTAAAAATAGGAGTGTATAAAATGGAACCAAGACGTTTCGGCCGCAGGGAAGGCTTCCAGCGCGAGATGCATAAGGCTACCTGCTCCGACTGTGGAGCGGAGACGGAAGTCCCCTTCAAGCCGACCGAAGGAAGACCTATATATTGTAGGGAATGCTTCCAGAAGCGCAGACCCGCGAGACCCCGATACTGAAGGCTTTTAATTGGGCCTAATTCTGGGCTGTTCGCTCGGGCTAGCGGTAGCTTTCTTGCGGCCTCAGAAAAAATTCAAGTGTGGTAGTCAATTCATAGCGGGGGCTCGTAGCTCAGCTTGTTTTTTCTTTAAGCAGACAATTTCCTGTAGAATGATGGTTTTACAAATTGCCGAGCCCAACGTTGCCCTCCGTATATCAATAAGTAAAGATCAACTATTGATGGTTTCAAGTTTCTGTTAACACAATATTTCTGTATGATTTTAACTACCTTCAAAAGATTCCGTTCACCTTTTTTCGATTCTACTATCCCAATCTCTTTTGAAACTTTCATGACTATTGTATCTGGTTTTATACAATCGTACCCGATATGCAAAAGGAAATGTAGTAAACTTGTCGTGTTACTAAAAAAGGCATGTCCATATTTATTAGTTCCTTTTTCAGATAGTTGAATCCTTGCCAGAAATTTTCAATATCAGATTCCTCTTTTAGGATAGTTGGTATTTTTGAAGTTTTGAGTAAATTTAGAAAAGAACCGTATTTTGATTTGATTAGCTGAAGTGTTTTTGCGCAGTAAACAATAGATTCAAGTTTTCGCGGAAATCTAATAGCTTTGATTTCTTCCCAATGAAGATTCTTTAGCTCATCAGGATCCAGTTGAGCAACTCTATCGACTTGAAAACCATGAAAAATGCGTTCAAATATTCCTTTGTTGAGCATATTAGATATCAAGTCAGATCGTGTATTTTGGCTGAATGCTATCAATCTAGCAAGTCGCCTTAAGACATCATCATCGTTTCGAATCACGTTGGGGGTTCTTTTCATACGCTCCTTAATTTCCTCTGAAAATTCTGGCTCTCTTCTTAAGGGATTAACTTTTTCAATGATTTGATCTATTGAACTAAATATTCGTTCAATTTCCATAGAGATGTATCCTCCCCAATTTTGGCATTTTATCCAACCACCACTTGAATTACACACCGCAGAATTTGAACTTGATTGTTGAGGGAGTATCATTTAAATTTCTGAGGACATGTTTAGTTGGGCCCGTAGCTCAGCTTGGCTGGAGCGCTCGGCTGATAACCAGTTGGGCAGCCACCGGGAGGTCCTGGGTTCAAATCCCAGCGGGCCCACCATTAAAAACTTTTGAGGTTAGTCAAACAATCTATGTGTGATAAGATGATCGATGAAAAGCTCTCGCGAATGAAGTCCGCGATCGGCGAATGTGGTAGCGCCGTGATAGCGTTCTCTGGCGGAGTAGATTCGTCGCTAGTTTGCGCTGTTGCCCATGAAGTTTTGGGTGGCAATGTTGTTGCAGTCACAGCTATCTCTCCAACATATCCTTCTGGAGAAATTGAGGTCGCAAAAAAAGTCGCTGGACAGATAGGCATCAAGCACATGGTCATAACCACGAATGAGCTCAGGGACAAGAACTTCACAAAGAATCCCGCCGAGCGATGTTACTACTGTAAGAGTGAACTTCTGAGAAAGCTCGATGGTGTGCGAAAAAAACTGAGATTTAAAAAGATCTTCGATGGGACAAATCGCGATGATTTTTTGGATTTCCGACCGGGGTTGCGCGCGGTGGAAGAATTCAACGTTTTAAGCCCCCTAGCGCTCGCTGGGATGACGAAGGAGGATGTGAGGAAGCTCGCCGTGCGGCTCGGCCTGCCGAGCGCCGACAAGCCCGCGACCCCATGTCTTGCATCGAGGATACCGTTCGGTCAAAAAATTACGCGAAGAAAGTTGCAGCGTATAGCAAAGGGCGAGGAGTTCATGCGCTCTTTGGGATTTCGAGTCGTGCGGGTGCGTGACCACGGCGATCTTGCGAGGGTGGAAGTTGGAAAGGATGAGCTGAAAAAAGCTAAAAAGCTCGAGGATAAAATTTGTGCAGCTTTGAAAAAGATAGGTTACATTCGGGTAGAACTAGATCCTCGTGGCTACCGCATGGGTGGCGCAAATCGACTGGAGTCAAGTAGATTCAACTTGGTTCGAGCATGAGATTTGCCGCTTCCTCTATCGTTGAAACTTCTTGGATTTGGAGCCCCCATCCCTGCTGTTGAGCGTAATCTTGCAAGTAAGAAATTGGCTTGTACTCCGTCAAAGCCCAAGGCCCTACTTGCTTGTAAACTTCGACATATTGACCTTTTGGGACTAGAAAAAGCGTCGCACTATTATCGTGTGCGGCCTTCGCCTTCGCATAGACGCCGCCGATCAGCCCGATGGTGTGGTCCGCCTGAACTGTGCCAGTAATTATCACATCGCTTCTGACTCTGCGATTTTCGATTGCTGCTATCGTCAAAACTGTTGTCGCCGCTCCTGCGCTCGGCCCATCGACGGCTTGGATCTCAATTGTTTGCTCTGTCGGTACAGATATTAAGA
>Ga0066637_10001526_pt1 | contig 15039 bp, 13 predicted proteins | sample CryGeyCG2014_020_FD_62737 | JGI IMG/M metagenome (GOLD analysis project Ga0066637, IMG submission 62737) | Groundwater microbial communities from aquifer - Crystal Geyser CG08_land_8/20/14_0.20 | ecosystem: Environmental > Aquatic > Deep subsurface > Groundwater | place: USA: Utah: Grand County...
TTAAACCATTGAAATTTATTGTTTTTTATATAACTAAATCCTGCCATATACCACAGTCCCTCTTTTGATTTTGGGGTCAACTTAGAATAGCTATTTTTTTCTTCAAACAAAGCTATTTGTTTTCTAGTTTTATCTACATACAGGCCTTTAAAATTCAGATAATCAAAGCGGGACTTATCTTTAGTGGTTAATCTTTCGTAATTTTCCCGTGAATTGGCAATAAAGAAATTATATCCGCCGGCATCGTTACAAAAAATAAAATATTTAAATAAAATACGATTTCTAATAATCCAAGGCGTAAGAATTAAGCAGCAGGCAAATAATAATATAAAAGACGCTTTTAAAAAAAATCTAAATCCTGCTTTGATTTTAAAAATCCATAACATAGCCAAAGAGATAAAAATAATAAATACCGGCCTTGTTAATATAGCGCAGCCTATGGCGAGTCCGGATAAAAAAAGAATCTCAAATCTATTTTTCAATTCTCTGAATTTTAAAAGAAAATATATTGAAATACATGTTAAAAACAGAAAAAGCGGCTCTGTCTGTAAATCAGTTGTTATTAATAAAAAATAAGGGTGCAGTGAAAATATGGCAGCGGCAACAAGGGCTATCCTTACAGGCAAAAAAATAGCTGCTATCTTAAAAAGGACATAGGCTGTAATCGTAATCAAAAACACCTGGACTATTTTAACCATTAGATAATTTTGAGGAGAAAAGATATACAAAAAAGAAAGAAAAAATGGATAAAAAGGCGCTCTAAAAAATGGCATACTTGAACTTGTCGGAAACCTATGTTCATTTAACAAGCTCATAGCTGCTGCATTATAATCAGAAGCATCTCCAAAAGTAACAATTAAATTGTTTATATTGAAAATGTAAATTAACTTAAAAAACAAACCTGCAATTAATATAAGCAGTAAAACTTTATTCCCTGATTTATTTTTCATAAACGATTACTAATCCACAAATTTATATTTTATCAGAGCCCATATCGCGCTAACAGCATGATACCATCTTATTTTCTTTCCTTCCGAATAATCCCTGCCATAATATGAAATAGGCAGTTCATAAACCCTGCATTTCTTTTTAAATATCTTTGCTGTTAATTCAGCCTCAACTGTGAAGTCTCCGGACTTTATATTTATATCTTTAATAACCTCTCTCTTAAAAACCTTATACCCCGTTTCCATATCAGTCAAGGTAGTGTTATATAATATATTAGTAAATAGTGTCAGGATATTGTTCCCTACCTTATGCCAGAACATATAAACCCTCTGCGGCCTGCCGCCTGACAAACGTGAACCATATACTACATCGGCATGGCCCATAATTATAGGCTCTATAAGCCGCGCATATTCTGCAGGATCATATTCAAGGTCCGCGTCTTGGATTATAACTATATCACCACTTACATGAGAAAATCCTGTCTTTAACGCGCTGCCTTTACCTGAATTCTTATCATGGAAAAATATTTTAATGTTATCTTGCTTTATCTTCTCTAATATCTCGCGCGTAGAATCTGTAGAGCAGTCATCTACAATAATTATTTCTTTGTCTATATCTATATTCTGAACTTTATTTACAATATCTATTATCGTTTTTTCTTCATTAAAAACAGGGATTACCACGGATATCTTCATCATACCCTCCGAAACTTATTGAAAAAATTTAACCTTTAAGATCGCTAAAATAGCAGGTATTATATCCATAGCTCTGATTGTCTTGCCTTCTTTATGTGTTCGCGGCTTATACCACAAAGAAACCTCTCCGATTTTATAACCATATTTACAAAGCTTACTAACCAATTCAAATTGCAAGGCCTGGCCATTAGATTCACAATTTAACTTTCTCAAGACCTCTGTCTTAACAAGATTAATTCCTATAACATCTGTAAAATTTTTACGAAAAAACAGGTTAATCAAAAATGTAGCTATAATAGTGCCAAGCCAGTATGGCCTTTCCTTGATAAGCTGAGTCCTTGAAACCCCCTTTCTTTCAAGAAGCCTGGAACCTAAAACCGCATCTAAATTTTCTTTTTCCATCTTATCTATCATCTTATAAACATCATCCATCTTATATTCTAAATCTGCTCCTGGGCCATAAAGATAATCGCCTTGGGCCAAACCTATACCCTCGCAGGCGGAATAACCTGCTCCAAAGTTTTTAGAATGTAACACTATTTTTAATACTTTGTCATTTCTTAATCCTTCTAAAATTTCTCTTGTGCCATCAGTTGAGTAGTTATCAATAACTATTATCTCTTTATCAATATTAATAGCCCTTGCTTCTTCAATGGCTTTAAGTATAGTCCTTTTTTCATTAAAACACCCTATAATAATCGTTAATTTCATATCTCCTCTTTAAAAAATTTATCAATTGTTTTCTTAATATATTCAAGCATCCCTAAATTAAGTCCAGGATAAACCCCTACCCAGAATAGATTATTCATCACTAAATCTGTATTTTTTAAATCCCCAACAATTCTGCACTTTATATTCTGATATGCTGGCTGCCTCAATAAATTTCCTCCAAAGAGCATACGTGTAGCAATTCTATTTTTCTCTAGATATTCAACAATATCATTCCGTTTAAATGTCGCATCTTCTCTTACTAAAAGTGGGAATCCAAACCAGCTTGGCTCAGAATATTGCTCCGCTTTTGGAAGCATGAAATGTTCTTCATATTTTTTAAAGACATTAAAAAGATATTTGAAGTTTTCCTGGCGAGCTTCAATAAAACGCAGTAATTTTTCTAACTGCGCTACTCCGATTGCCGCCTGCATATCAGTAACTTTAAGGTTATATCCAATATGAGAATACACATATTTATGGTCATAACCGTATGGCAAATCTCCAAATTTCTGCGTAAATCTCTTATGACATGTGTCATCATGGCCTGTCTCACACCAGCAATCCCTTCCCCAGTCGCGGAAAGACATAATTATCCTTCGCAGTAACAAATCGTTTGTTAAAACAGCTCCTCCCTCTCCCATGGTTATCATGTGAGGCGGAAAAAAGCTGCAGGTAGAGATATCACCGAATGTCCCTGTATATCTGCCCTTATATTTTGATCCAAGACTATCACAGTTATCTTCCAACCAAAATAAATTATATTTTTTAACAATCTTTTTTACGCTAGTTATATCTATAGGGTTCCCAAGTGTATGAGCTGTAAATATAGCTTTTGTTCTTTTAGTAATAGCTTTTTCTATTTTCTCTGCCTGGATATTATACGTTCCAAGCCCCACATCAATAAATACAGGCACAAGATTATTCTGAAGTATTGGATTAAGTGTTGTAGGAAAACCGCAGGCCGTCGTAATAATTTCATCTCCTGGTTTTAACTGCCTGCTTTTTAATAGAGGAGATGTCAACGCTGTAACCGCTAAAAGGTTCGCGGACGAACCGGAATTAACCAAGAGGCAATATTTGACCCCGAGAAATTCCGAAAACCTTTTTTCAAACAATCCAGCATATCTGCCCGCAGTTAACCAGAAATCCAGTGATGAATCAACCAGATTTATTAATTCTCTCTGGTCATAAATTCTTCCGGCATAATTAATTATATTTTTACCAGCGATGAATTTTTTATTTGCACTCTCACTTTTATATAACTTTTCAATTAATTTAAATATTTTTTTTTTGATTTTATTTTCTGATTTCATCTAAAAAATCCTCGCTTGTAAATACTTCAGAATAAGGCACAGGAAGTGGTTTGCCGTATATTTTTTTAACCTCATAGTCATTGATAAATTTTCTGTCTTCCGCGATAAGACAAGTATTGACATATTTCCCAAAATATTTAATCTTCATGCCTCTTTCAATAATGTCTTTTAATGGTTCCTCAAAAAAGTTTCCCAGTGAAACATGAATATATGGACATGGCATCACATCTCCATACTTTGTAATAGAGACCATTCTTTTAACTGCTATGCAGCCTAAATTAAGGCCATATGATGGGGTCAAATGCGTAAATACATTATACTTTTTCTCAAGTTCTCTTAGATAATCCATATCGTCTCGAGTAACAAGAACATTATAATTACCTTCCCACTCTCCAACAGGCTTTGCATAAGTTACAAACACTCCTATTTCCTTTTTCTTCGCAAATTCCAAGAATTCAATAAATTCTTCTGATCTAATTCTCTGCTTAGTAACTACAGTAGCTAATATAATATTTAATCCTGCGTCTAAAGATGCATCAATAGCTCTTATGGCTCTTTCATGCGAGCCCGGTTTGCGTCTGAATTCATCATGTTCAGTGGCGGAAAAGCTATCAAGGCTTAACTGAATTTTGTCAACACCGATACTTTTTAAATGTTTTGCCCTTTTTTCATCCAAAAACCATCCATTTGTATCCGAAACTATCCAAAATTTCTGAGGGTTTATAGCCTTAACTATATCATCAAAATCCGGAAATACCAATGGTTCGCCGCCTGTAATTACAATATGCGCCAGCCCCATTTCGTCAGCTTGCCGGGAAAGCTCTTTAACATTACTGATTGTAAAAAACCTATTCTCCTTTTTGCCTCGTAATTTAGTTACATCGCAATGCTGGCAGCGAAAATTACATCTGTAATCGTATTGAAATTGAATTATAGCTATGCTTTCTCCCTTTTTAACTTTTTCATCAAATTTCATAATTTTTTTATAGACATAGGGTTTTTCTTTTTTTAGCAAGCCTCTTTTTTCAATTTCGCTTGATTTTAGTTGACCTTGTTGGGTTGACATGATGTTTGCCTCCTTTATCTAAAGAACTCCAATCGCAATGAATTATGGAGAAATCTTATGTTAAACCTTCTCCAATCCAAAATCCCTCAATATAGCAATCCTTATCTTTCTATCAAACTTCTCTCGTATAATCCTTGCCACTTCATCGGAGTAGCTGGCTGCTATGACAATAACAGCATCTACCGGGTCTGAGACAAGTGTGTCAGGAGAAACTATGCGAACATGCGTGGCTGGCGTATATTTGCCCTGTTTAAATGGTGCAGAATCAACTACATACTTGATTTTGTCGGTCAAGTTTATTAAAGAAATAATTGCCAGTGCCTGATGACCGGCACCCCATATGGCTACCTTTTTATCCTTAAAACGACGAATATATCCTTCTATTTCGGTCTTAAGTTTCACCTGATGCTTATAAAAATGTGACAAATCTAACTTTAACCTCTTCCTTACAACAGCAGAAATTATGTAATCATGCCACACTTCATTACAGCCAATAATTTTAAAGCCATTTAGCCCTAATGTCGCATTTAAAGTTTCCTTGGTAAAATAAAATAAATGGTCGGTTATAAATTCAGAGAAAAGTTTATTTTGCAAAATCATATCAAAATTCGGCACTTCAACAAGCCCTACAGCATCATCTGCCAAATTGTTATATATTCCTCTAAGAGTCGAATTTGGGTCAGGCAGGTGTTCAAGAAAATTCAATATAAAAAAGGCATCAAATGGGGCGTCGTTTAACCTATCAGTACTGCTTTCAATAAATCCTTTTGAAACATTAAAACCATTTTTGACACACTGCTTCACCGACTCTTTTGAATATTCCAATCCATAAACTTCTGCACCAGATTGCCCCATAATAGATAGATATTCTCCACGGCCACAGCCAATCTCAATAATTTTCTTTCCTTTGAGAAGAAACTTTTTAACAAATCTACTAAATTGCTTTCTTCGAAAATCTTTCATTTCCTCTGAAAAGCCAGCCGCACGTATAACTTCCTTATAATAAGGGACGGGTTTATTGCTCAGTTGCACCAATCCACAACCTGAACACTGAAAGACCTCCAGAATAACTCCTTTATCACTTTCCAGCCCATCTTTATCTGGGAAATATTGAGCAGTCCTTGGCATATTCTTGTATCTTAGCAAGGGTTGTTCAAAAAAATTCTGACCACATACTCTACACTTATTTATTGCCATAAATATTCCCTATATATTTTCTATACATTTCGTGGACATTTACCAAGTTTTTAGGACAAGAATCATGCCACTTAAGATAACCATTATCTTTGTCTGTTAAACCTTTGTTTTCAGGAACATATTTACTAGAGAGAAAACATTTGTACAGAAATGAGATAAAATGTCCTCTTGTATTTTGATCAAGAATAATTTCGTTGACTGCTATTGGAACCGGTTCAAATTCAACCACAGCGCCAATTTCTGTTTCTGCTACTTTTTGTATTCTTGCCTTCATGTATTCTTTGAACCGTATAATTCCCCCAGGCACATGCCAGCCTGCCCCGGAGAATTCATCATCCCTCCAAGCTAAAAGCGTCCTTGTATTTTCATCTTTAATAAGCAGGTCAACATTTACCATGGGGCTCATTCTGCTAATAAAAAGAAAAACCTCTTCGGGTAATCCTAAGCTGGGATTTGGAATTTGTCTATCTAAGAATGCTATTGCTTCATGAATATCCATAATTTCTACTGGCACCGGTCTTTTAACAGTTTATCTTTTTTAATAATCTGTTGATTTGAATCATACCAATTATATAAATTTTTAACTGAATCATCGAATGAACTAAACTTAAAACCAGTTAACTCATCCAAAAGTAATGAATTGTCCCCGCTGTATTCCTTACCAAGGCCTTCATTTTTAATTACTATCTCCAGTCTTTTTCCGGATATCTTAATAATCTTCTCAGCGATAGTCTTAAAATCTATAGCTTTACCGGTGCATACGTTATAGACATTTTCCCGGGGTTTATTATCAATAAACCATTTAACAATTTTTACTAAATCATTAATATAGAGAAAGTCAAAAAATTTATTTTGATTAATGCTAATAGGCAGGTTTAAAACTGCTTGACAGCAAGCATTTAGAATGAAACGAGTCCGCCAATCATCATATTTTCCAAATACTCCAAAAAGCCTGAGATTATATATATTATCGCTTGATTGCGCATATTTAGTCATTATATATTTTGAGAGACCATATTGATCTTCAGGAATATTTTGGTCAAAATAATCTTCTTTCATCTTAGGTATCCAATATTGGCGGCCAAACTCTGCGCCCGAACCAAAATAAATCATCTTGCCAAAATAAACTTTACACCTGACAATGTTAAAAAACATCTTCAAATTATTTTCCAATACTTTCGCAGGATCTTTTGTAGAATGCTTAGGCGCAGCATCATAGGTAGCAGAGTGTATTACCGCATCAAACCTTCCGGACTTAATATAATCAAAAACTTTTGTAGAATTCAAAAGGTCAAGCTCTTTACTATTGCATGAGATTATTCCGTATTCGCTCTCCAAGCCTTCAAAGAGATTTCTGGCTATAAAACCATTTCCACCGGTTATCAGAATTTTCGTCATTTTTTCAGAGAACCTGCTCTCATGTTTGTCTTAAATTCTTCTCTGTCTAAAAACGGCCAGAGATCTTCCATGGGCTTTGAAACCATCCTGCCGCCTGGTTTCATTTCTGATGAAGCCTTGGGCTGAGTCAATAAATCAGGATTTATCATAACTTCGCATACAACCGGCCCATTATAGGCAAGCATTTCTTTAATTTTTTCTTCTATTTTATTTTGATTATCCAACTTAAATGTTTTTAATCCATAAGCATCAGCTATTTTTATCGTATCAGGCAATGTTAAGCCGCTGGATGGATCACATGCCACAAGATTGCCGCTAAAATACCTGTTTTGAGTGGCTCTGATTGACGCATAAGCATTATTGTTCAGGATGAATAATTTTATTGGCAGTTTATACCTCTTTAATAATTCCAATTCCTGGATATTATGTTGAAGCCCTCCGTCGCCTATTATACAAATGGTTCTTTTTTTGCCGCTGGCAATACAAGCGCCGATACTCGCGGGAAGACCAAAACCCATTGCCCCTAAGCCCGGCGAATTTAAAACTCTCTGGCCTTGTTTTACTTTAAAGGCCTGCAAAGTTATTTCGCTACAGCTGCCTGAACTGCCCGGGACAATCACATCATTATTAGTTAATAATTTTGATAATACTTCGATCAAGACATAAGTATTTACATATTTTCTCTCTTCCTTGTATTCAGGCAGAACAACCGGATATTTCTTTTTCCATGTCAGGCATCTCTTTAGCCATTCTGAAGTATTTATATTTATTTCATTAAGCTTTTCTAGAAGAGCATTTAGAAATGCCCCCGCGTCCGCATTGAACGCAATATCAATTTTAGCTGTTATTTTATCTATTTCGTTCTTATCGATATCTACGATAACTTTTTTAGCAGTCCTGGCAAAATTACTATAACTAAAGGCTACTTGCGCCAGATCTAATCTTGCGCCGACACAAATTATTAAGTCCGCATTTTGCTGGGCAAAATTAGCCCCTCTCTGACCGATAGAGCCCGGCCTGCCAATATACAAATCATTGTCTTCCGGCAAAATATCCGAAGCCTTCCATGTAGTCAATACCGGGATTTTTGTTTTATTAATCACTTTTTTAAATTCTTCTATGGCCTTAGCTAATCTAATACCATTCCCAGCCAGGATAATAGGCCTTTCGGATTTATTAATTAACCGTATCAGCTCATTAATTTTATTATCTAACTCTTTTTCTTTGATAATCTGTTTAGGCCTCTCAAAAACTTTTAATTTATTTTCATCTATGACTGCCCCCTGCACATCCAAAGGTATGTCAAGCCATACAGGACCAGGACGGCCTTCTTTAGCTAAATAAACAGCTTTATCCAGATGAAATTTTATCTGGTCAGGTTCCATAATAGTAAACGCGTATTTAGTAATCGGCTTAACTAAAGAAACGATATCTACCTCCTGTGGGCCCATTTGGCGAACGCCTTTACCAAGAAGCATATCCGCTCTTTTAACCTGTCCGGAAATAACAAGCACCGGAACAGAATCAATCCAGGATGCAGTAACTCCTGTAATCGCGTTAGTGCATCCCGGGCCTGTTGTCACAAGGGCAACCCCGATATTGTTAGTATGTTGGCTATAAGCATCGGCAGCAATAGCACAAGCCTGTTCGTGCAGATTGACCACTATGTTCAAATCTTTATTTCTGCCTAAAGAATCTACCAGATGCATACACCCGCCCCCGGGTAGCATAAAAACATTTTTTACGCCGAGAGCGGCAATATACTTCATTACGAAATCAGATAACTTGATCATAATGATTTCCCAATAGCTGTGTTTATTTCATTTAAAACGCCACAAATAGATAAGCCGCTTTTATTCCAGGGCTTAGCCACCAATATGCCCTTAATCCCTAATTTCTGGGCTTCCAGGATATTTTGTTCACTGTCTTCCACCAAGATATCAACTTTATTCAGCCATTTTAAATAATCGGTCTTATTGCGGTCATACTCCGGAATATACCCTCCTATTCTTGGAGACGGGACAAAACTAAAACTTCTTATCCATTTGCCAAAGTTTTTCATAACCCAATCAGCGGATATATGAGCTGTTTTTATCGGGACTGAAGTTAAAGCGATATGCCTGGCTTTAGCTCCGGATTTCTCAAACCAAGCCAGTATCTCCGGATTTGGCTTCATCTGGGAATAAGCTTTAGATAATCTAAAGCTATCTAAAGACACCAAATATTCTTCTTTAGTGCTATTAATAACACGTTCCGGAGTGTTTACCATTATTTGCTCAAAACAAACTTTGCAATCAAGATGCTCAGGCAGCCACTTATAAGTTAACCAGCAATACATTAGATCATTTAATACATCATCAACATCCCACGCAATAGTTATCATTTATTTTATTGACTCATACAGCCAATCAGATCTAAAAGTCATTTCTGTTTTTCTGTCTTTATTATTCATTATTTTTTCATCTTCATAAAAAGAATCATTTTTATAATTAGTTGTTGATACCTCTTCAAAAATAACGCCTTCTTTGGAAGAAAAGTTATGGTTTGTCCTTCTTTCAACTGTTAACATATCACCAGCCTTAAGTAACTTGGTTTCCCTGCCAATCGCAACTTCCATGCTTCCATATAATACATGGAAAGTCTCTTCTTTCTTAATATGATAATGAAAAGGATGTTTTTGGCCGGGTAATAAAATAATAATTTTTTTACAATATTCCCTGTTAATACAATTCAAAATAGCCGCTCCCCATTCCTCATATTTATCTATTCCGTAATGATGGGATAATTCCAGGTCAATTTTATCAGGTAACGCTATGTGACTTTTTAAAATTATTTCTTTCAGTTCTTTAATAATCCTTAAAACATCTTCACGTAAATTTCTGATTTTTAAATCTTTGAAATTAATAGCCTCGTTGGCTTCAAGGCCTTTATCTAAAACATATTCTATATATTTTGAGATATCATTTGCTACCAGTTGCCCCTCTTTACAGGGTATCGCGTAAAAAACATTGTCCTTGTTTAATTTTTCGCCTTTTTTAAGATTAATTTTAGCAAACACACCTCTTTTTAATCCTCTTAAATCGTTTCTTTCTTTCTCTGTTATTGAATAACGATTATCCTCAACACCATTCATTCGATAAGCCTCCTGAGCAGCCTGAAGCCATTTATTTATTTGGACCGGAGTGGAAGAATAAGCATTTATCGGATATTTGTCTGATCCGACAGCAATATGCCTTTCAAAGACTTTAGCACCTTTTGCAATAGCAATTTTTATCGAATCAATATTGTCCGGCTCTTCATGGGTAGAAAAACCGATTGTGATTCCAGGATAACGTTTTTTTAACAAATCGATTTGGTTCAGCTGAAGATTTTCTCTCCTGGTCGGATACTCTCCTACACAATGCATAATGCAAAGTTTTTTATTTCTATGCTCGAAAAACGTAACGACTTGGTCAATCTCTTCTATGCTAGCACCTGCCGTAGAAGCTATTATCGGTAAATTTGTCTGTGCTATCCTTTCTAATAGGGGCCAATCAGTAAAAGAACAACTTCCTATCTTAATAATGTCAAAACCATGCTTTTCTATTAAATCAACTGATTTTTCATCAAAAGGCGTACATATTGAGACAAAACCAAGATTAACAATCTCGTCTTTCAATCTCTTGAAATGACTTTCAGCCAGGCAAGTCTCTCGAAAACGCTTAACATATTTTATATCAGCTCTATCTTTAAAATCCGGATGGATAAATGTATCCAAGTAGCGGTACTGGAATTTAAATCCGAAATTAAATTTAAAATCCTTTGTTATTTTATGTATATCCCTGATGATCCTTATGCCATGCTCCACATCTCCCATATGATTATTTGCCATTTCAAAAATAAATAAATTATAAAATATATTATTATTTTTCATCTTTAACCTCTTTCTGTATCGTACCATTTTATCGTTTTCGATAGCCCTTCCGCTAAAGTATATTTCGGCTTCCAATCTAAAATTTTTCTGGCTTTAGTGGAACATAGATACTGATGCCTTATCTCATACTTTGCTTGATTTAAAATCTTATAATTTGGCCTTTTGCCTATTAATTTATAAATTTTCTCCACAAAATTAATTACAGTGATTGGATTTTCGTCGCTAAAGTTAAACGCCTCTCCGTACAGTTTTAGTTTTTTCATTTTTTCGGCCAGCATTATATAGCCATTAACGATATCTTCCACATATACATAATCACGGGTAAACTTCCCATCACTTCTTATCTTAAATTGTTTATTTCGAAAGGCACAGCGAATAGCATCTGGAACCACGCGGGAATAATTGAAATCTCCCTGCCCATAGATATTACCGCAACGAGTTACGCATACAGGCACTTTATAAGTATTCCAATAGGTATAACATATAAGATCTGCGCAGCTTTTTGAGACATCATACGGATGATCCCCTTTTAAAGCCGCGTATTCCCTATACGGAAGGATTTTATGACTGCCATATGCCTTATCGCTCGAAGCAGCTACTATTGCTTCTATGAATTTTTTACCCCTTGATGCCTCCAGAATATTCCAAGTCCCCTCTATATTAGATTTAAATGTCCTGACAGGATCTTTATTGGCTTTACCCACTATCGCTTCCGCAGCCAGATGAAAAATAATCTGAGGCCTGTATTTATTGATAACGCTCGTGATCAACCCGATATCGGATATATTCCCTTTTATGTTCACTATTTCATCTCTTATGCCTTCCAGCACAGAACCCGGCCTGTTTTTTACCTTATCGATGCCTATTACTTCTGCTCCAGAGCCGATTAAAGCCTTCGCAAGGTTAGACCCTAAAAAGCCTTCATAACCGGTTACGAGGACCCTTTTATTTTTCCAATATTTATTTTTTTTACTCATTCCCAAACCTTCCATATAGCTTTATTGCTATCCCACATATGATTTAATATCCCGTATTCCCTTGGCGTATCAATGCATTGCCAGAAACCACCGTGTTTATACACGCCTAATTCCTTGTCTTTTACCATTATAGACAGCACTTCACTCTCTAATATAAGATCATCGCCCGGCCTGAAGTATTTCTTAATCACGCTTTTATCAAAAAGCATGAATCCGCCGTTTATCAGCCCCATACCTACATTGGGTTTTTCATTAAATTCTTTAACTATATCGCCTGATATTTCCATTTCTCCGAACCTGCCGGATGGATGAACGCCGGTTATTGTCCCCAAAAAACCTGAGTCTTTATGCGCCTTTATTAAGGCATTTATATCCACATCCGCTACCCCATCTCCATAAGTAACGCTGAACATATCGCAATCTTCTAAATATTCCTGCGCATTCCATATCCTTGCCCCGGTCTGTGAGTTTTCACCAGTTTCAACCAGTGTAATGTTCCAATCAGATTCATCATTAACATTATGGTACTTTATGGAATCCGCATCTCCTAATTTTAAGGTAACATCTGAAACCTTGGCATGATAATTCAGGAAAAACTCCTTAACAACCCAGCCCTTATATCCAAGACACAATACGAAATCTTTCAAACCATAATAGGAATACATTTTCATTATATGCCACAATATAGGCATATTACCTATTGTAAGCATAGGCTTTGGCAATACCTCAGAAACATCCCGTATTCTTGTACCCTGTCCACCACATAATATAACTGTTTTTATTTTTGACATTTTATTATCCCTTTCATTTTTTCTTTTATCATCACAATAGCAGGCGCAGATAATATTATATAATAAGGTATAAGCGGTACGCCATATCTTCCATGGCCATATATTAAACTATATATTAGATTAGTATAACATACTAATATTACTAAAAAAATCAAATTTCTCCATTCAGCTTTTCTCATCCACATTGCTATTATAGAAAATAAAATAAGTAAATACGCCAAAAACCTAAAAATACCCCTTGACAAAGAAAGTAAAAAAACTCCATGTCGTACATTTGTTATTTTCTCTATCAAATATTCTTGATCTATTAAGATTGGGAGATAAGTAAACTGCGTCATTTTAAATAAATCTAGAGATGAGATTGCTATAAATTTAATGGGCCTTTTCATTATCTCATTCATCATCATATTTTTTATTTCTTTTGAAGTATACCCTTTTTCTCTTAACTCTGGCAGCATCTTTTCTCTAACTAATATATCTTCTTTGAATAAAAAATCCCTTGGGTTCTCAATAGCATCAGGAAACATCCTTTTCCCAAGATTTTCAGATATTGTAAAAATAAATGCCTTTTTAAAATCCTCAAATCCATAGTTAAGCTTTATAACCTTCACACATAATGGCTCTTCACTCCCCCCCCTCAAAGAAAAACTGCCAAAATTAACATAATTCCTATACATCCAGGGTACAACCAGAGTGATAAATATTAACACCATAACGCTTATCTTTATTATCATATTTTTTATATTGCACCTTCTTTTGTCACCTAATAACAGACGCCAGCAGATGACAACAAAAATAAAAGGAAGCATAATAGCCTTGCAAAGTACTGATGCTCCTAAAACCAAACCTGTTAAAATATAATAAATCCACTTATCTGTAAAATAAATTTTTATACAACTAAATACTAATAAAGAGGTTAAGAATGTGAATAAAGTTTCTGATAAAATATAGCTTGGATAATTTATAAGGGTTGGAAAAAGCGCTGTAATTACCATAGAATATAAAGCTATCTGTCTGTCAAATGTAAGTTTGGCAATTCTGTAAACCAGAATAACTGTCAATAAAAATAGCCCTACCTGGACTATCTGCACAGGAAAATATCTATAACCAAATATTTTATACATCACGGCAAGGAAAAGAGGATACATCGGCTCTCTTGCCATCGTCACTTCACCTATATTATCTTTATATCCATTACCTGATGCAATATTAACTCCTATTGCGTTATAACCATAAGAATCTGGCAGCATAGGATGTCTGGTCACAAAAACCAGCATTAGGCTTAATATAAATGATAAAATTAAAACAACAGTAACTTTTTTTTTCATAGCCCTCTAATTGACAACTTAATAACAATATCAATACTGTTCGAGCGGTAATTGTTACTCAAATCGCAAGCCCAGTTAAGAATCACGCTCCATTCTCCCCTGGCACCCTTCCAGGTGCTACTTCAAAGACTGGAAAATTCCAGCTAAATCCATCCCTTCCACCAATAATACAAAATTCCTAAATACTCATGCACAATCGCTCTGACTTGTTCTAACCTCTCACCTTGCACCCTGCTATAAAATTGCGAATTATTTACAGGCGCATAAAAGATTTTTATCTCCGGGGCATTTTTATTTACAACAAGCTGCGCTCTTCTCATATTATAAGGTGAAGAAATTAGAAGAACTTTATTCCATTTATTATCATACAAGATATTTTTTGAAAATTTAACATTTTCATATACACTGTTTGCCTTCTTTTCCAGAATAATATCACTTTCAGAAACACCCATAGAAACTGCGAAAAATCTCATGTTTTCTGCATCGTTATACGTATATGCATATCCTGACGAAAATATTATCTTATTTGCATAACCTTGCTTGTAAAGTTCAGACGCATACCTTGCCCTTTCAATAGTGCTTTTACCAGGACTTCCTGTTTCACCTACGCCGCCTCCAAATACTAAAATCACATCTGCTTTTTGCGGCGTTTCAGAAATTTTTAAAGGACTTGCTAAAAACCAAAGAAATGGCGTATTAAAT